>Ga0190274_10000527_pt1 | contig 22794 bp, 26 predicted proteins | sample Popmic531T_FD_133002 | JGI IMG/M metagenome (GOLD analysis project Ga0190274, IMG submission 133002) | Populus adjacent soil microbial communities from riparian zone of Yellowstone River, Montana, USA - 531 T | ecosystem: Environmental > Terrestrial > Soil > Riparian zone | place: USA: Montana... | reverse complement strand
CACGTTCCGGGCGGCCGCGGAGGAGCAGCTCGAGATCTGGGCCGACCGCGCGGGTGCCGACTTCGTCGGTTCGCAGCGCGGCGCGGACGCCGCCGCAGTCGCTTTCGACGCCATCTCCGCAGCTGAGGCGCGCGGCCGCGACGTCGTCGTCGTGGACACAGCCGGGCGGCTCCACACGCAGACGAACCTGATGGACGAGCTGGCGAAGGTGCGGCGGGTGATCGCCGGCAAGCTGGAGGGCGCGCCGCACGAGACGCTGCTCGTCCTCGACGCGACCACCGGCCAGAACGGGCTCCGCCAGGCGAAGCTCTTCGACGAGGCGGTCGGCCTGACGGGCATCGCGCTCACGAAGCTCGACGGCACGGCCAAGGGCGGTGTCGCCGTCGCGGTCACCCAGGAGCTCGGCCTGCCGGTCAAGCTCGTCGGCGTCGGGGAGACGCTCGACGACCTGCAGCCGTTCGACCCCGCCGACTTCGCGCGGGCGCTCGTCGGCGGCGAATAGACCCAGTCACGGCACCGCGCCGCGCGCATTTCGCGCGGATTTCCTCGCTAGGCTCGAATCGGGGGGCGCCCCGACCGCTCAGGCCTAGGTCGGAAAGGACATGGCCTGAACGGGCGGAGCGACGGACGCGTCTACCGCTCGATGCCGAACGCGATGTTCACGGTCGTGCGGTACATCGTGATGCTGTCGCCGCTGACCTCGCAGCTCATCGACACGACGTCGGCGCCCGTGATGCCGCGCACGGTCTTCGCCGCTTCCTTGACGGCCACGTCGGCCGCCTTGGCGAAGCTCTCCGGGTGATTCCCGATCACGGTGATGACCTTGGCGATATCGGACATTCCTCGTCCTCCTTGGGTCGGAGTGGAAAAACCACACGGCTACACTTCCCGCCGGCCCATGTTTGACACGCTTTCCGACAAGCTTCAGGCGGCTCTCGGCGACCTGCGGAGCCGCGGCGTCCTCACCGAGGAGGACCTTTCGGGCGCCATGCGCGAGATTCGCCTCGCGCTGCTCGAGGCCGACGTCAACTTCAAGGTCGTGAAGGAATTCGTCGCCCGCGTGAAGGAGCGCGCCCTCGGCACGAACGTCACGAAGAGCCTGACGCCGGGTCAGGAGGTCGTGAGGATCGTCCACGAGGAGCTGACGGAGCTGATGGGCTCGGGAGGCTCGAAGCTCGCGTTCTCCGGACGGCCGCCCACGGTGATCCTGCTCGCCGGCCTGCAGGGCTCCGGTAAGACCACCGCTGCGGCCAAACTGGCCCTCCTCCTGCGCAAGACCGAGAACAAGTCGCCGGCGCTCGTCGCCGCCGACCTCCAGCGGCCGGCCGCGATCGACCAGCTGGAGCAGCTCGGCAAGCAAATCCAGATCCCCGTCTTCCTCGACCGGACGACGAAGAACGCGGTCGCGGTCGCGCGCCACGGGATCGAGCAGGCCCAGGCGCAGGGTCGCGACGTGGTCATCGTCGACACCGCGGGCCGCCTCCAGATCGACGAGCCGCTGATGGAGGAGCTCGCCGCGATCCGCAAGCAGGTGAAGCCGCACAACGTGCTGCTGGTGCTCGACTCCATGACGGGCCAGGAGGCTGTCGGTGTCGCCGAGGCGTTCGCCGAGCGGGTCGACTTCGACGGCGTCGTCCTCACCAAGCTCGACGGCGACGCGCGCGGAGGCGCGGCGCTCTCCGTCAAAGCGGTCACCGGCAAGCCGATCAAACTCGCGTCGACCGGGGAGAAGCTCGACCAGCTCGAGTACTTCCACCCCGACCGCATGGCGTCGCGGATTCTCGGGATGGGAGACGTGCTCACGCTCATCGAGCGCGCCGAGGCGGCCGCCGAGGTGGACGAGCAGGAGGAGATGGAGCGCCGGCTCCGCGCCGGCCAGTTCACGTTCGACGACTTCCTCCAGAGCTACCGGATGATGCGGCGCATGGGGTCGCTGAAGTCGGTGGTCGGGCTCATTCCCGGCCTCGGCAAGCAGCTGCAGGGCGTCAACGTCGACGACCGGGAGCTGGGCCGCGTGGAGGCGATCGTCCTCTCCATGACCCCGGACGAGCGTCGCCGGCCTGAGATCATCAACGGCACGCGCCGCGCCCGGATCGCCCAGGGCAGCGGCACGACCGTGCAGCAGGTCAACCAGCTCCTGAACGCACGCAAGCAGATGGCGAAGATGGTCAAGCAGATGGGGAAGGGCAAGATGCCCAACATCCAGTCGCTCGCGGCCTCGCAGCGGCGGCGCTGACACGGAACGAAAGGACGGAATGGCAACTCGCATCAGACTGGCCCGCGTGGGCTCGAAGAAGAACCCGATCTACCGGGTCGTTGTCGCCGACGGGCGCTCGCCGCGGGACGGCCGCTTCATCGAGATCGTGGGCCGCTACAACCCGCAGACCGACCCGTCGACGATCGACCTCGACGCGGACAAGATCCAGGACTGGATCTCCAAGGGCGCGCAGCCGAGCGACAGGGTGAAGCGCCTCATGAAGGCCCAGGGGATCTAGTGGAGGAGCTCCTCACCTATCTGGCGCGGAACCTCGTCGACCGGCCGGACGAGGTGCGCGTTGAGCGGACGGAGCGCGACGGCGCCGTCGTCCTGCGGCTGCACGTGGCGGAGGAGGACATCGGCAAGGTGATCGGCCGGCAGGGACGCATCGCCCGCGCCCTGCGAACGCTCGTGCGCGCGAGCGGTGGGCGCCGCCAGGAGCGCGCGCTCCTCGAGATCGTTGACGCCCGCTGACGAGGCGGGTGGAGACCGCTGGGTGGGGGTCGGCCGCGTCGGCCGCCCGCACGGCCTCGCGGGCGCCTTCGTGGTCGAGGACGCGAGCGACGAGCCCGAGCGGTTCGCGGAAGGCGCGACCGTGTACGTCGAGCGCGAGCCTGCGACGGTGGTCGAGTCGAAGACGGCCGGCGGGCGCGTGGTGGTCCGCCTCGACCGGACCGTGCGCCGTGGCGTGGCTCTCGAGCTGCCCGAGCGGGAGCTCCCGCCCGCGGGCGAGGACGCGTTCTACGTCTACCAGCTCGTGGGGCTGACCGTGGAGGAGGAAGGAGGCCGCGTCCTCGGGCGTGTGAAGGGCGTGACGCCCGGCGTGGCGAACGACGTGCTCGAGCTCGAGGGCGGGATCGCGCTTCCAATGGTTGAGGACTGCGTCCGTGCGGTCGATCTGGAGGAAGGCCGGATCGTGGTCGCTCCCGGCTTCGTGGCCGAAAGCTAATCTCGAACGCTGATGCAGATCGACGTCTTCACCCTCTTGCCCCATGCCTTCTCCTGGCTCACCGAGCAGCGGCCGCTCGCCGCGGTGCTCGGCTCCGAGCTGGAGCTCAAGCTCCTCAACTATCGCGACTTCACGCCGCTCTCCGGCGGGCAGGTGGACGACGAGCCGTACGGCGGCGGCGCGGGGATGGTGCTGCGCGTGGACGTCGTCTACGCGGCCCTGGAGGCCGTGTACGGCGCCGAGCGCGACTGCCGCGTGATCGCGTTCTCCCCGCAGGGGCGCCAGCTCGACCAGGGGCTGGTCGACGAGCTTGCGGGCGAGGAAGCGCTGACGCTTCTCTCGGCTCGCTTCGAGGGGTTCGACGAGCGGATCCTCGAGCACGTGGCAACGGACGTCGTCTCGATCGGGCCCTACGTCCTCTCCGGCGGCGAGCTGCCGGCCATGGTCGTCCTCGACGCCGTCGCCCGACGGCTGCCCGGGGCGATCCGCGAGGAGAGCGCCGCGGTCGAGAGCTTCTCGGACGCCCTCGAGGGCGGCCTGGAGTTCCCGCACTACACCCGGCCGGCCGAGTTCCGCGGGTGGCGCGTCCCGGACGTCCTTCTCTCCGGGAATCACGCGCTCATCGAGCGCTGGCGCCGCGAGCGGAGCAGAGAGCGGTCGGTTTCGTGAGGGGGCCGCTCGACCGCATCACGGGGTCGCTGCCGGCGCCGTGGGACACGGTCGTCGACTGGGTGCTGACGATCACGATCGCCGTCGCCGCCGTGCTGGCGATCAAGGCATGGGTCGTGAACCCGTACCGGATCCCTTCGTCCTCGATGGAGCCGACGCTCCACTGCGCCGCGCCCGAGATCGGCTGCCAGGCGGGCTCCTCCGACCGCGTGCTCGCGAACCGCTTCATCTACCGCTTCCGCGACCCGGAGCGCGGGGACATCGTCGTCTTCGACGTTCCGGAGCGCGCGCTCGAGCGGTGTGGGGCCTCGGGCACCTTTGTGAAGCGGCTCGTGGCCCTCCCGGGCGACACGATCGGCCAGCAGGGTGGTGTGCTGCGGGTAAACGGGGAGGCCGTCCAGGAGCCCTATCTGAACGGCGGCCCGAGGGGCGCCAACTTCGCGCAGCGGCGTCTAAGCGACGACGAATACTTCATGATGGGCGACAACCGCGGCCAGTCATGCGACAGCCGCGACTGGGGACCTGTGAGTCGCGACGACCTGATCGGACCGGTGTTTGCCGTCTACTGGCCGCTGACGCGGCTCGGCCTGCGGTAGCAGGAGGCCGTCTTCCTCCGCAACCGGCTCGAATCGCTCCCCGATCCCTGGCCGACTGTCGTCGACTGGGTCCTCACGATCGCCATCGCGATCGCAGCCGTGCTCGCCATCAAGGCCTGGGTGGTCAATCCCTACCGGATTCCGTCGTCGTCGATGGAGCCGACGCTCCACTGCGCCGCGCCCGAGCCGGGGTGCCAGGCGGGAACGTCCGACCGCGTGCTCGCGAACCGGTTCATCTACCGGTTCACGGACCCGGACCGCGGCGACATCGTCGTGTTCGAGACTCCGCCGGAGGCCGCGAACATCTGCCCGGGCCCGGGGGGTGTCTTCGTCAAGCGCCTGATCGGCCTCCCCGGCGACGAGCTCGAGATCCGCGGAGACCAGCTGTACGTGAACGGCGAGCCGTATCCGGAGCCCTACCTGTTCGGCGGCGAGGTGGGCGATGAGTTCGGCCCGATCACGGTGCCCGAGGACTCGTATTTCATGATGGGCGACAACCGGCTGCAGTCGTGTGACAGCCGCGAGTGGGGCGCCGTCCCGCGCGACAACCTGATCGGCCCCGTGTTCTCGCTGTACTGGCCGCCCCAGCGGATCGGGTTCCGCTAGCCGCTTCCGTCACGCGTACGTGCGCATGTCGGCACGGTTCGTGCGACACGCGCGCGTTCGGCCTGGTTACGCTCGAAGTGGAGGGAGGCCCGCGGTGGCCCCTCCAGGAACATGTCCACAGAGGCCGCGCCCGGCTGGCTGGTCGTGCCATGCCCGCGAGGTTTCGCTAGCATTCCCGCGCGGCTTCGGCCGCCCTTTTCATGACGACGCCCATCGACATCCTCGAGCGCAAGCAGATGCGCGACGACATCCCGCAGTTCAAGGCGGGCGACTCGGTTCGCGTCCACTTCCAGGTGATCGAGGGCCAGCGCCGACGCGTCCAGGTCTTCGAGGGCATCGTCATCAAGCGCCAGGGCGCCGGCGTCCGCGAGACCTTCACCGTCCGCAAGAACTCGTTCGGCGTGGGCGTCGAGCGAACGTTCCCGCTCCACTCGCCGAAGATCGACCGCATCGAGGTCGGCGCGATCGGCGACGTGAACCGCGCCAAGCTGTACTACTTGCGCTCCAAGGTGGGCAAGAAGGCGCGCGTTCGCGAGAAGCAGCGGACCTAGTCGATATCCTCGCGCCCGTGGCGACAGTTCGCCGTCCGGGCCGCAAGCTCCTCGCATACGACCGCCGCCTGGGCGTGCGCTTCGTCGCGGGCGCGGACGAGGCCGGGCGAGGGAGCCTTGCGGGCCCTCTCGTCACGGCGGGCGTCCTGTTCGACTACGAGCGCCTCCGCGACCACCGCGTCCGGCCGCTGGCGCTCCTCAACGACTCCAAGCAGGTTGACCCGGCCGACCGGGAGGAGCTCTTCCGCGCCGTCACCCGGTGCGCGACGCGCATTGCCGTCCGCGTGATCCCGCCGGCGGCCATCGACCGCGACGGCCTGCACCGCTCGAACCTCCGCGGGCTGCGCGAAGCGCTGGCCGCGCTCGCCCCTCCGGCCGAGGCCTGCCTGGTGGACGGATTCCGGCTCGGCCCGCTCGCGCCCGAGCACCAGGCGGTCGTCGACGGGGACACGAAGAGCGCCGCGATTGCCGCCGCCTCGATCGTCGCCAAGGTTGTCCGCGACCGCGCCATGCGCCGTTTCGACGCGGTCTTCCCGGGCTACGGCTTCGCCTCACACGTCGGGTACATCACGCCGGGGCACTCGGCGATCGTCCGCCGCCGCGGGCCGAGCGCGATCCACCGCCGGTCGTTCGACGCGCGCTGCTATGCAGAGCTCGAGGAAGCGGCGATCGAGACGGTCGCCCTCGCGGCGGCTCGGGCCTGAGGCCGAGCGGCGCGTCCGCCGCCACTTCCGGCTCCGCGGCTACCTGATCCTCGACGCGAACGCGTGGGTCGGCGGCTACGAGCTCGACCTCGTCGTCCGTCGCGGACGCACGGTCGTCGTCTGCGAGGTCAAGGCCCGCAGCGGGCCTGAGTACGGCGACCCGCTGGAAGCCGTCGGGCCGGAGAAGGCACGCCGCGTGCGACGGGCGGCGGAGGCGTGGCTTGCGAACCGGCCGGAGCTCGCCGGGCTCGACGTTCGGCTCGAAGCAGTCGGCGTGCACGGCCGCCGGATCCGGCGCGCCCCTTTCGACTGACGTCACAACCTTGGCGCATTCCGCGCGCCACGCGTTCGCTTTTCCTCCCTAGCGTCATGGCGTGCTCGCACGTGCGATCACTCATGCGCTCGTCGGCCTCGAGGCGCGCCGCGTCGAGGTCGAAGCCCACCTCCAGCGCGGCGTCCCCGCGTTCGCGATCGTCGGGCTCCCGGACAAGGCCTGCCAGGAGGCCAAGGAACGCGTCCGGAGCGGCATTGCGAGCGCCGAGCTCGAATGGCCGCTGCGCCGGATCACGGTCAACCTTGCGCCCGCGGGGCTTCGCAAGGAGGGGTCGGGCTACGACCTTCCGATCGCGCTCGCCGTTCTGGCCGCCTCCCAGCAGATCCCGCCGGAGCGGCTCGCCGAGCACGCCGCGGTCGGCGAGCTGGCCCTCGACGGCCGCGTTCGGCCCGTCCCGGGCATCATCGTCGCCGCCGAGGCCGCCCGGCGCGCCGGTCTCGTTCGCCTTCTCTGTCCACACGAATCAGCCCCGGAGGCCGCGCTCGCCGGCGTCGAGCCGGTTCCGCTCAGGCACCTTGCCGAGGCGGGCGCCTACCTCCGCGGTCGTTTTCAACCGGACGCGGTCGAACCGGCGAAGAGCGTCGCGAACGGCGGCGGTCTCGACCTGGCGGACGTGCGAGGCCAGGAGCGGGCCCGTCGTGCGCTCGAGATCGTGGCGGCGGGGCGGCACAACGTCCTGCTGGCCGGGCCGCCCGGAACGGGGAAGACGATGCTGTCCCGACGCCTTCCGGGGATCCTTCCGCCGCTCACCCTCGACCAGGCCTTGGAGGCGACGCGGATCCACTCCGTCGCCGGCGTGCTGCCGGCCGGGCGCCCCCTCGTCGACCGTCCGCCGTTCCGCGCGCCGCACCACACGGCGTCCGCGGCCTCGGTCGTCGGCGGCGGGCCGGGCCCTCGTCCGGGTGAGGTGAGCCTCGCCCACCACGGCGTCCTGCTGCTCGACGAGATGCCCGAGTTTCACCGTCCCGTGCTCGAAGCGCTGCGCCAGCCACTCGAGGACGGCGTCGTGTCGATCGCCCGGGTTGCCGGGCAGGCGCTCTTCCCGGCCCGATTCGTGCTCGTCGGCACGATGAATCTCTGTCCGTGCGGCGCCCGTGGCGATCCTGCCGTCGAGTGCACCTGTACGCCGCAGAAGCTCGCCGCCTATGGCGGGAAGTTGTCGCGCGCGCTCGTCGACAGGTTCGACCTCGTTGTGCACATGCCGCGACCGCGCGGAGTCGAGCTCGACATGCGCCCCGGCGAGGCGTCCAGGGTCGTGCGTGCCCGCGTGGTGCCCGCAGCCCAACAGCTCGGCCGGAAGCGGCCCAGGCTCGCGGCGGACGCCCGTGCGCTTCTCACTCGCGCCGTCGACACCCTCCCGCTGTCGGCGCGTGGGCGCGCCCGGGTCGCGCGCGTGGCCGCGACGGTTGCCGCCCTGGCCGCCGAAGAGGAGATCGCGCCGGCCCACGTCGCCGAGGCCCTCTCGTACCGAGCGCCCCGGGAGCTGGTGTCGTGACCTACGCCTCCGTCACCCGGCGACGGGGTTACCCGCCGCTGCTCGCCGAACTTCACGATCCACCCGCTCGGCTCTACCTCCGCGGCGGCCCGCCCGAGATCCTCGCGCTGCCCGCAGTGGCGGTCGTCGGCGCCCGCAGCTGCTCGCCGTACGGCGCGCAGGTCGCCCGCGAGCTGGCGCAGGCGCTTGCCGCGGCCGGCGTGGTGGTCGTGAGTGGACTGGCCCGCGGCGTCGACGCCGAGGCCCACAGGGGTGCGCTCGCCGCCGGCGGGCTCACAATCGCGGTGCTCGGCTGCGGCATCGACCGCGACTATCCGCGCGCACACGCCGAGCTCGCGCGCAGGATCGCCCAAGACGGCCTGGTCGTGTCCGAGTATCCGCCCGGGGTCGAGCCGTCCCCGTGGCGCTTTCCGGCTCGGAACCGGATCATCGCCGGGCTCGCGAGAGCCACGGTCGTCGTGGAGGCTCGTGAGCGCTCCGGTGCCCTGATCACCGCCGACTTCGCCCTCGAGCTCGGTCGAGACGTCTTCGCGACTCCGGGGGAGATCACGTCCGCCCTGAGCGCGGGGACAAACGACCTGCTGCGCCAGGGCGCGACGCCGCTGCTGTCTCCCGAAGACATCCTCGAGACGCTCGGCCTGGAAGCAGCGCCGCAAACACTTCCGGACGGCCTCTCCCCGAAGGCCAGGGCGGTGCTCGAGCGGCTCTCCGACGGAGCGCGGACGCTCGACGAGCTCGTGCGAGCCACCGAGATGGACAGTGCAGGGGCTGCCGCAGTGCTGACCGAGCTGGAGCTCGCGGGCCTCATCGCGGTCGCCGACGGCGTGTATCGCCGAGCGACCGGCCGCGGCCCGCCTAAGGCCGTCCGCTCGTGAACGACAACTGACGAGGCGCTCCCGGGAGAGGACGGGGGCCTACGCCGGGAAGGAGCCTGGGTCCTCGCAGGCCCTCCTGTGCAGCTCGTCGTCGATGTTGCGGCCGGTCACGATGAGGACGACCGCGCCGTCGACGTCACCGAGCTGGGGGAGAGCCGCGAGCGCGGCGCCGGCTGCGCCCTCGGCGCGGATCCCGGCCTCGGCGAACGCCCCGACCGCGCGTGCCATATCGCGCTCGGTGACGAGGAGCATGCGGCTCGCAACCTCACCGAGGACGTCGACCGCGAGCGGGATGGCGACGCGGACGGCGAGGCCGTCGGCGAAGGTCGCATTGCGATCGCTCTCCACGATCCCGCCGGCCTCCCACGACTCGGCCATCACCGGAGCGTCCTTGGCGGCGACGCCGATCCGTAGCGTGTCGGCTGAGCGGGCGCAGACGCGTAGGCCGATGCCGCCGAGCAGCGCGCCGTTCCCGACCGGTACGACGATCGCCGACGGGCGCTCATCGAGCTGGTCGAGGACCTCATCTGCGATCGCGCCGTACCCCTCGTACTGCGCCATCTCGGCGCCGTCCTCGAAGAACGGGAGTCCGTGTTCGTCCGCGTGGCGCTGACCCTCGTCCTTCGCAGCGTCCAAATCGGTGCCGACGAGGCGGATCTCGGCTCCGAGCCCCTCGATCAGGGCGACCTTGGCCTGAGTCGCGCCTTCGGGCGCGTAAACGACCGCCCTCAGCCCGAGCCGCTGGGCAGCCCACGCAGTCGCCGCTCCGTGGTTCCCCGTCGACGCGGTGACCACCGTGTCCGCGCCGGACTCTTGGTACGCGGTGATGACCGGCAGCGCGCCGCGCCACTTGAACGCACCGAGCTCGTGCACGTCCTCGCGCTTGAGGAACAGCGGCCGACCGCCACCGAGCGAGGGCGGGGCGGGCTCGAGCGGGGTCGGGGCATGGTCGGTCATCCGAAGAGGAGCGAGGGATTCTCGCTGCGGACCGTATCGAGGACGTCCTGTCCGAGCTTTGCGAGAGCCTCGAGGGTCGGGGCCGGGTCGACCACCGGGCGATCGCTTCCGTACACAAGCTGCCTCGCCCCAACGGCCTTGACACAGAGCCCGAGGGCTCGGGTGCCGTAGGAGGCCGTGTCGAGATGGATCCTCGGGTGGCTCGCGCGCTCGGGGTCGCCGCCGCGCGAGTGGAGCCGCTCGAGCTGGATCGGGCCGCCTCCCGCCAGGACGGCGAAGATGACGTCCAGATCGGGGTAGCGCTCGACGCCGTCCTCCAGCCACGAGAAGTACGCCGCCTGCATCTGCGCCGGGTAGTCGACGACCGCTGTCCACCACGCCGGCGCACCCCCCGGGGGAGGGCCCGGCGGGCCGGGATGGACGAAGAGCGGCTGACCTGCGCGGGTGAGCTCGTCCGGCAGGGCGCCGAGGCCGCGAACGACGGCCTGCGCCGAGACGCAGGCGCCGGCGAAGCCGTCGAGGCAGGCCGCCGCGGCGAACGCCCGCAGCCGCCCGCCTGCGGCGGCCACGATCTCGCGCATGCCCTCGTTGTAGGCCTCCTCGAGCTCGGGCTCCCCCTCCGTCTCCATGGTGGGGGCGAGGCTGACGACGGCGATGTCGACGCCGTCGCGGTCGAGCAGAGCGATGCGCTCGCCGAGATCGTTGTTGCGCTCGTCGAAGGGGAACGTGCCCTCGCCGAGCTCGAGCGACGTCCCGACGATCCGTGGCGGCTCCCGGCGGGCCCGCAGCGCGCCGACGAGCTCGCGGGGCAGGAAGTGCTGGTGGACGTCGTAGGCCGGCACGGTCAGCTCACGGTGTACCGCTCGACCGCCTCTTCGTCGAGCTCGAATCCGAGACCCGGGCGGTCCGGGACGGCGAGGGTGCCGTCGGCGCTCGGCTGGACAGCCTCGGCGAGCATGAAGTCGCGGCGCTCGGGCGTCCAGCCCGGCGGGTCGAAGGGAAGCTCCAGGAAGGGCCCGCCGCCGACGCCCGCCGCCAGGTGGAGGTTGGTGAGGATTCCGATTCCGTTCGTCCACGTGTGTGGCGTAAACCAGAGGCCGGCGGCCAGCACGCGTTCCGCGAGCTCCCGGGCGCGGAGGACGCCGACGGCGAGCACGGCGTCGGGTTGGAGCACGTCGAGCGCGCCTCTCTCGACGTACCCGGCCAGCTCCCTGGGCGTGCGCGCCATTTCCCCGCCGGCGAGGCGCAGCCCGGAGTCGGCACGCAGCCGCGCGAGGCCCTCGACGTCCTCGCCCGCAAGCGGCTCCTCGAGCCAGAGGACGTCCAGGTCGCGCAGGCGTGCGGCGAGCGCAGCGACGGCCTCGTACCCCAGCAGGGGCGCGACGTCTCCCGGCATGCGCCACCCCTGGTTGAGGTCGACCATGATCTCCAGGTCCGCCCCGCCGGCTTCACGGACTGCCGTGACCGCCGCGAGGCCGGCCTCGGGCACTTCCTTGTCGATCCTGATCTTCAGCGCGCGGAACCCCAGCTCGCGGAGCGTGAGCGCGGACTCGGCCCGCGCGCCTGGAGCGAGGCGGCCGGCTGTCGACGCGTAGACAGGAATCGCGCTCGACGCACCGCCCAGGAGCTGCGCCGTCGGCAAGCCCTTGGCCTTGCCGGCCAGGTCCCACAAGGCGGCCTCGACCGGCCAGTAACGGCCGCCGTGAAAGGCGATCGTCTCGAGCACCCGGACGTGGCGTTCGACGTCGAGCGGGTCGTGCCCGACGAAGAGGCCGGCGTAGCGCTCGAAGCCGTCCATCGTGTCCCCAGAGCCGATGCCCGTCACGCCCTCGTCGGTGTCCACGTAGACGAGCGTCGCCTCGAACGAGCGACGCGGCTCGGGATCCCACGCCGGCTCGAAGGGCGGATCCAGCGGAAGGCGCAGCCGCCGGAGGCGGATGCCCGTGATCCTCACGAGCGCCGGAAGAACGGATTCGAGGGCTCGCCCCGAAGGCCCAACAGCTCTTCGATCGCCGGGCGCCCCTCCGCGCCGGCGGCGAGAGCCCCTCGGGTCGCCTCGACGTTGCCCGAGTAGATCGACTCCTCGTCGTCGGCGGCCCAGTCGACCCAGACGGCGGCGATGAGGACGAGATCGTCGACCTCGCCGGCGGGGATCGTCCCGTCGGCGACCGCCTCGAGCACGCCCCGTGCGACTCCGGCCTGGGCGGCGCCCCAGGTGAGCTCGGCGTGCCGGTCGCCGCGAATGTCGGCCTTGTTGACGAAGAGCGTCGCCGGCTTGACCGGCATGTTCGGCCGCAGCACGGCCACGAACGGGATGTGGCCCTGACGCGGCGTCGCGAGCGCCGTCGCCCACGCCGTCTCGACGGGGCCTCCCTTGCGGCCGAGCACCGTGTTCACGTGGGCGGCGCTCGGACCGCTGCCGGCGAAGCCCTCGCCCAACAGCGTGCGCTCCGCGAACCTCAGAAGGCGATCACCCCACGTGCGACTTCACCCGCGTTCATGGCCGCGAACGCCTCGTTGATCTCGTCCAACGCGTATCGCCGCGAGACGAGCGCGTCCAGGTCGAGCCGGCCCTCCATGTACAGGTCGATCACGAGCGGCATGTCGACGTGCGGGCGGCACGAGCCGTAGAAGCTGCCCGTGACGACCTTCTCCTCCCGTGGGAGCCCAGGCCCAGGCAGGTCCGCGGTCGCGCCGACCGGGGGAATCCCGACCGCGACGACCGTGCCGCCGCGCCGGACGGCGTCGTACGCCTGTGCGACGACACCCGGGGCGCCCGCCGTGTCGAAGGCGTAGTCCGCGCCGCGCCCGTCGGTGAGCTCGCGGAGGAGCCCACCGACGTCCTCGCTCGTCGGATCCGCGGCGTGCGTCGCGCCCAGCCGAAGTGCGGTCTCCCTCTTGAAGGCGACGGGGTCGGCCGCGACGATCGCGCGCGCCCCTGCGAGCCGGCAGCCGAGGATGGCGGAGAGCCCGACGCCGCCGGCGCCGTAGACGACTGCCGTGCTGCCGGGCTCCACGCGGGCTCGGAGGACGGCCGCGCCGAATCCCGTCATCACCGCGCACCCGACGAGCGCCGCGATCTCGAGCGACGCGTCCTTGCGCACCTTGACGCAACAGCTCTCCGGCACGACGCAGCGCTCCGCGAAGGTGGAGAGGTACGAGTAGTGGTGCAGCGACGTGCCGTTCTGGGAGAGGGCGAGCGTTCCGCCGGGCAGCGTCCCTTCGAACATGTCCGCCATGGCCACGTCGCAGAGGACGCCACGGCCCTGGACGCAGTAGAAGCACTCGCCGCAGGATGGGAGCCAGGAGAGAATCACGTGGTCGCCCTCGGCGATCGTCGTGACTCCCGCGCCGAGAGCCTCGACCACCCCGGCGCCCTCGTGGCCGAGCACCGCCGGGAGCGGGTTCGGCGTCGCACCCGTGATCACGTTCCAGTCGCTGTGGCAGACGCCGCTCGCGACGATGCGGATCGTGACCTCGCCGGGCCCCGGATCGGCGAGCTCGACCTCCTCGACGGTCAAAGGCTGCCCGATCTCGCGGAGCACAGCGGCGCGCATGCGCGCGATTCTACGGCGGCGGCGACGCGGGCAAGGCACCGTCCACGAGCCGCTTGTGTTTCACGTGCACAAGCGACGAGCGCCGCTCTTTCCAGAACACGTGGGGGGAGATGGGCTTGTGCCGGTGGAACACGAGCGCTCTTCGGGGCGCGGTAGGCTCGCCCGGATGCGGATGCAGGCCGCCGTGCTGTGGGAGCCGGGTCGCCCCGTCGAGATCCTCGACGTCGAGCTGGCACCGCCGGAGGCCGGAGAGGTGCTCGTGAGGATCGCGGCCTGCGGCGTCTGTCACAGCGACCTGCACGTCGTCGACGGCGACCTGCCCGAGCCGCTGCCGCTCGTGATCGGCCACGAGGCGGCGGGCGTCGTGACGGAGGTCGGTCCGGGCGTCGAGCGCGTGCAACCCGGTGACCACGTCGTGCTCGCGCTCGTCCCCTCGTGCGGCGAGTGCGAGAGCTGCCGTGCCGGCCGGCCGAACTTCTGCGAGCACGGGGCCCGCATGGCCTCGACGGGAACGCTTGCCGACGGCACCTCGCGGCTCTCGCTCGACGGGACGGACTTGCGCCATTTCAACGCCGTCTCCTCGTTCGCCGAACACGCAGTCGTCCCCGAGTCGGTCGCGGTGCCGATCCGCAAGGACGTGCCGCTCGACCTGGCCGCGCTGATCGGCTGCGCGGTGCTCACGGGCTGGGGAGGGGTGACTCGCACGGCCGGCGTCGAGCCAGGCGCCCCCGTCGCCGTCATCGGCTGCGGGGGCGTCGGGCTCTCCGTGATCCAGGCCGCGCGCATCGTCGGCGCGGGCCCGATCGTCGCCGTGGACATGCGCCCGGACAAGCTCGAGCTCGCGGAGCGTCTCGGGGCGACAGCGACCGTCCAGGCGAAGCCGACGGCCGACACCGCTCGGCGTGTACGCCATGCGACCGGCGGCGGGGCCGACTACACGTTCGAGGCCATCGGGCGCGAGGAGACCATCCGCGAGGCCTGGGACTCGCTGCGCCCGGGCGGGACGGCCGTCGTTCTCGGCATCCCGCCGAAGGGCACGACCGTCACGATCGACGCCTGGGGGTTCATCAACGAAAAAACCCTCAAGGGCTCCTTCCTGGGCTCCGCGAACATCTTCGAGGACGTCCCGCGGCTCATCGACCTCTACTCGGCCGGAGAGCTCCTGCTGGAGGAGCTCGTCAGCGACCGGATTGCGCTCGACGACCTTCCCGCGGCCTTCGACCGCCTGCGCGCGGGAGAGGCGGTGCGTCAGGTCGTCGTGTTCGACTCGGCCGGCTGACGACGCACGCGTGGCGGCGGAGGCTCCGCCTGGATCCGCCGGAGCTCGTCGACCGGGATGTGGCAGCGGATGAAGTGCCCGCGCTCGACCTCCGCGAGGGGCGGCTCATGCTCCTTGCAGATCGCGCCAAGGTAGCGCGGGCAGCGCGTGTGGAACACGCAGCCGGACGGCGGGTCGGCCGCGCTCGGGATCTCGCCCTCCAGCCGGATCCGCGGACGCTCCTCACCCTCGAGCGTCGGCACGGCGGAGAGGAGCGCCTCCGTGTACGGATGGTGCGGAGGGTTGAAAACCGCCTCCGCCGGGCCCAGCTCCATCAACCGGCCCAGGTAGAGCACCGCGATCCGATCGGCGAGGTAGCGGACGACGCCGAGGTCGTGGGAGATGAAGAGGTACGTCACGCCCTCCTTCGCCTGGAGGTCCGCGAGGAGATTGAGGATGGCGGCCTGCACGGACACGTCCAGCGCCGAGGTCGGCTCGTCGCAGACCACGACGCGCGGGTCGCCCGCGAACGCGCGCCCGATCGCCACGCGCTGCTTGAGCCCGCCGGAAAGCTGCACGGGCCGCGCGCTCAGGAGCTGCTCGTCGAAGCGCACCGACGAGGCGATCTCGCGCAGACGCTGTTCGCGCCGGTCGCCGCGCAAGCCCACTAGCTTCGTGAGCGCCCGGCCGATGATGCGGCGGACCGAGAAGCGCCGGTTGAGCGCCGAGTCCGGGTTCTGGAAGACGGTCTGGAGCGCGCGCACCTGCTCGGTCTTCCGCGTCACGACCCTGCGCGCAAGCGGCTCGCCGTCGAGCTCGACGGTCGAGCCGTCGTCCGGGGCGGTTAGCCCGAGGAGGACCCGCGCGAGTGTCGTCTTGCCGCAGCCGGACTCGCCGACCAGGCCGAGCGTCTCGCCGGCGCCGATCGAGAGGTCGACGTCGACGAGGGCGCGCACCTTGCTCCCGTCGTGCGAGAACGTCTTGCTGGCGTGGTCGAGGCGCACGAGGCTCTGGCCGTTGCGTCTCACGCCGCCGTCGGCAGGCGGGATCGAGCTCGCCGTGTACGGGACCTCGGCCGCCTTGTCGTGGAAGTGGCAGCGGCTCGAGTGCCCGTTGCCGAGCGGGTGGAGCGCTGGCTCGTCGGTGCGGCAGATCTCCTTGACGAGGCCGCAGCGGTCGGCGAAGACGCAGCCCGGCAGATGAGCCCCCAGCTGCGGCAGGTAGCCGGGGATCGTGTCGAGGCGGTCGCGGTCCTTGCGCAACCCGCCGCGCGGGATGCACCGCAAGAGCCCGACGGTGTAGGGATGGCGAGGTTCGGTGAAGACCGTCTCCGCTTCGCCCTCCTCCACCAGCCGGCCGGCGTAGAGGACGCCGACGCGCTCGCACATCTTGCGGATGACGGCGAGGTTGTGGCTGATGAAGAGGACGCTCGTCCCGAACTCCTGGCGCAGGGCGGCGACGAGGTCGAGCACCTCCGCCTCGACGGTCGCGTCCAGGCCGGTGGTCGGCTCGTCGAGGATGAGGAGCGTCGGGTCGGAGGCCAGCGCCATGGCGATGACCACTCGCTGCTGGCCGCCCCCGGAGAGTTGGTGCGGATAGCGGCGCATCCCGCCGGCGGGGTCGGAGATCTGCACCTTCCGCAGGATCTCCTGCGCTCGGTCGAGCGACTCGCCCCGGTCGTGACCCATGAGCCGGAAGACCTCGGCGATCTGGTCGCCGACCCGGATGGCGGGGTTCAGCGCCGCGCCGGGGTTCTGGTAGACCATCGAGACCGTCGAGGCCCGCAGGCGGCGCACCTCGGCCTCGCTCATGGCCAGGAGGTCCTTGCCGTCCACGCGGATCGAGCCGGACACGACCCGTCCGTTGCGCGGCAGGTAGCGCATGATGGTGAACGCCGCGGTCGTCTTTCCGCAGCCCGACTCGCCGACGAGCCCGTACGATTCGCCCTGCTCGACCGTGATCGAGAGCCCGCGCAGCACCGGCCTGTCGATGCCGCGGACGCGGTAGACGACCTCGAGGTCTTCCAGCTGGATGGCGGGCTCTGTGGCGCTCATCGCTCGAAGGTCTGCGCGAGGGCGTCGGCGATCAAGTTGATGCCGATGATCAGCGTCGCGATCGCGAGAGAGGGGAAGAGGACGGTCCACCAGACGCCTGCGCTGATGAACGTGTAGTGCTGCTCGATGTCGCGCCCCCAGTCGGGGATGGACGGGTCGGCGCCGAAGCCGAGGAACGCGAGCGTTGCGATGGTGAAGATCGCGTACCCGAGCCGGACGGTGAACTCGACCACGATGGGCCCCATCACGTTCGGGAGGATCTCCGCGAACATGATGTAGGGCGAGCGCTCGTTGCGGAGGCGCGCGGCCTGCACGTAGTCGAGCTCGCGCTCGCTCAGGACGGCGGCCCGCACCGTCTTCGCGATGATCATCGAGAAGACGAAGCCAATGACGAGGATGATCGTCAGCCGGGAAGCGCCGCGGGCGACGATGGCGAGGAACGCGATGATGATCACCGGCACTGAGAGCATCGCGTCGACGATGCGCATCGTGATGTCGTCCACGAGGCCGCGGTAGTAGCCGGTCACGAGGCCGATCGCAGTCCCGACGACCGTGGCGAGGAGCGTCGCGAGCGGGGCGGTGATGAGAATCTCGCGCGCCCCGACGAGGACGCGGGAGAAGACGTCGCGCCCGAGCCGGTCAGTCCCGAAGAAGTGGTCGCCCGATGGCGCGCCGAGCTTGTTGAGGATGTCGTCGGCCTGCGGGTCCTGCGGCGCGATCAGGGCGCCGAAGAGCGCGCAGAAGACCCAGAAGCCGACGAGGATGGCGCCGAAGATGAACCCCGGCGAGCGCACGAGGAGGCGGATGCGCTCCCCGCGGGCGATCGTCGCCTCGTCCCGGACGGGAATCTGGATCGGGGCGGCCGGGTCTTCGATCGTCGTCATTCGGTGCCCGAGTAGCGGATGCGGGGGTTGAGGAGCGAGTAGAGGAGGTCGGCGAAGAGCATCGCGATCAGGAAGATCGTCCCGACGACGAGGACGGCGGCCTCCAGCACGGGCACGTCCTTCTGGGTCGCCGCCGTGAAGATGAGCCGCCCCATGCCCGGGTAATTGAAGAGCGTCTCGACGACGACGAGGCCGCCGATGAGGTAGCCGGTCTGGGTGGCGACGACCGCGATGGTGGGGAGAAGCGAGTTGCGCAGCACGTGGCGCTTCAGCACCGTGCGCCGGGGGAGGCCCTTCAGCACGGCCGTGCGCGTGTAGTCGGCGTCGAGCGCCTCGATCGTCCCGGCCCGCGTGATCCGGGCGATGTAGCCGAAGAGGAGGATCACGAGCGTCAGCGCTGGGAGGAGCAGGTACTCGAGCTGGGTCGGGATGCTCGCGCCCGCGGGCGCCCTGGCACTGACCGGGAGGAGGTCGAGCCAGAGCCCGAAGACGAGGATGAGGATGATCCCCGAGACGAACTCGGGCACGACCGAGAGCGAGAGGCCTCCGATCGTGATGATCCGGTCGGTGAGCCGGTCCCGTCGCAGCGCGGCGACGACGCCGCCGAAGATGGCGAGGGGGACGACGAGGACGAACGCGAACGCCGCGAGCTTCAGCGAGTTCACGAGCGCGTTGCCCATCAGCTCCGTGACCGGGACGTTCTGCGCGAGCGACGTGCCGAAGTCGCCGGTGAAGAGGCCGGTGAGCCAGTCCCAGTACTGCGTTAGCAGGCCGCGGTCCGTGCCCAGGCGCTCGTTGAGCGCGTCGACCGCCGACTGGTCTGCGAACGGCCCCAGGATCCGGCGCCCGACGTTCCCCGGCAGCACCTGCGTCCCGAAGAAGACGATGACGCTGAGGAGGAAGAGCGTGATCGCCGCGAGGCCCAGCCGCTTGAGCAGGAATCGTCCCATTCCGCCCCTTACACACTACGGTGGCCGGAGCCCGGAGGCCCCGGCCGCCTGACGTTCATCGCCGGCTCAGGCCGTGAATCCGGCCTTCGAGAGATCGAACTGCCCCGTTGCCGCGGACACCGCTCCCTGGAGGTTCGGCTTCGCAGCGCTGAGGAAGTTGTAGAAGTACGGGAAGATGATCGGAGTCTCCTCGAGCAGGAGCTCCTGGATCTGCTTGGCGACCGTCCGCTGAGAATCGACGTCGAGCGCGGCGACGTACTGTCGCACGAGCTCGTCGTACTCGTCGTTCTTGAAGTGCGCCGAGTTCCAGACGCCGAGCTTTGGGTCGCCGGCGAGCGCGGCGGTGAGATAGACGTTCGGCACCGGCCGGTGACCGTAGTCGGTGATGCCCATCACCGAGTCGAGCCAGGTCGACTTCCCGAAGACGCCGTCGCCGTAGTACGTGCCGGCGTCCGTGATGTTCAGGTTGATCGTGACGCCGATCTCCGCCGCCGCGTTCTTCACGAGCTGCGCGAGGTCGGGGATCTCGAACCCGTCCCAGGTGTCGAGCTGCACCGTGAAGCCCTCGGCGCCTGCGTCGGCGAGCAGCTGCTTCGCCTGATCGATGTCCTGCTCCCGCTGCGGGACGGACGGATCGGTGGAGGGGTAGAGGGGCGCGAACGGGCTGTCGTTGCCGATCTCCGCCCGGCCCTCCCAGAGCCCGTCGACGAGCGCGTTCCGGTCGATTGCCAGCGCGATGGCCTGGCGCACACGGTTGTCCGTGAACGGCTCCTTGTCGGTCCGCATGTGGAGCTGGCGGTGCGTTGCCGTGCTGATGCCGATCACCTGCACGTCGGGGTTGTCCAGGAGCGCCGCGCCGCCCGCGACCGAGAAGTGCTCGAGGAAGTCGACCTCGTCGCCCTGGAGCGCGACGATCATCGGCGCTTCCTCGGCGTAGAACCTGACCTCGACCGTGTCGGGATTGGCCTTCTCACCCCAGTACGCGTCGTTGCGGACGAAGGTCGCGCCCTGCTGCGGCGTGAAGCTCTGGAGCTTGAAGGGGCCGGTGCCCTCGAACGTCTGGCCCCAGTCGGCCGGGTCGAGGTCGGCCGGGATGATGATGGCGTTGTAGTTCGCGGAGCTGACGAGCGTCGGGAAGTTGCCGTTCGGGGCGTCGAGGTTGAAGACGACGGTCGTGTCGTCGGGCGCCTCGATGTTCCCCGCCGAGAGCACGCCGCCGAGCGCCGACTGCGCGTTCGCGGAGCCCCCGTCGGGATTGATGAGCTTGTCGAAGGTCGTGACCACGTCCTCCGACGTGAGGGCCTGGCCGTTGTGGAACGTGACGCCGGAGCGGATCGTGAAGGTCCAGACCGATCCGTCCTCGTTGGGCTCCCAGCTCTCCGCGATGCGGGGCTGGAGCGCGAGGTTCTCGTCGGAGAAGGACAGGTACTCGCCGGTCGCGCCGAGCATGCCCGCGCCGCCCTCGTCCTGGACGAGGAGCGGGTTCGGCTCGGTGGTCGGCTGAATCAGGGCGACGCGGACGGTCCCGCCGGGCTGGACTGCGCCCGCGGTCGTCTCGGCGCCTCCGGTCTGGGCTCCCCCGTCGTCGTCGTCGTCCCCGCCGCAGGCCGCTGCGATGAAGGAGAGGGCCGGCAGCGACATACCGACCACCGTCCCTCGTCGCACCAGCTCACGCCGGGTGATCTTGCCGGACACATACTCGTCGATGAGGTGGTTCTCGAGCTCGGTGCTCTCGCGACGCACCTCGTCGATCCGGCGCTGTGTTTCATCCATGTCGGCTCCTTCCCCGAAGCTGTGCAGCGGGTAAGCGGTGGTTAATAGCTCATCACCCGGACACAATCAATCGTGCCGCTCCTCGGCTCTCACCGGCTCAGACGGAGGCCGGGGCCGGAAGTTGGGGGAGACGCTCGAGCAGGAGGGAGACGAACCCGGGCACGTCGACGTCGACCGCGACCTTCGCGTTCGGCTCCGGGAGGGTGGTTCGGCGGCGCATGTCGACGACCGTCCGGCCGCGGCAGATGCCGTCCGAGACGTCGACCTGCACGTGCCGCTCGACCGTCTGCACGAGGTCGGGCCGGACCACGTGCGCCATGGCCAGCGCGTCGTGCACCGGGCACCCGCCGTGGTCGTAGGCCTCGCGGTAGAAGGCGCCGTAGAAGTCGAGCATGGACGCGACGGCCGCTCCGACAGGGCCCTGGGGGCGAAGCTTGTCCGCGTGCTCCGGCCCGAGCACGGCGCGGTTCGTGACATCGAGGCCTACCATCGTCACGTCGAGGCCGCTCGCGAAGACGTGCGCGGCAGCCTCCGGGTCGATCCAGATGTTGAACTCGGCCGACGGGGTCATGTTTCCTTCGGCGATCGCCCCGCCCATGAGGACGATCCGCTCGATGCGCTCGGCGGCCTCGGGACGCTCGGCGAGGAGGAGCGCGACGTTCGTGAGCGGGCCGAGCGGAACAAGGGTGACCGCGCGCTGCGATGCGAGGAGGCGCTCGGCGAGGAGGTCGACCGCGTGCTGCTCGGCGGGGCGAGCCCGCGGCTCCGGGAGGTCGGGGCCGTCGAGGCCGGTCTCGCCGTGCGCGTCGGCTGCGACGACGAGCTCGCCGACCAGCGGCTGATCCGCTCCCGCAGCGACCGGCACGTCGGTGCGCCCGGCGAGCTCGAGCACGCGCAGCGCGTTGGCCGTGACCTTGTCGATCGTCTGGTTGCCGGCGACCGTCGTGACGCCCAAAACCTCGACCTCGGGGCTGGCCAGGGCGAGCAGGAGCGCGATCGCGTCGTCCTGGCCCGGGTCGCAGTCGACGAGCACGGGGATCATGTGAGAACGGCCTCCGGGATCTCGACGGCGACGGCACGGCCGTCACGTCCGCTCGCCAGCAGCGCGTCGACGGTGAAGGCCGTGACGACCGACTCGGCGAGCGTCGGCGACGGCTCGGCGTCCCCGTGCGCCGCCGCGGCGAACGCCTCCAGCTCGAGCCGATAGGCGTCCACCGCCTGCGCCGGAAACCGCGCATCCTCCACGAGGCCCCAGCCGGTGCTCCGGCTCGCGACCACCTCGGTCGGGAAGTCGATCCTCCACGCGACCGGAAGGCGGACGTGGCCGTGCGTGCCGTTGAGCCGCAGCTCGTGGTTGAAGTCCGCCCGCATGGAGCTTTCGATCGTGCCCACGACCCCGTTGGCGTACTCGATCAACCCGAAGACGCGCGAGACCGTGCCGTAGCGCTCGCTCGTGCTCGTGAGCGCCTGGGCCCGGAGGGGCCTGGCGCCCGCGAAGCGGTTACAGGCGTCGACGCAGTAGCAGGCGATGTCGTACGGGGCTCCGCCGCCGAGCTCGACGCGCTGGCGCCAGTCTCGCGAGGTGTCGTCGGGGGAGCTTTCCTCGGGATCGAAGATGCTGAAAGCGGCGTGGATGCTGTCGAGCGCGCCGATCTCGCCGGCCGCGAGCAGCTCGTCGATACGGGCGACCGCCGGGTGGTGCCGGTACATGTAGCCCTCCGTGACGAGCGCGCCCGCCTCGCCCGCGGCCGACCAGATCTCGAGCGCCTCGGCCCCGCTCAGGGCCAGCGCCTTCTCGCAGAGAATCGCCCGCACGCCTGCGTCGAGGCAGCCGAGCACCTGCTCGCGGTGGAGGTTCGGCCAGGTCGCGAGGAGGACGCCATCGAGCTCGTGTTCGGCCACCATCTTCGCGTAGTCGCCGTAGGCGCGCTCGCAGCCGTGCCGCTCCGCCCAGTCTTCCGCAACGTCGAGCCGCCTGTCGGCGCAGGCGAGGATCGCCACCTCGGACGAGGCCGCGGCGCCGCGGGCGTGCCGCTCGGAGACACTCCCACAGCCGACGATCCCGAGCCGGAAAGCCACCTACGCGGAGAGCGCGCCCGAGCGGATCAGCTCCTGCAGGGGCTGGAGGTCGGAGACGAGCGTGTCTCCCTCGTCGAGGAAGGGCACGACTTCGCGCACGAGCGCGTGGGCCTTGGCCGTGCCCGTCCCGAGCGCCGCGGGCCGGCGGAGATCGACGGCCTGACAGTCGACGACGAGCTCGACCGCGACGAGCGCCTCGCCGAGCTGCACCATCTCCCTCAGCCTCCGCGCCGAGAGCGGCGCCAT
>Ga0190274_10000526_pt1 | contig 22826 bp, 19 predicted proteins | sample Popmic531T_FD_133002 | JGI IMG/M metagenome (GOLD analysis project Ga0190274, IMG submission 133002) | Populus adjacent soil microbial communities from riparian zone of Yellowstone River, Montana, USA - 531 T | ecosystem: Environmental > Terrestrial > Soil > Riparian zone | place: USA: Montana... | reverse complement strand
TTCGAGCATCTCGAGTTGCATTTCAAGTTCCTGTACATATGGAATTTTAATCTGGTTCTGAATTGTTTTCACAGTCAGTTTCCCATCTGAAATAATAGCCACTTCGCCATCATTTAGGTATGCCACATTCTTTGTGTATTCAATAATCGGAGTAGCGTCTGAAGCGACAAAAAATTCATCCTTACCTATTCCAAGAACAATTGGACTGCCTTTTCTTGCAGCCACAATTTTATTCGGATCATTTTTTGAAATCACCACGATGGCATATGCACCAATTACTTCACTCAATGCAAGACGTACCGATTCCTCCATATCTACATGGAGATTGTCATGCACATCTTCAATCAAATGAATGAGCACTTCAGTATCAGTGTCGCTGCTGAAAGTGTGACCTCTTTTTATAAGTTCGGTTTTTATTGAAGAATAATTTTCAATAATTCCATTGTGGATGATTGCGAAATTTTTGGATTCAGAAAAATGCGGATGCGCATTACGGTCATTAGGCTCACCGTGTGTAGCCCAACGAGTGTGGCCCATGCCCAGGGTTCCCGATGTATTTTTATCCTTTGTAAATTCAGCAAGATCAGAAACCTTTCCTGCTTTTTTATAAACCTTCAGATCGCCGTTCAGCAATGCAACTCCCGCGCTGTCGTAACCGCGGTATTCTAACCGTTGCAATCCTTTCATGATGATAGGATAGGCCTGACGGTGTCCGATATAAGCAACAATTCCACACATGATATTTTGATGTTGTTCCTGAGGCGACATGCTAAAAGCATATAGCTACGGATTTTTTAATTGAGTTTAGAGTACGTAAGCTTTAACTTAAATCGGTTTCCTGGAGCCTTTGTGCCTGGAATGATAGTACGGAATGCGTTCACTGCACCACCTGATGATACCATACTGAGACCATAATCAATGGCTATTTTTCCGGATATTAAACGTTGTACATAACGCCCTACATTGAATTTGTAATCGTTATCGGAAGTGTTGAACGAACCTCCGTAATATGAATTTGATTCGAGCAGATCAGGAATGATTGCTTCCGCACCTTTTTCATCCACACCAAAAGTAAGTAATGCCTGGTGGTTGGTGAATGGAGCAGCTGCATCCTGAACGGGAATAATAAGTTCTGCTTTATTAATTGAAACAGCTCCCTTGGCTGCAAAGTTTTTAATGAATGGGAATTTGAATCTTAATTTCAATCCTGCCATCGACTGAATATAGATCGCATCATTTCCGGAAATCGGAAACGTGTTTCCGAATGTGGCAACAGAATAATCATGGTCAAAATGATTGAACCTCGGACACTCGGCATTCACTTCAAAGTTTGCAGAAATGGTGGTGGTATTCGTCGAATTTCTGTAATAGAAAGTAAGCTTCGACATCGAACCTTGTAAGTTGAATGACAGAATCACACCCTGACCGGTACCGGTAATTGTGTTGGTTCGCACATGCAGTCCTTTGAAGTAAGTGGTGAAGGCGGTATTGTCTACAAAATTTGGATCACCGCTATTCATGAAATCTTCGCCCCAGGTTTGATTCAGTTTTAATCTTAAATGCGGAGCGCGCAGTACACCGTCGATCAGGATGCTATCTTTTGGATGTGCATCTATCTGGCCTGCGAATAACGTGGAACCAACTGTAGTAAAGTTATCGTTGGTGTAATAAGTAGAATCATATGACATTGCATCATTCACCTGGAATACTTCCATCAACAAAGGTGAAAGCGTATCCCCATAATAATCCGCATACGCCATTGTAAGTACCACTGAATCCAAAATGGGTGCAATGCCAAAAGTGAAGTTCGTGTTGTTGTTAGGAAGGCGGTATTGAGAATAAAAGGATGCGGTGGAAGTTCCAAAAACGGGATCGGTATAACTTCCGGCCAGGTTGAATGCGGCAACAGCTTCATCGCTGCGAAGTGTGTCTTCCCTGGTCACAGTTGCTTCAATGGTGACAGTATCCGTAAAGTATACCCCGGGCTGATCTCCTGCGGGCTGCACTTCAATTCCTAAAGCGTCAGGTTCAGAACAAGCGGCAAAAGCCATCCCGCCTGCCAATAGCAAAGCGGGTAAGCGCCAATTTTTTAATTTAATCATCCGGTAAAATATGGGTTGTAAAAGAATAACTCCTTTAACGACGCAAAAGAACAACTATTTCATCAGAAAAGAAGTAGTTGTTCAAGATTCAGCCAGTACAGAGTCTTCAACTAACAATTCATCATAGAAGCTGTTGTAAGCATCAACATATTCTTCAGATGACTTGAATTCAAGGAAAGGCTTCTGACCTTTCTTAATAGCGGCTTTCAATGACGGGGTAATGGTTTCAGAACCCTGGATCACTGCATCAGACTTGGAAATAGCATTTAAAGTGATGCCTTCCCAGGTTGGAGTTTTCAAATCCTTAAGATCAGCAGATGACATGCCTTCCATCATTACTTTTTTGGAATAATCGTCGGCAAATGACTCATCAAAATTGTCATCATATACTGAATAAACCACACGTGCGTCCTTGAAAACAGGATCTTCACGGTAGCTGGTCTTAATAAGCAATGGAATCAAGCTGGTCATCCATCCATGGCAATGGATAATGTCAGGAGTCCAGCCCAGTTTCTTAACAGTTTCAAGTACTCCACGACAGAAGAAAATGGTACGGTCGTCGTTGTCCTTGAAAAATTTCTTTTTAGTATCTCTGAAAATTGCCTTGCGCTGGAAGTACTCTTCGTTGTCGATGAAATAAACCTGCATGCGGGCTGCCTGAATAGAGGCTACCTTAATGATAAGTGGGTGATCGCTGTCGTCAATGATAAGATTCATTCCCGACAAACGGATTACTTCATGCAGTTGATTTCTTCTTTCGTTTATGAGGCCAAAACGTGGCATAAAAGTTCTTATTTCTTTTCCGCGTTCCTGAATACCCTGTGGGAGGTGTCGGGCAATCTTTCCTAGTTCTGAATTTTCGAGATATGGATGTATTTCATGTGAAATGTAAAGAACTTTGGCTTTTTTCATATTAGGATTTTTTACTTACAAATGCAAAGGTACATAATTTATTCGACTTTTGCAATAAAACAAGGGCCGGCAACAATTAATTGTGATACTACAGAAGTTCATAAATTATTAATAATCAGAGTTTTATTGCACATCCATCTGCATTTATTGCAATTTTAAAATTCCCTCTATTTTTAAAAAATGTGTATCATTGTCCTGAATGATTGTCGTTGAAAAAGTCTCGGAATTGCGGGAAGTGCTTGGTATGCTGTTACATAGCGGCGACTCAATCGGCTTTGTGCCTACAATGGGAGCACTTCATCGGGGCCATACTTCTTTAATTAAGCAGGCAAAGTCTGAAAATCAAATAGTTATCAGCAGTATTTTCGTAAATCCTACCCAGTTTAACGACAAAAACGATTTATTGAATTACCCCAGAACGCCGGAATCGGATGCAATTATGTTGTCGGATGCAGGATGCGATGTGCTGTTCATTCCATCGGTGGAAGAAATTTACCCTGACGATAAAATGCTCGAGATGGACTTTGGTTCACTGGAACGGGTTATGGAAGGCAGCTTTCGGCCGGGTCACTTTAAAGGAGTGGCTACCGTAGTATCGCGATTTTTCGAAATCATTAATCCCGACAAGGCGTATTTTGGTGAGAAGGACTTTCAGCAGCTGGCTATTATTAATGAAATGAACCGGAGGTTAAAAACAGGGATTGTCATTGTTGGCTGTGAAACTTTGCGGGAACCCGATGGCCTGGCTCTTAGTTCGCGGAATATTCATTTAACAGAAGAGGAGCGGGCATCTGCCGGAATTATTAACAGTACTTTGAGATGGGCAGCTGAAAAAGTGCGTAATGCGAATATAGAGGAGGTGAAAAAGGAAGCAGCGGCCAGAATAAATGCTGTTCCGGGCTTTAAGGTTCAGTACTTCGAATTTGTGGATTCCACCACTTTACAGTCAATTAACAAGTATGATTCCCAACATTCTCAGCGTATATGCACCGCTGTTTTGACTTCAAAAACCCGCTTGATTGACAACGTTCCACTCTGAAAACCAACATGTCCTGTAGGTAAAAGGATGCTTCCAACTTTTGGAAACCTGATTGGATTACATGGTCGTTGGAGTTGTTAAGATCGAAAAATCTGTAACTTTGCCCCCGCATGGAAATACAGGTTTTAAAATCGAAAATACACCGGGCAAAAGTTACCCAGGCTGAACTTCATTATGTAGGCAGTATCACATTGGATGAAGATCTGATGGAAGCTTCCAATCTGATTGAAAATGAATTGGTCCAGGTGTTGAATATTGCAAATGGCGAACGCTTCGAAACTTATGTCATCAAAGGTGAGAGGGGTACAGGCACAGTTTGCCTGAATGGTCCTGCTGCACGTAAGGTTCAGGTTGGCGATATTGTAATTATAGTATCTTACGCTGTTATGGATTTTGAAGAAGCCAAAACATTTAAGCCCTCGCTGGTTTTTCCGGATGCCGACAACCGCATTATTAAAAGCTGATTTTGAAAAGCAAACTGCTTTCATTTCTGAAATATTCCCTGCTATTAATAGTAGGGCTTGGTTTGCTTTGGCTAACATTCAAAGATCAGGATCTGAGCGAAATTTTTGTCAAGCTCACTGCTGCTGATCCATTCTGGCTTGGTGTTTCCCTGGTGCTATCATTGGCAGCATATGTGAGTCGGGCAGTTCGTTGGGTAATTCTCATCCAGCCACTCGGATACAAACCGCGATTCAGTTCCACTTTATATGCCTTGCTCGTTGGTTATTTTGCGAATCTTGCCATTCCAAGAATCGGAGAAATTACACGTTGCGGTGTGCTGGCCAATTCTGAAAAAGTGCCTTTTCATTCACTCATCGGAACGGTAATTGTGGAAAGAGTAATCGACCTTATCATGTTAATGATTTCGATGATGCTGGTTGCCTTTCTCGAATACGACATGCTGAGCAGGTTCCTTGAGGAAAAAGTATTAGGGCCGATGGCAGGAAAATTTTCCATTCTCACAAGTCCGGTTTTTTGGATTGCATTATTAATTGCAGGAATTGTGTTTGTGTGGATGATAATAAAATTTGGAAAACATTCAGAGCATGAAAGCAAAATGATTACCCGCATTCGTGGATTGGTGTCAGGAGTTGCTTCCGGATTTAAAACAGTGCTGCGAATGAAAAATACAGGTTGGTTTGTTTTTCATACTATACTAATCTGGGTGATTTATTTTCTGATGACCTGGGTTTGTTTCTTTTGCCTTGACGCCACTTCGCATCTTGATATGAAAGCAGGAATGTTTGTTTTGGTCGTTGGTGGATTGGGTATGTCAGCTCCTGTACAGGGTGGTATCGGTGCTTATCATTATATTGTTTCGCAGGGACTGCAACTGTTTGGTGTATCCGACACCGATGGAATTGTGTATGCAACACTGGTGCATACTACTCAAACTCTTTTGGTCGTTGTACTTGGATTGTTTGCACTCTTTATGATATTTCTGGCCCGTAAAAAAAGCGAAGCACATGGATAAGTTTTCAGTAGTTCAAAGTAAAATTCATACTCAGGATTCGTTAAGAAAAAGCATTGCTTACTGGAGATTTTCCGACAAGAAAATTGTTTTTACTAACGGATGTTTCGACCTGCTTCATTATGGACATGTGGATTATTTATCGAAGGCAGCGTCGCTTGGTGATGTACTTATTGTAGGTTTGAATTCCGATTCGTCCACAGCAGGGCTGAAAGGACCTTCGCGGCCAATAAATAATGAAAAGTCGAGGCTGCACATAATGGCATCACTGTTTTATGTATCTGCAGTCGTATTGTTTGATGAGCCTACTCCCTATGAGCTTATCAACCTGGTTCAGCCCGATATTCTGGTTAAGGGAGGCGATTACAAACCGGAAGCAATTGTTGGATATGATATTGTGAAAAACAGGGGGGGAGAAGTCGTTTCCCTGGAATTTGTACCGGGTTATTCTACTTCAGCCCTGGAGCAGAAAATCAGGAATCAACCACAGTAAAATTTATTCCCAAAACGCGTTTATCCTCCCGAATTCTGATTAACTTTGTTTAATTGTCTATATTTTATGTGGAACAGGTTACTATTTGCCGCTTTAATCATTATTGTATTTTCTTCATGTGAGGACAGCATGATCCTGAAATCCGAGAAGAAAATGAAGGAGGATATTCAGGGGACCTGGTTACGTTCTTTTCAGGGATCTATTAAAGTCATCACGAAATGCCCGACGGTTTTTGATTCGAGTTCGTATGATGAATATTGGATGTTTAAAGACGACAATTTTTATTCCTACTATATGTATTCACCGGCAACTGGTTGCGATAGGGGTACACCTGATTTGAACGATGCTGACAATATTGATACCGCATTGGTATGCAAGTTTAAAATTGATACACAAATTCTTAAGGCATTTCTGAAATTCCAATTGATTTCTGGTGGTCTTGATACCACCGGTGCTACTTTTTACGACAAATGGGAATTTGTAACATTGGATAGTAAAATACTTTACCTCGCTACCGACACTAAAAATGGTGCAGGAGTGCAACAGAGGGAATTTTCTAAAGTCAAATAGGCTAAAATTTTCATGGCAAAAACTAAATCGGCTTTTTATTGCCAGAATTGTGGCGCATCATCACCCCGATGGATCGGAAAATGCCCGTCGTGTAATGAATGGAACACTTATGTGGAAGAAGTTATTTCAACCGGGCCATCACAGGTTCCTGCATGGCGTGCTACCAAAGGCGATGCTATAGGGCGCCAGGCTACACCGCAACTGTTAGGCGAAATTGCTCCTGATAAATTAATTCGTATTACCCTTCCCGGGAAGGAATTGAACCGGGTGCTTGGTGGAGGACTAGTTCCGGGAGCATTGGTATTGGTTGGAGGAGAACCCGGAATCGGAAAATCAACTCTCATGCTCCAGATTGCTATGCGAGCAAAAGGCATGAAAATTTTATATGTTTCGGGTGAAGAAAGTGAACAGCAAATCAGCATTCGTGCATCACGAATCGGAACATCAAATACTGATTGCTATATATTGACTGAAACAAATACTCAGGCAATTTTCAGACACATTGATTCGGTAAAACCGGATATGGTTATTATTGATTCTATTCAAACACTTTTTACTCCGGATATTGATTCTTCTCCGGGCACTGTTTCACAAATACGAGGATGTGCTGGTGATCTTTTGAAATTCGCTAAAGAAACTTCCACGCCTGTTTTCCTGATCGGACACATAACCAAGGATGGCAGCATTGCCGGTCCGAAAGTTCTGGAACACATGGTTGATACTGTACTTCAATTTGAAGGCGATCGCCATCATGTGTATCGGATTTTGCGTGCGACAAAAAATCGTTTCGGTTCCACTTCAGAAATTGGAATTTATGAAATGAGCGGAACCGGTTTGTCGGAAGTGAGTAATCCTTCGGAAGTGTTATTATCGCACATCGACGAAAACCTGAGTGGAATTGCAATCGCATGTACCATGGAAGGGTTGCGTCCACTTCTCATAGAAGTGCAGGCACTTGTAAGTTCTGCAGTGTATGGAACACCACAGCGCTCGTCGACTGGATTTGATTTGCGACGATTGAGTATGTTGCTCGCAGTGCTTGAAAAGCGTTGTGGATTCAGGTTGGCAGCAAAGGATGTATTTTTAAATATTGCCGGCGGACTTCGTGTGGAGGATCCTGCGATAGATCTCGCTGTTACATGTGCAATACTTTCTTCGAGTGAAGACATTGCTTTGCCTTCACGTGTTTGCTTTGCTGGTGAAGTTGGCCTAAGTGGTGAGATTCGTCCAGTGAACCGGATTGATCAGCGAATTAAAGAAGCTGAGAAAATGGGATTTGAGAAAATTTATTTTTCGAAATACAACATGCAAAGCATCGATAAATCCGCATTTCCAAAAATTCAGATTGTTCCCGTTGCGAAAGTGGAAGAAGTATTTACTGAGTTATTTGCGTGATTAAAAATGTATCTTTCTTCATTTCAATCCCCACGACTTACTACACGCTTACTGACTTTAGATGATGTCATTCCGTGGCAGCGTTTTTTTGAAGATGAGGAATCCATGGAGTTTTTTCCTAACCCTGACGGACAAACAAATTCACAAAGGGCATCATACTGGATCGAGAGGCAGCTGCAACGTTACAATGAAAACAGGTATGGATTGCATGCGCTCAACCTGAAAACCACAGGTGAATTTATTGGTCAGTGTGGTTTGATTACCCAGGAAGTGAAAGGCGTTTCGGAACTTGAAATCGGTTACCACATTTTTAATGAACATCGTGGAAACGGATATGCTCCTGAAGCCGCGAAACTTTTTTTGGAACATGCATTGCAAAATAAACTTGCTCCTTCAGTTGTTTCTAATATTCACGTTCGGAACTTTAATTCTATGCGCGTAGCAGAAAAAAACGGATTTAAAAAAGACGGCGAAAGCTTGTGGATGGGGAAGCCTGTTTTTGTTTATCGTTTCAGTTAAAAAAAGTCAGGGAAAAGGTCAGGAAAAAGTCATTTTTATTTGGACGAAGGTAAACGTGTTTGGACGGCGACACAGGTCAGGAAAAAGTCAAGAAAAAGTCATTTTTATTTGGACGATGGAGGATGTGTTTTGACGCTGACACAGGTCAAGGAAAAGTCATTGGTGTTTGGACAATGCAGAAAAAAAATCTAAATGGTTAAATAATTTGTGATACTATAATCGAAGGATAAACTTAAAGCTTTTCCGAAATATCATTTATCATTTATCATCTATCATTTCCTCCTCGTCCACCATCTCAATCAACGGTTCGCTGATAATTTCTTTCCTGCTTACCCATTTGTCGATCGACAATAAAATACAAGGAAGTAAAACAAGGTTGGTGATCATTGAAATGAGAAGAGTGAGTGAGATTAATAATCCCAAAGCCGCAGTTCCTCCGAAATCGGAAACAGCAAAAACTCCAAATCCAAAGAAAAGAATTACGGTAGTGTAAATCATGCTGAGTCCTGTTTCCATAATCGAAGCAGAAATGGCATCGGGAATCGACTTTTTATGATACTTCAATTCCTGCCTGTATTTGGTCAGGAAATAAACAGTTCCGTCGGATGCAATACCAAATGCAATGCTGAAGATGAGAATGGTGGAAGGTTTGAACCTGATGTCCATGAAACCCATAAGTCCGGCAGTGATCACGAGTGGTATAAGACAAGGTAACTTCGAAAGTAAAATTATTCGCAACGAACGGAACAATGCCAGTCCTACAGCTGCAATCAATAATATTTCGATCAGCAGACTTTCAAGCAGATTTTCAAGCAGGTAATCATTTCCCTTCAAAAACATGAGGCTGTGTCCTGTCATGTTTACAGTATACTTTTCCTTATCGAAAATAGAATCGACTTTAGGTTGTATTACAGCAAGCAGTTCTTTTATTTTTTTCGAACCCACATCTGCCATCTGAATGCTGATGCGTGTGTATTGGCGTGTAGAATCAATAAAAGAACGCAGCTGATTGCCTTTCACATTCCCTGTATACTCACTTAATTTTTTAAGTTCACTTATTCCGGGAAGCACATAATATTTTTCATCGCCACCGCGATAGGCCTGGTATGAAAACTTAATAATTTCAGTAACTGAAATCGCTTTTGAAAGTTCTGGAAATTGTTCAAGTTGTTTCTGAAGCGTTTTCATTTTGTAAAGCGCTTCCGCATTATCGGCAAATACACCTCCGGGCTTTTTGGTATCGATTGAAATTTCAAATGGCAGTACACCTTTAAAATTAGATTCAAAAAAGCGGAGGTCAGTATAAATCACATCCTTTTCGGGAAGATCATCCACTACATATCCGGTAATGTTGATGCGACTCATTCCATAAAACGAAATTGCTGTGATAACGGCAATTACTACATATATGGCTACACGATGATTGTGTACAAGGTAGTCAATGGACTCAAGAACTTTGTTAATCCGTTTTCCTTCCAGATGCAAAATATGACGTGGCTTGGGAGCAGGAAGAAAACTCAGGATGATAGGAATGCTAATGAGAGTGATGAAATAAGTGATCATCACATTGAGTGCGGCAATCACACCAAACTCCACAAGCAGGGAGCTGCTGGTAAAATACAACACGCCAAATCCGATTGCTGTTGTTATGTTGGCAAGGAAAAGTGAAATGCCCACGGTGGTGATCATCCGCGAAAGCGCCTTTATTTTATTTCCATGCCTTGCAAACTCGTTGTGATATTTGTTGATAAGGAACACACAATTCGGCACCCCGATAATCATGATCAAGGGTGGAATGAGTCCGGTGAGGATGGTAATTTTATAATGAAGCAACTGAAGTGTTCCCATTGAAAAAACCACACCAAGCAACACAACCATGATTGATAAAATGACAGTAGTGAAGCTCCTGAAAAATGCGCCCAGGATAACTGCTGTGATAAGTACCGACAATAGCAGGAACAATTTCATTTCACCAGACACTTTATTCATCAGTGCGGTGCGGATGTAGGGCATTCCGGAGAAATGAAGTGTTACACCGTGTTTCTTCGCAAACAGATCTGCTTCCTCACGAATGTTCTTCACCATTTCCAGGCGATGCTTCGAATCAAGATCGGCTTTCTTGAAAGTGATGGCCATCAAAGTGGCATTCGTTTCTTTGTTTATGACCAACCCATCGTAAAATGGCATGGAATAAATTACTTTTTTCAGGCTGTCAACTTCTTCCTGTGTTTTAGGAAGTTCATTGACCATAGGAACAAAATCAAATTTTTGCAGACTGTCGTTGCGAAAAATGGAATAGAGGTTTGCAATTCCTAAAACTTCCTGGATGCCCTTAATCGATTTAATATCATTGGCAAGTTTGTTCCAGTCGTTGAATTTATCTTTGGTAAAAAAATTATCATCCTTCAATCCTATCACCATCACGCTACCATCTTCACCAAAAAGACGTCGGAAGTTTTCGTAATCGATATAAGCAGGATCTGTTGCCGGCATTACCTTGGCAAACTCATAGGAAAGCTGGATTTTGGAAGCCTGCCAGGCCATGATTGCCGTTAACGCAACCAGCGACAGTATAAATGCCAGTTTATTTCGTAAGATCTTATTTGCTAAGAATTTCCACATGAAAGATTACCGTTGCAGCGGCCCAGATAAACATAAGGATAAATTACAATCAGCTGATATTCAACCTGTAAAACAGTGATTTATAGTTGAATCCGATTATCGTAAAACATTGCAAATATAGATTTTTAAAAGGGTAGTATGGAATTATTTTTCCCGGTAAACCGGAAAGTAAAATGGCAGTTTTAAACACCCCTGAAATTTTTGAGAGACGAGGGCGATTCTCTGTGATGTATAAAAAAGAAACAAGCTGCCTCATGCAAAAGAGTGGTTAGGTTTTTTGCAAGTGACAGCTTGTTTTAAGGCATGCTGTAATCAATTAATTACTTACTTACTCGGTTACTTACTAATAATAAGTTTTTGGGTAGCGACAATACCTTTTTCATTTGTCATTTGGATCCAGTAGATACCAGCTTCTGTTTTTGGAAGTGTGATCATGTTGGAACCTGAATTCAGAACTCCTGTAGCAACTACTTCACCTAAAGTATTCAGGATAGAATATGGTAATGCATTTCCGGTTGAGAAATCATAATTCACATATACTTCACCGTGAGTAGGGTTTGGATATACAGATAATCCGTTTGCTCCATTGTTTTCATAAAGTCCGGTGCATAACACAAAATTTACCAGTATGGTATCCCTGTTTGAACAGCCATTCGCTGCGGTAACAGTAACACTGTATGTGTTGGTAACTGCAACTCCACCTGTAGTGAATGCAAGTGCGTTCGGGCCTGTTACACCATTACTCCACAGGTAAGTATTTCCCGGAGTTGAACCTGCGTTGAGCAGAACAGACTGGTTTGTGCAAAGTGTAGTATCAGCACCAAGGTTAACAACCGGAGGAGCAAGTAAACTTAAATCCAAAGTATCATAAGCAAGTGGGCAACCAACTCCAGGACCGAAGAAATGGTTTGCATACACATAAGCACCGAGTGGATTCACACCTTGTTCCCATGCACCATGGTAACCGTTACCTAAAGCAGAAGGACCAGACCATGTTCCTGTAGTATCATTCACACCTAACATAGGATAAAGGTTAGTTATTGTTGAGCTTGTGCAGATGCCACCTGTGCTTGTGCTGTTTCCAGCATTTCCGCCAACACATTTTTCCATCATGAAGTCATCGATTGACAAATCATTTCCCGGACTTCCACCAACATTGGTGTACATGGTAAATATAACTGTGTCGGAAGTTGGAACTACCGAAGTTGACTGATAATAGGTCCAGAGCGGAGCATAATCACATGCAATACTTGCTTGGTTATCAAGTGTGTTTCCATTGCTGTCGGAAACTTTAATGCGAACATTGCTTTGATTTCCCGCAAATGAAGTCGTTAGATAAAGCGAAAAACGAAGAGGTTGATTACGGCAAACCGTGATTTTTCTTTCATAAACTTTTGCACCGGCACATGTTCCGGATGAGCCACTACAATCCTGGAAGTTGAGATACAGAGAAGTAGCACCACCATGAACTGCGAAAGTCTGTGGCGTGTAATGCCAAACGGTTCCGGGAATTATTTCTGGACAAACGGTAGTATACTCATAACCATCGGTTATTTCTGTTTGCCAGGTGCACTGTGCTTGTGATTTTTGTAATAACGCTGTTATTGAAATCGTTAAAATAAAGATACTGGTAATAATTCTTTTCATTTTCTTGTTTTTGTAGAATTTATTCTATAAACTATTAATAATCAACAACAAAGATAAGGAACTTCTAAATACTGTCAGTGTTAAAACGATGCTGTATGCAGGAATAGCAGCATAAAACCCCTTTAAAAAGCAGCTAAAAATTTCAAAAACAAGAGTTTTGTTGTAAAAATCTGTGGCTATTCTTACTTAAACAGAAGCCGGATTCAACCTGTCGAATGCTTTTTTCAAGTCATCAGGACCCGCCTTTACCATGGCTTCACTAAATCCAAAAGTGATTTCATTTTTACCCTGACTCAATTGTTCAAAAACAGAATCAATAAAATCACTCACCGGAGGAGCGGCATCGTGTAATCCTTTACCACCTAAATCTGTATTCAAGGCCGGAGGAATGAATTCGATGACTTCTATACTTTTTGATTTCAGCAAATGCCGCATCGAAAGTGTGAAAGAATGTAAAAAAGCTTTTGTCGCACCATACACTGGTGTTTTGGTAAGTGGCACAAATGACAGACCTGAAGTAATGTTTATAATTGTTTTCACAGATGGTAATTGAATAAATAAAGAAGTCAGATGCACGGGTGCTTCAATGTTAATGGCCACTTCTGCTTTTGCACGCTCGTAAAAATCAACATCAGTGATATTCATCCACTGCTGTATTCCTGCATTGTTGATTAATACATTCAGGTCAGGATGGTTTTCAGTAATCCAATTATACAATTCAGCACGTTCCGAAGGTGATGCTAAATCACAGACCTTAGTAATCACCATTGGAAATTTACTGCTGACTTCCTCCAGAATTTCTTTCCTTCTTCCACAAATTATCACTGTATTTTGTTCCTTGATAAATCGCTCAGTTAATCCCAGGCCAATACCAGATGCTCCACCGGTTATTAAAATTTTATTGTTGGAAATATTCATTGTATTTATTTTTTTGGAAATATACTTCCGGATTAAAAAGATAGAGATTTTCTGAAAAGCTAATTTACATCATTTATTATTTATCAGCTTTCTTCATGCACTTAGTCGAAAATTCAAGTCCAATGCACGCAGTTTATACTTTTAAAAAAGTTAACAAAATGTCTTTTTGAATACCGGGATAATATCCGTCAAACTTAATTATTGAATCACAATTTTCTTAATGATACGTCCTTCATATCCACTGTTTGTGAGTTCAAGAAAATAAACACCTGAAACAAGATTTCCTCTTTCAAGTGAAAGTGATTTACCTGTTTGCACAGATGACTGACGAACTTGCCGACCTGCAACATCCATCAATAAAAGTGTTGAAGTTGTACCTTCTTCAAACGGAGTTTCAATAACAGAAACTTCGTTTACCGGATGTGGATAAATCTGAATAGAATTGGCAGCAATTTCATAGAGTGAAGTGTTGGTCACGCAAATAATATTTGAAGTCGACTCGCAGGAACCTTCATAAATTGTTAATGCGTAGCATCCGTTTGCCTGAAACTGGTAAGTGCTTTGGGTAGCATTTAATATTTCAACTCCATTCAGTGACCATTGATAAGTGATACCTGGAGTTGGAGTCAGATTAGGTGCAGAAAGTATATTCACGTTCTGTACAATTACAGGTGACTGTATGGCACCAAGTTGTACAACTGTGATATTATTTGAAAATGAAAGACAGGAAGGTTGTTGAGGATCTGTAATCATAAAAGTGTAAGTACCGGGTTGCGTAACAACAATGCTTCGTGTTGTTTCTCCTGTACTCCAGCTGTAGGCAACCCCTGAAGGTGCAGTAAGTGTGGCACTTCCTCCAGCACAAATACTGAGTGTATCACCAACAGGTACTGAATGCTGAGTTGCTTGCATGATAGGACAAGCAACAAAACTATTTTCTTCAAGCATCACCGCAGAATCAAATACGCCGTCACCTGCATCAGCAATTGCAACTTTAAAATGATAATTGGAACAAGGCCAAACAGGGAATTTTATTTCGATGGCCGTTGTATAACCATCAAGACTCATACTCACGGCATTGGTTCCTACATTATCTACAAAATAAGCACAATTCATACAGGGGCCTGTAGCTGTTCCTCCGGAATTTCCATTATTCACTGTATTGATTGATACTGGTGTGTTTGTTCCTGGAATCAGCGCTACATTGGTATTTGGTGAATAACCCGGACCATTAATAATAAATGCAAACACATCATTGAAATTGGTATTTGCGTAATCATTGTATTCTTCCGAGCCAAAAACGAAATAGAATGAAACAGAATCATTTGCTGCAGAAAAATCAAATTCTACTAACGATGCGTCTTCAGTTAATCGGGGAGCTACAATTTGATCTAATTGAGGATCGCCCAATGTCCCGTTATCGTTGGAGTTAAAAAAAGTGGCAGCTGAATCAGAAATGCCGGTTATTTGTCCGGATGAAAACAATATTCCACCGGTTAGTGAAAAACCCTGTACCCCATTATTTACAAACAAGCCAGTGCTTATAGGTGCAAATTGTCCGGTAACATTTGTTGCATTCACACCAACGCCAACTAAAGCGTCAACCAATTGTTGAGCAGTTTGAGGTGAAGTAATCACTAGATTTTGTGATGTTGCTGATGTAGAAAGAATCAGGGCAAGAAGTGCCTGGCTGACAAAAATGTACAGGTTTTTCATGTATTTGTTTGAGTTTGCAAACAAATATAGAAAAAGGATTGTAAAATGCAAATTTTACAATCCTTTTTCACCTTTGATGAGGTTAATCCTGTAAGGAATTACATTCCCATATCCATATCTTCCTTAGGAGCCTGATCGCGTTTCGGCCGGTCACGGTCCTTGAGTTCACCGAAACGCCAGTTCAGGGCAACAGTGAATGTGCGGGTATCACGGCGGCGTGTAAAGTCCTGGGTGTACTGACTGCTTTCAAAATCAAATCCAAACCGCTGGTTTTGGAGTGGATCTGAAACTCGGAAGGTTGCAGTCATTTTATCCTTGAGGAATTTTTTGCTGAGAGCCAGGTTCGCCATTTGCATATCCTTCATTGTGCCCTGTGGAGTATCAAATGGAGCGCGGTATGAATAGGTCAGTTGGAAATCGAACTTGTAAGGAAGTTTGAATGTGGTAAAAATTCGTGATGAAATAGAAACATCTGATGAACCAAGATCAGTTTCAAGATTGGATGCATCAATAGTGTTTTTATAAATATTGGAACTCAAAGTGAAAGTCCACCACTTATAAAAATTCCCATTGAAAATAATTTCAAGTCCGAAATTCTGTGAACTATTGATATTTTCAAAAGTCACATTTGCAATTCCGGTATTGGAATCATATACACGGTAACGCTGAATCGGATTGTGTGTGTAACGGTAGTAAAGTGTAGTGGTCAGACTGAATTTATTGTACACCCTGTTTCCTTCAAGTTCATAACTGTCGGTGTACTCAGGATCGAGATCTGGATTTCCTGTACGGATGTTCAGTGGGTCTTCGTAAGAGGCAAATGGATTTAGTTGACCTGTACGCGGGCGATTGATGCGACGACTGTAGCTCGTTTTCAATTGCCAGTTTTGGTTAGGTTTCCAAGTGATGAATACGCTTGGAAAGAAGGAAAAATAATCTTTTTTAAATTTTTCCCCGGTGTTTTTCAATTCCGATTCTCTTGCCGCATATTCACTTCTCAACCCTGCCTGCAAACCGAATTTTCCCTTTGTCTGGCGATACTGTGCATAAATCGCATGTACTCCATCGTTATATACAAACCTGTTAGTAAGTGAACTGTCATTTAAATATTCACCGGTGACGTTATCAAAATATTCTGAATGAAAATCGTTGTCGATGAACCTCAACGTGCTTTTATAACCGCCTTCAATTTTTTTGTCTTCTGATATCGGATGTTCGTAATCAGCCGACAATGTGTATATGTTGTTTTCTTCTATTGCGTTATCATTTTCCAATACTGTTGGAACGGTGTAGTTTGGTACCGATTCATTAAAATAAACCTGCTGATTGTATTCATTGGTATTGTCTTCATTATTCATGGAAGATGTTGCCTGAAGGTTCAATACTCTTCCGGGTGCTTTGAAGTTTTTCTTGTATGAAAGGTCCATATCAAAACCGCCGTCATCACTATCGCCTATCGTACTACGTTTATACAGACTGTCACCTGCTATAGGATCCCCGGAAAATTCGTACCATATAAATTCATCAAATCCATTCATACTCTTGTTAAACATGGTGCTGAATGAAAGTGTGGATTGATCGGTGAGGTTATAATCGGCTCCGATTTTCCCATTGAATGATTTGTTTTTGGAAGTGCCTTCACCGGTCTGATCCAGGATAGAAATTTCTTCAGATCCCGGAATAAAAGTTTCACGATTACTTTCGGATGAGGAATACCTGATGTTGTAATTATATCCGAAGTTGGAATACACATTGAATTTTCCTCGGCGGTAATTTATAGATGCATTTCCTCCATAACCTTTATCGATGTTTGAGGTCAACCCTACATTGCCGGTGAGTCCGGTTAATTTATTTTTCTTGGTAATGATGTTGATGATTCCTGAAATTCCGTCGGGATCATATTTTGCTGAAGGGTTTGTGATGACTTCAATTTTTTCCACTGCTGATGCAGGAAGTGATTCAAGCAGTGATTTGCCGCTTGTGCCAGTGAGCCCGGAAGGCCTTCCATCAATCAGGATAGTTACATTTTCATTTCCGCGAAGACTTACATTTCCATCCGCATCCATTTCCACACTTGGAAGATTTTGCAGAATGTCAGTCACGTTTCCTCCGGTAGCTACCGACATTTGTTCTGTGTTATATGTCTTGCGATCAATGTTGTTCATCACAAAACCTTTATCCGCAACAATTTCCGCTTCCTGAAGCATAGCTGCAGAGAGTTTCAGTTTTATTACTCCTAAATCATTTACCGGGCCACTAGTCTGTGGGCGGAAGGCCACTTTGACCGTGAGTTTTTCATAGCCGATAAAAGCTATTTCCGCAAAGTAACCGCCCGGACCGATGCCATCAATTTTGAATGCACCGGTTGCGTCAGCTATTGTACCGGAAACCAAAGTGGAATCTTTCATTCTTTTCAAAGCAACAGTTGCAAACTCCAGCGGACCTCCGGTAGATTCATCTGTAATCTTTCCTTTCAGCGTGTAAGCTATGGCGGATTGAGGAGCTTGCTGAGCAAAAATATCAGCACTTGTGTAAGTGGTAAACAGCAATACAATTATTGCACGGAATAATAATTTCATAGTTTCATGTAAGACAACTTATTTGCAAAGATAAAACAACGGAACGAGGGAAAGTAGACGTTGCAAAAGGACAGAAGTTTAATGACTGGAAGATGAATTTCGGGAGATTTTGATGAAAAATCAGCTTAATTTCAAACCAATCACAAGTGAAGCCAGGTAAGCGAGAGCAACAGATGGAGATGAGGTCAGCTGCCAGATCAAAAAAGCCTGAAAACACCAGAAAGCAGGGACTAACAGCATTCCACCCGCAAATTTAACAGAACCAATAAACTGAGGATCCTTGATCTTTTGAAGCAGCATTTTATTGATCAGAATCAGTGGAATCAGGCTGTTTAATTTCACATACCACATCATGATGTTTCGCCACAGCGGGGAACCGGTTTTGAATGTTGCAACAGGGCCTTTTTGAGGAAATGATGCTACAATTGCCTGATCACTTTCAAGCTGCTTTTGAAGATTCTTTTGTTGTTGCCTGTGATTGTATAAATGCTTTTGTTTGGCGTCGTAGTTTTCGGAATCAATATGCAGCATGAGTGGTTGCAATCCTTTTCGGACGCTTGTCAGCACTGATTCAATTTTATCCTGAGGATTGTCAGATACTGTTTTGATATCTTTTAAATACACCGGTGCTCCATAATTGACAAGCACATTTGTGCGTAAAGCGAAACGTGATTCATACCGGAGTCCAACAGGCACAATTGCCACATCCACTCCTTCGGCGACAGCCATTGCCATTCGCGCAACTCCTTTTTGAAGCGGAGCAAGGTTGTCGTGTTCGGAATGACTTCCTTCAGCAAAAATCAAAATGGTTTCGCCCACATTTAACTTTTGCACTACATTATCCATCACCTGGTCATTTTTTTTCAGTGTCGCAAAGCCATCCCGGAAACGGTATACAGGAAGCATTTGCATTTTATTCAGGAAGCTGGCAACTTTTGGTTTGTCGAATACATTGGCACGAGTGAGAAACCATGGATTTTTTTTCGAACTGCATGTAACCAAAATCGCGTCGAGGAAAGCGTTCTGATGATTTGGCACAAATATTACAGGACCATCAGGGATGTTTTCAGTACCATGCACTTCCCATTTCCTGAAATAGAAATCAAGTGATGTTGCGCAGTATGCTTTTAACAATCGGTAAAAAACTGAAGCCATATGGAATGGTTAACGGTCGGGCCTGTGTGTTATGTATGAGTTCCGAAAGCGTGCTTCAAAAATTCCGGAAATTGTGTGGACCAGGTTGCTGGTTCATGTCGCCCGCCTTCTACAATTGAAAGCTGCAGATTTTTTTCGGGTTGCGATATTTTCAAAGATAACAAATCAAAAAGATCCAGCGTGTCGTCTACTGCATCGATTATACCATTGCTGTTTCTGTCGTTGCTTTCATCGTTCGTTCCGGCCATCAGGTAGCAGCGAAAATGGTTTGCCAGTGCGGAATTTGCAAGTTTGTTAAAAATGATTCTGTCTTTGTCGGTGTAACCTTCTTCATAACTTTTGCTTCTCCACCATAGTGATCCGCTGAAAACTCCTGCAGTAGAAAACCACGAAGGATTTGATGAAACAATATCAATCGCCGACAATCCACCGAGTGAACATCCGGCGAAAGCCGTTAAGAGCGGAGAATACTGATTGCCTGATGACGCATTGAGCCAGGGCAGCAATTCATGGATAATGAAATGCTCGTACTGAAGTGCCTTTTCACCACGACCCAGGTAATCTTCCACTCCCGACACGCCATATTCCGACTGACGCTCCCCGGCATGAATGGCAATTACCTGAACAGGAATGATATGACCCGAATTATGAAGTTTATTGATTGTTTGCTGAATGTGCAGTGCCTCCGAAAGCTGTCCGTCATTCAAAAGCAGCAGCCCTTTGTGGTCCTTTTTGTCGATAGCCTCAGTGCTTATAACTTCCACCTCCACCATCCGCTTCAGAAAAGAAGAATACAGACCGGTAGTTTTTGGTTTTTTATTCTTGATTATCAACTAGTTAATTCATTAGGTTGGTGCTTTAAAGATCGGCTTTTTTTTCTTTTGGGCGGACCCTCCCTATAAATTTATTAACACAGGTCTTTTTCGTATTTTTGAAAAAAGTAAAACTGTGAAAGAGGAACATAAATGCTGGCATTCACCGATCCTTGGAAAGGATATGGACATGTTGGTTTTTGGAGAAAAGGGATATCCTGTGATTGTGTTTCCAACTTCAATGGGAAGCTATACGCAGAACAAAGATTTTCATTTGATTGATTCGGTTTCCTGGTTTGTAGATAATGGCCTTGTCAAAATTTATACACCTGCAAGCATCGATAACGATTCATGGTACAACGAAAAAATCCATCCGGCCCACCGTGCAAGTAATCATGTTTTGTACGAACAGTTTTTAATGGAAGAAGTCGTGAAGCCTGCACTTTATGAAACGGGTCATTCCAAAGCCGCTTTCGCGGGATGTAGTTTCGGAGCCTATCATGCTACGAATTTTGGATTCAAGCATCCTGAAGTAACTGGTTACATTATCAACATGGGTGGCGCGTTTGATATCAAAGATAGAGTGAAAGGATTTTATGACGACAATGTATACTTCAACAATCCACCTGATTATCTTCCTGATTTAAACGATCCGCGTTTGAATGAAATAGGAATGATTTTCGGAACAGGAACGAGAGATATGTGCAAGGAAGCGAATATGAAAATGTCTGACGTCTTGCACACGAAAGGTATTGCTCATTTTCTGGATGTGCAGCCGGGTGCGGAACATGACTGGCCGGTGTGGAGGGAGATGTTTCCGCGTTACCTTACAATGCTTTTGAAATGATAAATGATAGATGATAAATAATTAGATGTGCTAAGAAGAAATTTTAGTTTCCAAATAATAGCAAATTTCAATCGGAAACGAAACAAAATCCTTAATCAGTAACTACCGATGACCGTTGACCCTTCGACAAGCTCAGGGCGGCGCCGTTGACCGATGACCCAAACGAATTACATATTGAAACCAAGAGAATAAAAGTTTAGAAAAATTTTAGAGATGAAAAAAATTGGCATCCTGCACGGACAGGAAAATGTGTTTCCGCAAGCATTGATCGACAGTATCAATTCAAGAAACGAACCCGGAATTGTTGCGGAGATGATTCGCATTGACAAACTTGTGCAGGGAAGACCATCAGGTTACGATGTGATTGTAGATCGCATTTCGCACGATGTACCATTTTATCGTGCATGGGTTAAAAATGCAGCAGCTTTCGGAGCAGCAGTTTTGAACAATCCGTACTGGCTCGATACTGAAGAAAAATTAATCGCCAATGTAATCGCTGAAAAGTTAGGGGTGCCGGTACCTAAATCAGTATTGTTGCCTTCTAACACACATCCTCCCGATACCAACGCGAATTCATTCCGCAACATGGCTATGCCACTCGACTGGGAATCGATTTTCAGTCACATTGGTTTTCCTGCATACATGAAACCGTTTTCAGGTGGTGGTTGGAAAAATGTGTATAAGCTCAGGACTCCGGAAGAGTTATATGAGAAACACCAGGAAACCGGAACACTGGTAATGCTTTTGCAGGAAGAAATTATTTTCGATGCATATTTCCGTTGTTATTGCATCGGCGGCACTGATGTACACATTATGCCATACGAGCCACGCAATCCGCATCACGAAAGATATGTAGCAGATTTCCCTCATGTTTCAGATGCACAGAAAAATCAGATTCGTGATTATGTACTTCTGCTGAATAAATCATTGGGTTACGATATCAACACCATAGAATTCGCAATGCGCGATGGCATTCCATACGCGATCGATTTCACAAATCCTGTTCCCGATGCAAATCCTGATTCAGTCGGACAGCATAATTTCGACTGGCTCCTGAAGACTGTAACGGATATGGTTATACGCAGAGCTAAAGAACATGATCCAAATAAAAATAACCTGAACTGGGGAAGCTTCATGAGAAATTCCGTGAACGGAAAGTTGGTGGAAGAGAAGTTGATGGTTTCTCAGTAAGTTAATGGTGTGAAGTTGCCAGTTGCCAGTAGGCAGTAGGCAGTAAGCAGTAAGCAGTAGGCAGTAGGCAGTAGGCAGTAGGCAGTAGGCAGTAGATGAAAAATAGGACATACAAGGTAACAATAAAATGAATTAATGTTTTAGCTTGAAAACAAATAACATCAATTTATTTTTAACCATGCCACTTGTCACTTTGAACTTGTCACTTGTCACTTTCTTCATGTCACCGAAGATCACTCAGAAAACGAAAATATAATATTAACAAACAACTTATTTTTTATTCATCACTTATCACCTATCATCCCACATATGTCCGAACCAATATTAACTCCACTAGTATCCGACAAGCCCGTCAAAGAATCAACCGGAGTGGTTTATGATCAGCTTAATCTTCCGCCATTTACTATTGGTATCGAGGAAGAATTCCAGGTGATTGATCCTGAAACACGCCAACTTCGTTCGCACATGCACCAGATTGTGGAAGGCGGCAAAGTGATTTTGAAAGAACAGGTGAAGGCAGAGATGCATCAATCTGTTGTGGAAGTCGGCACCAACATTTGCAAAAACATACAGGAAGCTAAAGCGGAAGTAATATACTTACGCAAGATGGTCGCTGAACTTGCCGCACAACAAGGATTAAAAATTGGTGCATCAGGAACACATCCATTTTCGCTTTGGCAGGAACAGTTGATCACCGACAATCCGCGTTACCATGAAATTGTAAATGAGATGCAGGATGCCGCGCGCTCCAATCTTATTTTCGGATTACATGTCCATATTGGAATTAAAAACCGTGAGCAGGGAATCAAGCTGATGAATTCAGCGCGTTATTTTC
>Ga0190274_10000525_pt1 | contig 22886 bp, 26 predicted proteins | sample Popmic531T_FD_133002 | JGI IMG/M metagenome (GOLD analysis project Ga0190274, IMG submission 133002) | Populus adjacent soil microbial communities from riparian zone of Yellowstone River, Montana, USA - 531 T | ecosystem: Environmental > Terrestrial > Soil > Riparian zone | place: USA: Montana... | reverse complement strand
AGGGTACATCCGGTATTGATTGGCATTATCTCTCAACAGCTTCTCAAAATCCCCATTATTGAATTGTCTCTCCATAAACCAGTCAGTAATTTAGGAACGGATTTGTTTTATCTGCTGCCAGCCAAAGCAATCCATTCTGGTTGTTGCCTTGGTTTTTGCAAAATCTTTTTTCTTACTAAAATATCTTCAAGCATTGCCTTAGCCCTTGTATATTGGCTACGACTGGTGCTTTCTTCTATATCCAGCATTTTTGCAATTTCACGATGACTATATCCCTCTACTGCATATAAATTAAGAACTGTACGATAACCCATTGGTAATATCCTAATACATTCCACCACTTGTTTCGCCTGTATGATCGATGGAACACTTTCCTCTCTCACTTGTACTCCTGTTGCATGAATTATATCAACACTATCATTGAACTTCTTATTTCTCTTTAGGATATTGATACAGGTGTGAACGATTATTCTTCTGATCCAGCCTTCAAATGCCCCGCGGTTTTCAAACGTATACATTTGTAAAAAAACCTTAATGAAGCCTTCCTGCAGCATATCCTCAGCGTCTTCCCGGTTATGGGCGAATCGATAACAAACAGCCAGCATTTTTGGACTGTATTTGTTGTACAGTTCCCGCTGGGCAGAAGCTTCGTTTTTCAAACAGCCTTGTAAAATGGCTTCCTCGGTCATAGTTTCCTTTGGTTGCCTGTAAATTAGACAATTTTTGAATTCAAAAGCTGCACAGTATTGTAATTTTTCGGTAAACGGAATATATGTCTGGATTCAAAAAAAGAAGGTTTGAGAAAACTAAACGGGTTATTTAACTCGTGCCTTCCCTTTTTCTGTTTTTTCTTAATCTTTTAGGACCATACCAGAGCCAAAAACCGGTAAGTGTAAGCATAAATAGAGAAATACTCAAGAGTGTCGTGTAACCAAGCAAGCTTTTTTCATCTGTGCCAAAAAACTTGTCGAGTATTGTGCCATCATGAATATCTTCTATAAGATCACTATTTCGTTTTTCTATCGATAGCAGTTTTCCCGTTGTACAATCGACTTGTAGACCCCAATAGTGTTCTACAAATACAAATTTGACAATGCCTTTTGAAGGTCGGATGTCAAACCTGTCAAGTTCTTTGGAGAGGTTTGCATCTACTGAATCATTCAAGTAGTGGACAGCGAGTTTGTTGAGACTATCCAGACTCAACCAGTCATCAGGATTTGTTGAAACGCCTTTTTATGTCGGGGCGAGTAAGCCTGCCTTCTTTTTCCAACCAAGCAAAAAACCTGTTATTGAAATAATGAAGAAAAAGATGAACAAGAAAATTGCAATCTTACGGTGCAGCCAACGAAACCCACGTATCCATTTAGCTTGTTGTTTTGTATTTGTCATAAAAAAAGTAAATAGAAAGGCCCGATTTTCAACAGGCCTTTCCTTATTAAAGCGCAGCTCGCAAAGCAAAAATAAAATTTGAACCGGCCGCCACAATACCAGATGAGTATGGTCTGTACCGCTGGTTAGTTATATTTTCCCAACCCGCAGTGACCAAAAGATTTTTTGTAAGTTGGTATGAACTCTTAAGATTAAGTGTATACCAACCTGGTGAGTATGGCTTCCCGGATGCATCTTTGGCATATATATCTGTCTTAGCCTGCTCAGAGGGTGCAAGATCTTCATTTTTTATTTCGCTATTATACTGGGCATTTGCTTCGATAAATATTTTTTTCATGCGATAGCGCAATGCCGTGCTGCCATAAAAAGGGGGAGCATGACGCAAAGGAACCTGTTCATTCTTTACATCATCTGTTTCTTTTCCGTTTATCCAATTGGCATGTGTAAGCAGCGAAAATTCAGGAAAGAAAAATATTTCAGCACTGATCTGCACACCCCAAACAGTTGCCTTTGCAACATTTTGCAGGGCCTCTACACGGCTCATTACACCATTAAAAAGAATGCTATCCTCACCATTAAATGTCGTAGGACGTCGTACAATTGCATCATTCAATATGGTATGGAAACCGTTTATTTCAATCTGGAATTTATTAGGTATGTTTTTTACAATTCCCAATTCAAAATTCCAGGCATATTCAGGTCCCAATTCAGGGTTTGGAACAGTTACATTACCCGGCACACTCTCAAACAATTTTCCTATGTCATCCACATTTGGCATACGGTATCCTGTTGAAATAATTCCGTTTAACTGCCATCCTTCCCCAGGTCTGAATACAAGTCCGGCATTACCAGTTACTGCACCATCTCTCAATTCAGCTTTTTGATATGGGAACTTGATGAATGTTGTATCAAATGTGGCATCCAGGGTATTATAACTATACCTTAAGCCTGTCGTCAGAGTAACCTTAGGAGCAAGGTTTATTTTATAGCTACCATATACACCCATAGTACTCCAGGTGCTTCCATCTGGATAACGACTTACCATTGGTTTAACTACACCTGTGCTGATGTTTGTTGTCTCACCAAATGAGCCCACTTTGTTATAAACATATTCCAGTCCGTAGAATAACTGTCCTTTCCCAAAACCTTTCTTTGCATCCAGGTTCACACTGATTGCATCTACCTGTTCCGTTTGTTTATTGCGATTATTATTATTTCTTGTACGGTCAATACGACTTTCTTCATAATCCTGGTAGGCTACTGTAAGTTTTGCATCATCATAGATTCCGGTCTTTTTTGAATGCATAATATTAAGCGTATGCATATTCCATTTCATGGGACCGTAATACCATTCTGCAAACCGTAATGCACCGTTTCTGTATTGTATTAGTCGGTCGTATCGTGGTGCATCACCCGTGTTAGCATGGGTAAAACTGTATTGCAGATCCAAGAACTTGTTTGGTTTGAAACGGACCTTTTGAAGAAAGTTTGATTGATCATATCCGCTGAATCTCTGAATACGAGGATCACTGTTTTTTACGATGCTGTCTTTATTATTTATCCGTTCTACATATTCCAGACGTAAATAACTATCCTGGCCGCCATTCTCTCCCATTTTAAGATCATCGAAGCTGCTGTAAGAAAAAGAAGATAGTAATGACCATTTTTTCCATCCAAGATTTAGATCTACATGACCCTTTTTTTCTTTGTCAGCCGTAGAGTACCTGCCAAGCACACTACCTTTTACCAACATTTTATTATCCGTAGAGAAACGCGGCTGCAATGTGTGGAAATCCATTACTCCTCCTATAGCATCACTGCCATATATCACGGTGCCGGGGCCAAAGATCACTTCAACGGTTTCAGTGCTAAGCGGATCAATGCTGATCACATTTTGAAGATTTCCGCTGCGGTAAATGGCATTGTTCATTCGGACTCCGTCAGCAACCAACAATACCCGGTTGGTCGCAAACCCTCTTATCATTGGGCTGCCACCACCTAGTTGACTTTTTTGTATAAAAACATTGCCGCTCTGACCAAGCAAATCAGCAGACGTTTGAGGATTATTCCTTAATATTTCATTTTTATTGATTTTGACGATTTTGTTTGGTATTTCATTCAATTTTTGCTCCCACTTGTTTGCAGATACAACAACACCTTTAAGTGTTTTTTCCGTCAATGTATCTTCCTGTGCATAGATACAGCATGATGCATACAGCAATGCTGTAAGCATTAAAGTTTTTTTCATTAGCTATTTGTGATAACAGTTTATTAATATAAAATTCTCTTAAGCATGATAGGGTCATCAAGCTTGCGGTGGAGGCGTGAGAATATTTATAAATGGAGAAGATATATGCTGAAGGATAAGCGGACGATATTCCGTTATAATAGAGTCAATATTCGGCGAATTTACTTTATCTTCTATAAATCCAGACTCTAATAATTCAAAAAGTGAGGATAACAACTGGTTCTCTTCGTTATTTTTTTCAGTGGTTTCTTTATATTTTTTTACCAGATTGGTTTCCTCTTCGTCGTAGAGGCCGGTAAACGTGTATATGCCATTTTCCAGTTTTTTAGTTTGAATATCGAACATATGCTCATTCACCCATATTTCATGATCGTCCATCCACACTACTTCTTTTTCATTGATCGTGATTGTTTGCAACAGAGATGTTTCCAGTTTTTCTTTCATTTCGTGCCAGATCATCTGCTGTTTTAATAGAAAAAAAACTGTGAACAACACAGGCATTAAACCAGTGAGTAGGAATATAAAGGCTGATATTTTTTTTACAGTTATTATGATTTTTTTGGTTGTTCCGGTCGTTTAGGACGTATGAGACTGTCTGCTGGTAATGTTTGTTTCATCTCGTCCATTATTGATTGTGCCCAGTCGGTAAGTTTTGCCTTTTCATCATTAGTTAATATTGCATCCTTGTGTATCCATGTATAACTATCAAGTGGCATTCCACCTTCTTTCACTTGTTCTATTATTTCTTCCATTTTATGATACCTCAGCCATGCAGGTTTTGCACCAAGTGAATCAAGGTTTAAATGTCTTTTACCATCTACCACATGATTATTCAACCACCAATCTACCGGCTGTATTTTGCTGTACCAGGGGTACACAGTATTATTTGTATGACAATCATCACATGCTTTTTTCAAAATTACTTTTACATCATCAGGAACAGCATGCAGCTTAGCTATTGCTTTAAACTGATCACCTTGTTGAATATTTTTATTTGGATGAAAAAATTGAATTGCTACTAAAACGATCAACAGCAGCCAGCCAATCGTTTTGAAAACTTTTCTCATGCTGTGTCTTTATGATTACGAAATTAATATTTCTCCTGTCATTTCCTTAGGAATTGGTAATTGCATCATAGTCAGTATTGTTGGGGCAATGTCACCTAACTTTCCTGGTTTAATTTTTCCTTGCCACTCGTTATCAATTATAAAAAATGGAACAGGGTTCTTCGTGTGAGCCGTATTTGGGGATCCGTCTTCATTGATCATATAATCTGAATTACCGTGATCGGCGGTAAGAAAGGTGGTATAACTGTTTTCTAATCCAGTTGTGACAACTTGTGATACACATTTATCCACTGTTTCTACGGCTTTAATTGCGGCTTCCCATATACCCGTATGGCCAACCATGTCGGCATTTGCAAAATTCAGACAAATAAAATCTGCTGTCTTATTTTTTATTTCAGGTAATAATGCATCGGTAACTTCAAGAGCACTCATCTCAGGTTTCAGATCATATGTAGCAACTTTTGGCGATGCGATCATGATTCTTTTTTCACCATCAAAAGGTTTTTCTCTTCCACCGCTAAAGAAAAAACTCACATGCGGATATTTTTCCGTTTCTGCTATGCGAATTTGTTTCAATCCATGTTGTTCCAAAATTTCACCGAGAGTATTATTCAAATTATCTGTTTCGAAAATTACATTGACATCTTTGTATGTTTTATCATACTCCGTCATGGTAGTATAGTTCAGTGAAAGTTTTTTCATACCATTATCCGACAGATCCATTTGCGTAAGAACCTGTGTTATCTCGCGACAACGGTCAGTACGGAAATTAAAACAGATAGCCACATCGCCATCTTTTATTTTCGCAAGTGGTTGCTGATCTTCTGCAATAATTACAGTTGGTTTTATAAATTCATCAGTTACATTTTTACTATAAGAATTTTCAACAGCTTCAATTGCATCCGTTGCTTTTTCGCCAACACCATTTACTAAAGCATCATAAGCAAGTTTGATCCTTTCCCATCTTTTATCCCTGTCCATTGCATAATAACGGCCACTGACCGAAGCAATTTTTCCAACTGAATTATTTAAATGTTCCTGTAATTCTTTAATAAAACCTAAGCCACTTTTCGGATCACAATCACGGCCATCAGTAAATGCATGTATAAAGACCTCGCTTAACTTTTCTTTTTTGCAAACGTCAATTATTGCTTTCAAATGATCAATATGTGAATGGACACCACCATTGCTTACTAATCCTAAGAGATGAAGTGGTTTATTATTCTTTTTTGCAAAGCGAATAGCGTTTAATAATATTTCATTGTTTGCAAAAGAACCGTCTCGGACTGCTACATTTATGCGCTGCAATTCCTGGTAAACAATGCGACCGGCGCCAAGGTTCAGATGACCCACTTCTGAATTGCCCATTTGGCCGTCTGGCAGGCCTACTGCTTCTCCGCAGGTTATTAAAGTTGTATTTGGGTACTTTGAGTAAAGTGACGAAACAAATGGCGTTTTGGCATTTTGAATTGCATCAGACGATGCCACCTTTCCGAGGCCCCATCCGTCCATTATAATCAGAATTATTTTCTTTGCAGCCATTATAGAAATTTAACAGTAAGGAATACGTTCATTTTCAATGTAAAAATGGCAACAAAGCTAAGTGTTTTAACGTAACTACTCTGTAATCCCATTGGCATGTAGTAACTTAGCTTTTGGAAATGAAGTGACGGACTGTGGCATGTTTTTCGATTAACTACTATGAAAACTAAATAATATGAAAAGAACGCTACTCTTATTACCTGTTTTTTTTATCGCTATTTCTTCCTTCGCCCAGACAGGAATAGATGATGTGATTTCTGCTATGAAAAGCGGGAATGCTTCAGGTGTTACGAAGTATTTTGATAGTTACATTGACATTACGATGCCTGATAAAAGCAGTAATTATAGTAAGAGCCAGGGTGAGCTTATTATTAAAGATTTTTTTACCAATAGTGGAGTAAAAAGCTTTGATGTAAAACATAAGGGCAATAATGATAACGGAGATTATTGCATTGGTACACTTCAAACCAAAAACGGAAGTTACCGTACTACAGTGTATATGCGGTTAAAAGGCAACAAACAAGTAATACAGGATATTAGAATCCAACAATTATAAAACCCTGGGTAAATTTTTAAAGCCCTGCCCATTTGTGGCGGGGCTTTTTTAGTTTTGGACAATGGAATTCAACACACATTTTTATCATTTGATCGATGAGGCGCTTACAGAAGATGTTGGCGAAGGAGATCATTCAACTTTAAGTTGCATACCTAAAAATGCCAGAGGAAAGGCTATTCTAAAAATAAAGCAAGATGGTATACTTGCCGGAGTTGAGGTGGCAGAAAAAATTTTTGAATACAAAGATCCCAGCGCAATTTTTACAACATTAAAAAAAGATGGAGAAATGATGAAAGCCGGAGAAATGGCTTTTGAAGTGGAAGCGTCTGTTCATACTATTTTGCAATGCGAGAGACTTGTGTTGAATTGTATGCAACGAATGAGTGGGATCGCAACACTAACCCGCCAGTATGTTGACCGTTTATACGGTCATAAAACAAAATTGCTGGATACAAGAAAAACGACTCCAAACTTTCGACTCTTAGAAAAGGAAGCGGTGAAAATAGGAGGCGGGGTCAATCATCGTTTTGGATTGTATGATATGATCATGCTGAAGGATAACCATATTGCTTATTGTGGCGGGATCGAAAATGCGATCAATGAAGCCTGGAAGTATTTACAGAAAAAAAACCGGGATCTTAAAATTGAAATAGAAACAAGAAATATCGAAGATGTTCAAAATGTGATTGCAGTGGGAAAAGGGAAAGTGTTACGGATTATGCTGGACAATTTTACACCGGGGCAAATTTCAGAAGCATTAAAATTGATCGGTGAAGATTTTGAAACGGAAGCAAGCGGAGGTATTAATCTTGATAATATTGAAGATTATGCAGCGACAGGAGTTGATTATGTAAGTGTGGGTGCATTAATACACCAGGCAAGGAGCCTGGATCTTAGTTTAAAAGCAGTAATAATTTAAACAATGAACAAAAAAAATAAACCCGATAGTCGTGGATTTGTATTTAGCACAGACCCCAATTTTAAATTTGAAGAAGAACATCATTCAAATGAAACATTATTACCGGCCCAGCAAAAACTAAAAGTGAGATTAGATACAAAACACAGGGCAGGTAAAGCAGTGACGCTGGTGGAAGGCTTTATCGGTAAAGAAGAGAATCTTGAGGATCTGGGAAAAAAATTAAAATCATTTTGTGGTACCGGTGGTTCTGCAAAAGATGGTGAAATAATTATACAAGGTGATCAACGGGAAAAAGTGATGCAATGGTTTGGAAAGAATGGATATAAAAATGTAAAGAAAATTTGAAAATCTTTATTCATTACTTGGCTCATCATTATTCATAAAATAACTCAACGCTCCGCTGGGGCATCTTTTTACTTGAGCAACAATTTTTTCAGTCGTTGACCCCTCTGGTGTTATCCATGGCTTTTCCTTTGCTTTAAAAACTTCAGGTAAACCTCGGATACATCTTCCCGAATGAGTACAAAGCTCCGGCTGCCATACGATAGTGACTTCGCCATTAGAATATTTAAAAGTTTTTGGCGCCATAATTAAAATTAATACTTTCTTTCTTCGATCGAGTCAAGAATAGTACAATAGCTAATGTAGCGATCAACATTTATTTTTTCTTCTTCTACAGCTTTTTTCACGGCACAGTTTGGCTCGTTTATATGCTGGCAGTTGTTGAACTGGCAATCATTAAGCCGGCTTCTCATCTCTGGAAAATAATGAGATAGTTCTTGTTTTAAAATATCAACTAAACCAAATTCCCGCATGCCCGGTGTGTCAATTATTTTTCCACCAGAAGGAAGATCAAACATTTCTGCAAAAGTTGTGGTATGCAAACCTTTGCCACTCCATCCGCTTACATCCTGCGTTTTAAGTTCTAGTTGCGGACAAATAATATTTATAAAAGAAGATTTACCAACGCCACTATGTCCACTCAACAATGATATTTTGTCTTTTAAAAGATCTTGCACAGTTTCAATTCCCATTCCTTTTTCAACACTTACGAGAAAAGTTTTGTAGCCAATCTCTTCATACATCTGTTTCCATTCAAAAAATTTTTCATCTTCTTTTTTCCTGTGCAGGTCAGCTTTATTAAAAACAATTGCGGCGGGTACATGATACATTTCACAGGCAACAAGAAACCGATCAATAAATCCCTGTGAAGTTCTTGGTTCTTTTAAAGTAGCAAATAAAACAGACTGATCAAGGTTGGCAGCAATAATATGATGCTGGTATTTATGTCTTGGTGATTGCCTGTTCACATAATTTCTGCGTGGCAGAATCTCATTAATGATAGCGGTGTTCTCTATTTCACTTTCAGGTTCAATATCCACTTCATCGCCAACGGCTACGGGGTTGGTAGAGGTGATCCCATCGATTTTAAAGATCCCTTTAATACGGGCATTATATGTTCTCCCGGCCTGATTTTTGACCGTGTACCAGCTTCCTGTGGATTTGTAAACAAGTGCCTTCATAAAATAGAACCAGAATTACCAGGTTTTAAAACCTGCCGGGAGGCAGACAAGGATTCGGGTGAAAGATAGCAACAAAATGGCTGTTGCGTAAAATTTATGAGGCTTGTATGCGTTATTTACTGGTGCTATTTACATGGCTTTTAAAGCCCGAAAACTTTGACTATTTTTAAAATTAAATTCAACACTATGAATAAACTTATCCTCGCTACAGTACTTTCTTTTACAGTATTGTTTTTTACTAATTGCAATAAAAACGATAACCCGCCGCCTTCAAACACGGATTATATTACAAAATCATCATGGAAATTCAGCAGCGCCAAGGCTGGTGGTACAGATGTTACTGGAAATGTTCCTGCATGTTTCAAAGACAATACGATGCTTTTTGTTGCAAATGGAACAGGAACAATTAGCGAAAATAGTACTGTATGCTCACCGGCTTCACCATCGAGCTTTACATGGGTATTTCAAAATAATGGTACTGAAATAAATATGTCTACTCCGATTGTTACTGGTGGTTCTGGTGTGTTTAAAATTGTGTTATTAAATGACGCGAATCTTGTGGTTTCTCAAACAATGACCATTGCGCCATTTCCAGCAACTACGGTAGAGCTTACATTTATACATTAAAAATTTAGGAAAGATATTTACCAACAACAGGTAGTCGTCTCCCAACACCAAATGCTTTACAACTGATACGGAGTATCGGGCAAAACTGTTTTCGTTTATATTCATTGGTATTAACCAATTTCAAAATTCTGTCAACAAGACTGGAGTCATATCCTTTTGCTTTTATCTCTTTCGGGCCGTTACGTAGCTCAATATATTCATATAAAACTCTGTCGAGAGTGTCATATTCAGGAAGGCTGTCACTGTCTTTTTGATCGGGTCTTAATTCAGCAGAAGGAGCTTTGTTGATAATATTTACAGGAATAATTTCTTTTTCACGATTGATATATTTTGCCAAAGCATATACCTGCATTTTATAAACATCACCTAATACGCTAAGTCCACCGGCCATATCTCCATACAAGGTCCCATAACCGGTAGCTAATTCACTTTTATTGGATGTATTCAATAAAATGTATCCAAACTTATTGGCAACTGCCATCAACAAATTACCTCTTGTTCTTGCCTGGATATTTTCTTCCGCAAGTCCAGAGGGCAGGTCTTTATAGACGGGTTTTAATTCTTTAAGGAAACTTTCAAAAATATTTTTGATCGAAATAATATAATGCTGGCTACCGAGATTCTTGCTTAATTGTTCTGCATCTTCCACAGAATGTGATGATGAAAATTGCGAAGGCATTAAAAGAACACTTACATTTTCTTTACCCAATGCATGAGTCGCCAACACTTGTGTTACAGCACTGTCAATTCCACCACTTGCGCCAAGTATAGCTTTATTAAAACCCATCTTTTTGAAATAATCTCTTATCCCAAGAATTAAAGCATGATAGATCTCATCAATATTTTTATCATTGGTTAAATAGGCGAGAATGTCTTCGCCGGTACCTACTTCTTTTGCCGAATAAAAATATTTTTCTCCGGGAAGATGTATTATAGAATCATCTTTCCTCAATAGCTGATCCAATTCAAAGAGTTGAAAATCCTCTTCAAAATATTTCATCTCTTTTACTTGTTTGCCGTTAATATCATATACAAGACTGCCACCATCGTAAATAAGTTCAGTATGAGAACCTATGGCATTGCAATAAAGCATCGGCAGTTTGTATTTCAATGTATGTGCTTTAATAATACTGTTGCGAACAATATCCTGCGCATAATTGTATGGAGAAGCGGATAAGTTGATCATCACATCCGGATTGTGGGGTATCAGTTTTTCCATTGGAGTGATACGATACAAAGGATTGTCACCCATATTCCAGATATCTTCACAAATTGTGACTGCTAATTTTTTCCCTTTGAACTCAAGAACTTTCCAATCATAAGCCGGTTCAAAATAGCGGTATTCATCAAACACATCATAATTTGGTAAAAGTGTTTTATGGATTTCGCCTTTTATTTCTTTTTCATGGAGAAGAAAAACGGCATTGAAAAGATCTTTGCCTTCTTTTTGCGGATTACGTGCAGGTGAACCGATCAAGACACCAATTGTATCGGCATGTTCTTTTATCCGATCGATGGCTTCGTAACATTTATTAATGAAATCAGGAAACTCCAGGAAATCCCCGGGAGCATAGCCGCAAACACATAGCTCTGAAAACACAACAAGGTCAGCTCCTTGTCCTTTGGCCTTTTTTATTCCTTCAATGATCTTGCGGGTGTTATCTTCAAAATTGCCAATATGATAGTTCTGTTGCGCTAAGGCGATCTTCATAAGGCAAATTTACGACGCCTGTCACTAAAGAGGTTAAAATTTTCTTTCCATTATCTTCGTACACAACATACAATAACCAGCGTCGTTAATCATTTCTATGAAAAACATCTTATTTTTTCTGATCCTTATTTTTTTTATTGGATGCACTGACAGCAAAGACCCGGATGTGTCAAAAATAAAAGTTGACATTCCAATTGAAAGATTCGATAAAGATTTTTTTAGTATTGATACAAACAATACTGCTGCTGGCTTGACTGAACTAATGAAGGAGCACCCTGATTTTTATATAGATTTTATGCAACAGATCCTTGGAGTCTCCGGTTCGGATACAAATAAAGTCACGCTGGACGTTTCTAAATTTTTTATTCGTGGATATTCATCAATGTACCAAAGTTTAAGTAAGCAGTACGGCGATGCTAACTGGTTACAAAAAGATATTCAAGAAGCATTTCAATACGTGAAATATTATTTTCCTGACTATAAAACGTCGAAAATAATTTTATTCCTCGGGCCGCTTGATGCGCCGGGAGTTGCATTGACAGGATCAGGTATAGCAGTTGGATTGCATCAATTTGGAGGCAAAGATTTTTCTGCATATCAAAGCATGGAAGCACAGCAACTTTTTCCCGCCTATATATCAAGAAGGTTCGAACCGCAATACATAGTCGTTAATTGTATGAAGGCAGTAATTGAGGATATTTATCCTGAAAGGAGCGGCGCCAAAGGATTAGTAGAGCAAATGATCGAGAAGGGAAAGCAATGGTGGCTGCTGGACAAATTTTTACCAGTAACTCCTGATTCACTGAAAACAGGTTTTACAAAACTGCAATTGAATTGGTGTGAAGCAAATGAAGGATTAGTTTGGAATGATATTATTACTACTCAAAAAGATCTTTATACAAAAGACCCGATGGCAATACAAAATTATATTGGGGAAGCTCCATTTACTCAATCATTAGGTCCGTCTTCTCCCGGAAATATTGGTCAATGGATAGGCTGGCAGATCGTAAAAAAGTTTGCCGATAAAAATTCATCAATGAGTGTTAGTGATGTTTTGAAAACAGATGCAAGAAAAATTCTGGAAGAGGCGAAGTATAAGCCTAAATAACTAATTACTCTTAAAAGGAACAAACATCTCAAAGGCGGGAATATTCACGTCAAAAAATTGTTTGCTATTGAGATTCTCCATTTGATAAGTGCCATGCATTTTTCCCATTTCTGTTCGCAGATTGCAACCACTTACGTATTGATATTTTTCACCGGGAGATAGAACCGGCTGTACGCCAACGACCCCTTCACCTTCAACTTCCCTGGTGGACCCGGTACTGTCAAATATATACCAATGTCTACGATGAAGTTTAACAGGAAATGAGTTATGATTTTCGATTGCGATGCGGTAAGCAAACATATATTCGGACTGCATCGGGTTGCTGTAGTCCTGCTGGTAGAATGTTTCTACACTCACTTCCACACCCTCTGAGATCAAGCTTACCATCAGTTCAATTTTGGTAAAAGTAAATAAAAATAATCTTCCGCTGTCTATGATTTAATTCACAGTGGATATACTAGTTATCCTAATTTTGCGCCACAAATGTGACCTTTAAAAAATACTAATAGAATATGAAAATAGCTGTAGCAAAAGGAGATGGGATCGGACCCGAAATAATGGAGGCTGTTCTGAATATTTTTAATGCCAACAAAGTCCCACTTGAATATGAATATGTGGATATGGGCAAATGGGTTTTTGACAAGGGTTTTTCAAACGGAATGACACATGAGGCCAAGCTAACAATAGAAAATTTCGGCATCTTATTTAAAGGACCCATGGAAACTCCAAAAGGAAAAGGAGTAAAGAGTGTAAATGTAACTGCACGCAAAACATGGAACACATACGCTAATAAACGAGTTTTTCAAACACTGCATGGAGTTGATACAGTTTTCAGCAAAGCGGGGATACCGATTGACATTACTATTGTAAGAGAAAATATAGAAGATACTTATGGAGGGGTGGAACATATGCTTACGCATGATGTAGCGTTGAGTCGACGCTTTATCACAAGACCAGGAAGTTTGCAGGTTATTCGCTATGCTTTTGAAATGGCAAAAAAGAAAAATGCAAGACGAATAACATGTAGCCATAAGGCCAACATCATGAAAATTACGGATGGTCTTTTTCTTGAATGTTTTTATGAAGTAGCCAAAGAATATCCACAGTTAAAATCAGATGATGTGATCGTGGATGATCTCTGTATGAAATTGGTAACAAGACCTGATACATTTGATGTGGTTGTGCTCACGAATCTGCAGGGTGATATCGTTTCAGATCTTTGCGCCGGTCTTGTTGGTGGATTAGGGTTTGCACCCTCGGCAAATATTGGTGATCATATATGCATTTTCGAAGCGGTGCATGGCACAGCACCGGATATAGCAGGAAAAAATATTGCTAATCCAACTGCACTTTTACTCAGCGGCATTACAATGCTTCGTCATCTTGGTATGATGGAGAATGCTGCTATCATTGAAAATGCATTATTGTATACTTTAGAAAATGGAATACACACCGGTGATTTTGGTGATAAATCAATCCCATCTGTAAACACTACTCAATTTGCTGATGCTATCATTAAAAATTTTGGAAAAGAACCTACGATAGGGGCAAAGCCAATGTTACCAAATATGCCGGCTACGCCTACTCATTTTAAACTGGAAAAAAATCCGATGCTTGTTTCAGAAGAAATGAGCAAAGAAAAAATTATCGGTGTCGATATGTTTATCGAAAGCGAAGAGCAACCATTGGTGATCGCAAAAAAATGTGAACGGCATGCAGGTGTGAAATTCAAATTGGTTAGTATCAGTAATCGTGGCACGCAAGTATGGCCTACGGGTTCAGTATTTACCAATCTGGTCAATCAATATAATGCCCGTTTTGAATCACTTGATGGCGAACCGCTTTTTCAACAAGACATTATTGGACTCTATGTTAGTCTTAGCGGGAATTTTAAAATATGTTCTTTTGAGCTCTTGAATATGTGGGGTGATAAAAAAGCATACTCGCTGGCACAGGGTCAGTAATTATTCAAATTATTGGATGTGATTCTCAGGCCGTGCGTCTCTTCAGATCAATATTGATCAGTTTCCCTTCTATTACATTAGCAAGCTCTACAACAGCTTTATTCTCATTTTTCCTTGCATGTTTTGTATGTGTTGGATAAAGAGAAACGCCGGTGTAAATGTTGTAATGCAGCGTAAGAGCATTGCCGTGAAAATTGAAATCCCAGTCAATACTGTCGAAGTCATCTTCCTTGCGGCGAAAATCAATGTGAAAATCTTTGCTGAGAATATCGGCAACCTGGTAGAATCGTTTCAGACCGCCGTCATCATCGAGAATGGCTTCCGTGCAGCCAAGGGCAATGCGTAGGGTAAGGCTCATAGTTGTACGTTTTAGGTTTAGAAAAGGATATTGGTGACAGGTTTAAAATCTATATTATACTAAGACTTAAACTTCTTTGCTTTTCTTGCTGCTTTCTCTGACTCAGCATCGCCACTTGCTAATTTCTCTGCACCCACATTTCGTCCATCGGTTTTACAGCCATACTTTGGTTTGAAAATACTACCCCAGACTTTACAAGATGAAAGCATCAGCATCAGACTAACAAATATGAAGAGAGTTCTTACGGCTTTCATAGATTGTTTTTTCTTCAACGAATTTACGAAGCAAAAATTGCATTTGCCAGAGTAAATGTACGAGTAGTATGCGTTTCAGCGGTTTCTTTTTGCATTAAATCATCAATTTTTGTGAGTTTTTTCCACCCTAAACCAATCAGCATATCGTACATAATTATTTGCGATCCTGTCGATCTCACCACTGATCATTTCCTGCGGGATATCTTTCACTTTTTTGGCTGGCACACCTGCATAAATGCTGCCTGCTTCACAAATCGTTCCTTCAAGAACTACTGCACCGGCTGCAATAATTGTATTGCTATTTACTACTGCACCGTCCATTACAATGGCGCCCATTCCTATTAACACGTTATCGTTTATAGTACAGCCATGCACGATCGCATTATGCCCGATAGAAACATTATTACCGATCGCCGTTCCAAATTTTTTATAGGTGCAGTGAATACATGCGCCATCCTGTTCATTCACTTTATTTCCCATTCTTATAAAATTTACATCCCCCCTTACTACTGCATTGAACCAGATACTGCAATCATCACCCATTTCTACATCACCTACAATAGTTGAGTTAGGCGCCAGGAAACAATTGTTACCAAACTGCGGGAATTTATTTTCTACGGGAAGGATTACAGGCATTGATGAGTTTTTAGTTTATGGTTAAAAGTTTTTGGTTACCAGCTTTAGTATTTCTTATGATCACCTATTGCGTCTCACTCTTGTACTGCAATAATTCTATTGAACAAACCTCCGTGACTCAGTGGCAACCATTGCAAATTATATAAATTCTTTGCGTCTTTGCGCAGCCTTTGCGTTCTTTGCGAAATAATTCTTTTCTGTGAACGAAAGAGAACTTTTTCTCAAACACATTGCACAAACTTCACCTTCCCCGCTAGCATTTGAAATTAAGAAAGCGGAAGGTTGCTTGCTTTATGATACAAATGGGAAAGAATATATTGACCTGATCGGCGGCATTAGTGTGGCAAATATCGGGCATCGTCATCCCAAAGTAGTTGAAGCTATCAAAAAGCAATTAGATGCTTACATGCATGTAATGGTATATGGAGAATTTATTGAATCACCGCAGGTGCAATTTGCAAAACTTATTACTGATCATTTGCCTTCCTCACTTAACTCAGTTTATTTTACCAACTCCGGCGCAGAAGCAATAGAGGGATCAATGAAACTCGCAAAAAGAGTAACGAATCGGACACAGATCATTGCTTTTAGAAATTCCTATCATGGTTCAACACAAGGTGCATTAAGTATAATAGGTGATGAGTATTGGCGAAATGCATTTCGTCCATTATTACCGGATGTTTTGCATCTTGAATATAACTCGTTCAAATCGTTGGATGAGATCTCTGAAAAAACAGCTTGTGTGATCGCCGAAACTATACAAGCGGAAGCAGGAATTATTGTTCCATCAAAAGAATGGCTGCAGGCACTGAGAAAAAAATGTTCTAAATCCAGAACGCTTTTTATTCTTGATGAGATACAAGCTGGCTTTGGAAGAACTGGAAAACTCTGGGGTTTTGAAAATTTTGAAATCATTCCTGATGTTTTGATCCTTGGAAAAGCATTGGGTGGTGGTATGCCACTTGGGGCTTTTATTACCGACAAAAAATTGATGGATGCTTTAACGGAGAACCCGGTTCTTGGTCATATCACAACCTTTGGTGGACATCCTGTTTGTTGTGCAGCAGGGATGGCTGCAATGGAAGTTTTATTGGAAGAAAAAATAATTAACGGGCTAAAGGAAAAAGAAGAATTATTTAGATCATTATTAGTTCATCCAAAAATAAAAACGATCCGTTCATTTGGTTTCTGGATGGCAATTGAGTTTGATTCTTTTGAGACCAATAAGAAAATCATAGATGCATGCATTGCGTTAGGTTTGATGACTGATTGGTTTCTATTTGCTCCAAATTGTTTGCGTATTTCACCTCCATTAATTGTTTCAGAAAGCCAAATTACAGAAGCCTGTAATAAAATGCTGAAAGCAATATCATGATCATATCGTGTCTTGAGCCCAAATAAATATTTTTTTACCCTCTATATTTTTTTTATATTACTATATTAATTAACCATAAACCACTGATTATGAAAAAAGCATTTATTCTTTTTCTGCTCATTGCAGTTGTTTCCGCAACCTACTCTTCGACCAACACAATTCCTGTTTCAAAAAATCCTTCTATAAAAGCAACTGAGGTTTATGTGCCCATTGGAAAAAATGGACAGTTGATCTCATTGATGGATCTTTCCGAGATCAGTGTAAAAGATTTTGAAAAACTGTCTGGTAAAAAGATGAAATTGACTGAAAAGATGAATTTCAAAATGAAGCAAAGGCAGCTGAAAAAAAATATAAACTATGATGGATCTTTTAGTAAAAAAAGAGTTGAGAAATATTTCAATAAAGCGGCTTTGGGCGGTGCTTTTAGTCTTAGTGGTTTGGCCCTGGGTTTGTTTTTATCCTTAATAGGAGTTTTGATCGCTTACCTGATTACAAAAGGTGATAAGAAAGGAAGAGTTACCTGGGCTTGGATCGGCGCAGCAATTGGATTTATTATCTGGGGTGCGGTACTTATTTAAGCTTCAACAGAATTTTAATATATTGAGCCAATCTGTTTTAGATTGGCTTTTTTATTCTATCTCTACGATCACCTCCACCTCTACTGCGATATTCGATGGTAGAGCGTACATTCCAACTGCGGATCTTGCATGTTTTCCTTTATCGCCAAAAATTTCTACCATGAGGTCAGAATAACCATTTATGACTTTTGGCTGATCTTTAAAATCCTCAGTACAGTTAACCATGCCCAGCACTTTTACAATTCGTTTTACTTTATTTAAACTGCCTAGTTCTGTTTTTAGAACAGCTAAATGATTTATTGCAGTTAATTGTGCAGCTTCATAACCTTGTTCTATGGTTAAGTCTTTTCCAACTTTGCCGGTAATGTTGCTGCCATCAGGTTTTGTTGGACCCTTGCCTGCAAGAAATAAAAGATTCCCAACCCTAACTACATTTACATAATTAGCGACAGGTTTTCCGGGAGTAGTTAATACAATTCCTTTTTCTTTCAATTTTGTTTCAGCATCCTGGGCTATAATTGTTGAGTTTAAAAAAGAAACAGTAGTAATGATAAAAAATATCTTATTCATGTTATATAAGTTTAAAAAGATAAGCGGCAATCAATGCGCCAATGATCGGCCCAACAACCGGTATCCAGGAATAACCCCAATCACTATCCCTTTTATTTTTAATTGGTAAAATAAAATGAGCAATACGGGGGCCAAGATCTCTTGCAGGATTAATAGCATACCCTGTAGGTCCACCAAGTGATAAACCTATTCCTAATATAAGTAACGCAACAGGCAATGCATCCAATGTTCCAAGTGTTGATGCTGATTTTGACATCGCCAAGGCACCGAATACTAAAACAAAAGTGCCGATGACCTCAGTGATAAGATTATACCCATATCCCCTTATCGCCGGTGCATTACAAAAGACAGCAAGCTTTCCATCTTTATCATCGGTACTGTCAAAATGTTGTTTATAAGCAAGCCAAACAATAATAGCTCCTGTTATGGCCCCTGCAAACTGTGCAAGGATATAAGTAGATAGAAGAGCCGCATCAAAATTGTTGAATGCAACCGCTGCAATTGTTACTGCAGGATTTAAATGACCACTACCGCCGAGACTTGTTGATACATATACACCAAGAAATACGGCCATAGCCCAACCGAATGTAATAACGATCCATCCGCCATTATTACCTTTCGTTTTATTTAAAACAACATTAGCCACTACTCCATCACCCATGATGATGAGCAGCATTGTACCAATAAATTCGCCAATAAATGGAGACATAAGCAATCAGTTTGAGGTTTGAAGTTTGGAGTTTGAAGTTGGAAGATAATTCTTCGCAACAGAAATAAAGCTATCAATTTGTTCTTTTATCCAATTTTCATTTTTTCCCATTTCTTTCGCCATCATATTTGCCACAAGTGAAGCTGATTCAATGGCAGCTTTTGCATCAAGTAACAAGGCTCTTGTTCTTCTTCCCAGTGCGTCTTCCACTGTCACGCACATTTCATTTTGTACAGCCCAAATGATTTCTGCTTTTATGTAGGGTAATGAAGGATGAATCAAAACAGAAAGTGAATTATCTTTTTTAATTAGATCCTCGATCCCTTTTTTATCCGTTCCATAATAATATAATGCAGCAGTATAATCGTTGTTTTCTTTGTAACCATGTATATGAAGATGCTTAGTTACACATTCTTTTTCACTCATCCCTGCTTTGTGTATAGCAACTTCCATTACGTCTTCCGCCATCTTTCTGTATGTTGTCCATTTACCACCTGTTATAGAAATTAATTCTGAATCAGAAACAGAAATATGATGATCTCTTGAAATGGCTGAGGTGATCTTAGAATTGCTTTTCACCAGCGGTCTTAAACCGGCAAATACACTGCGTATATCATTATAGGAAGGATCTTTTTTCAGATATCGGTGAATATGCTGCATCACAAAATCAATTTCTTGTTTTAGGGCAACAGGTTCTGCCATCTTTAGAGACAAGACATGCCTTGACTCTACGGGAAACGATACAGGTGTATCAGTTGTACCTATGATTATTTTATTGTGCCAGGGAACAGCAAATAAAACACGGCCATCATCTGTTCGTGGTATCATAATCGCAGTATCAGATAAGAGAAATTCTTTATCAAAAACAAGATGAATGCCCTGGCTATGGGAGATCAATGGTTCTGCATCCTTATCATCCATTTTGGCAATGCTGTCGGAAAAAATTCCTGTCGCATTGATAACTGCCTTGGCTTTTATCTCGTATGCTAAGCTTTGCGAAACATCTTTCAACATATCTTTTGCAATTACCCCACATACTTTTCCATTTTCTTTCATTAATCCTTCCACACCCATATAATTAATGACAACTGCATCATTATCTGCCGCCGTCATTGCAAGATGAATAGCGAGTCGTGCATCATCAAACTGTCCATCATGATAAAGAACGCCGCCACGCAAACCATCTTCATCAAGGTTTGGAGCCAGTGCAAGTGTTTCTTCTTTATTTAATAATTGTGAAGGACCCAATCCTAAACTTCCGGCCATCCAATCGTACACTTTCAGGCCCACTCCATAGAATGAATTCTCCCACCATTTATAATTGGGAATGACGAAGGATTGATTTTTTACCAGGTGCGGTGCATTCTTTTTCAACAAACCTCTTTCTTTCAGTGCCTCCATTACGAGCTTTATATTTCCCTGTTGTAAATAACGTACGCCGCCATGTACGAGTTTGGTACTGCGTGATGAAGTTCCTTTTGCAAAATCATATTTCTCAAGCAAAATTGTTTTACATCCTCTTGATGCTGCATCAACAGCAATACCCAAACCTGTAGCACCGCCACCAATGATGCAGATATCAAATTCTTTAATTGAATTCAGCTTATCTATTTGTTCTTGCCTGTTCATTATTTCTGATCAGCCCATGCAATAGCAGCTTTCACTGCTCTTTGCCATCCCTTTACCAGCTCATTTCTTTTATTGTCATTCATTGATGGAGAAAATTCTTTATCAACCTGCCATTGCTTTTGTATCTCTTCAACATTTATCCAATAACCAACAGCAAGCCCGGCGAGATAGGCTGCGCCAAGTGCTGTCGTTTCCGTTATTTTTGGGCGGATCACTTTTGTATTCAAAATATCACTTTGAAATTGCATCAATGAATTATTAATAGTGGCGCCGCCATCCACTCGCAATTCAGCAATTGAAATACCTGCGTCTGCTTCCATTGCTTTCAATACATCATAGGTTTGATAAGCGATGCTATCAATTGCGGCCCTGGCAATATGAGAGTTACTGCTTCCCCTTGTCAATCCAAAAATACTTCCACGGGCATGTTGGTTCCAATGGGGCGTACCCAATCCTGCAAATGCGGGAACAATATAAACACCTTCACTATCCTTTACTGTGGCAGCAAGTGCTTCAACTTCTGCCGAATTTCGAATGATCTTTAAACCATCTCTTAGCCATTGCACAACTGCACCTGCAATAAATACACTTCCTTCCAATGCATATTCCGTTTTACCATCGATCTGCCATGCAATCGTCGTCAATAAATTATTTTTTGACGCAATTGCTTTTGTTCCTGTATTTATCAGCATAAAACAACCAGTGCCATATGTATTCTTCACCATTCCTGGAGCAGTGCACATTTGCCCAAACAAAGCAGCTTGTTGATCACCGGCGATGCCGGCTATGGGAATTTTTATTTCGGGAACTGCACTTGCAGTCGTTCCATAAATTTTGCTTGAAGCTTTTACTTCTGGTAAAACTGATCTCGGGATATTAAAGAGTTTCAACAGATCATCATCCCACTGACATGTATGAATATTCAATAACATTGTTCTTGATGCATTGGAAACGTCAGTGACATGAATATTACCACCACTTAGTTTCCACACTAGCCAGCTGTCAATTGTTCCAAATGCGAGTTCACCATTTTCGGCTTTTGCTCTTGCACCACTTACATTATCTAATATCCATTTTAGTTTTGTTGCAGAGAAATAGGCATCGATCACCAATCCTGTTTTTTCCTGGATCATATTTGCATGACCGGCTTTTTTCAATTCATCACAATAAACTGCCGTTCTCCTGTCTTGCCAAACGATAGCATGGTAAATTGGTTTGCCGGTGCTGCGTTCCCATACCACCGTTGTCTCACGTTGATTCGTGATGCCGATACCGGCCACTTGCTTCATCGTGATATTTGCCTTAGCTACCGCTTCAGCCATTGTACCATATTGGGTGCTCCATATCTCTTCAGCATCATGCTCTACCCAGCCCGGTTGCGGAAATATTTGTTTGAATTCTTTTTGTGCAACGCTGATGATGTTGCCCTGCTTATCAAAAATAATACTGCGACTGCTGGTAGTGCCCTGGTCGAGTGCTAGAATAAAATGAGGCATTGAAAAAAATTAAAAGTCAAAAGATATAGTCAAAAAGGAAGGTAGTAAAAAAGCTCAATAGAATTGTTACTGTATAAGAGTGCCCTTCGCTTCGCTCTGGGTAAACTGTGCAAGGAACGACGAACAGAATTACAAAAGCTGGTTACATACTATCATTAAAAAGTTAACCTGAAACTTCCAAACACTCCAAATCGACGATTTGATTCTTTAGGAAGCGGCGTAGGTAATACCCGCCAGATAAAATCAAGTCGAAGGATTTTAAAAATATTATCAATACCGGTGCCTAACTCGAGATAAGTTCTTCCATCCAATGTTTCAAAATCATAACCGGGTTTAAAGTTGAGAGCTTTATTAGCATCACTCAGGCTGCCCCAAAGTGTTTTAACGGTATAAAACTGCCGAAACTTAAGCTTAGGAAGAAAACGGAAAAGACCGTTGCCAATATTATGTTCAAAAGTGATACCCGCATACTTATCATGAATAAATTCATATTTATTCATAAGACTGAATGCATATTTATTATAATAATAAAGTTCATTGCCCGGAGCAATATCCAAAGAAGTATAAGGCACGGTTCCAAAAGTTTTTCCGGCAGCAACTAAAAACTCAATGCTTCCGAACGGAGGT
>Ga0190274_10000524_pt1 | contig 22895 bp, 18 predicted proteins | sample Popmic531T_FD_133002 | JGI IMG/M metagenome (GOLD analysis project Ga0190274, IMG submission 133002) | Populus adjacent soil microbial communities from riparian zone of Yellowstone River, Montana, USA - 531 T | ecosystem: Environmental > Terrestrial > Soil > Riparian zone | place: USA: Montana... | reverse complement strand
CTTGGCCGCACGATTGAGCGTGAAATGCTTTTCGACCACGGTCGCTCCCATCACATAGGCAACCGTCGCCATCGCGATGCCGTTGTCATGGGCGGAGAGCCCGATCACAACGTCCGGGAAACGTTCGCGGAAAGTCTGGATCACCTTCAGGTTCAGCTCGTTGAACTCGGCCGGATAACCCGAGGTGCATTGCAGGATGCAAAGCTGCGGATTGATCGGCATTACGGTGCGATAGGCGCGCACCACGTCATCCATCGTGGCGCCGCCGCTCGAGATGATCATCGGCTTGCCGAACTTGGCGACATGGCGCAGCAGCGGCAGATTAATGATATCTCCCGAAGCGATCTTGTAAGCCGGCATATCGAGTGCTTCGAGGAAGTCCGCGCTCGGAATATCGAAAGCCGTGGAGAAGAAGGTTATGCCGACCTTTTTCGCATGCGCGATCAGTTCGAGATGCTGTTCCGTGGTGAATTCCAGAGCCTCACGGTGTTCGCCATAAGTCGCGCCATAGCTGTTGCGATGCAGATAGGGCGAGTCGAACATCGCCTGGGTGAACAGGGCGCGGTTGTCGCGCTTCTGCAGCTTGGCCGCGTTCGCGCCGCACTCCTTCGCGACGGTGAACATCTTCTTGCACTGCTCGAGGTCGCCCTGATGGTTATGGCCGATCTCGGCGATGACATAGCAGTCGGATTGATCGTTGATCTTGAAACCGTCGATGCTGAGCTCGCGCGCCATGATTTTCCTCGTCAGAACCAGATACGAACAAAAGGTTCACCCGGCGATCCGAATGGCAACTGCGAAAGATCGCCGCCGCATTCCAAATTTACCGGAGCCTCCAACCCCACCAATTTTGCCGAACCCTGTCAGGGACCGCATTCGCGCTAACAATCCGATTGTCGAAGCGGGCGGCATGTCGGGGACCATACGCCCACCCTTTTGGGCAGACCTACAGCTACCGCACTCCGGGTGAAAGCGGCACCCGGAAATTGGACTTTGGGGCGATGGGCTGCGGTCGCAGTATCGGACCTCCCTCCGCAGCAAAATCAATGTTCACGAATTGAACATGGATGTCAAGGCAGCCACTTTAGCCCATTAAAGCGATACTGAACCAAAAAGCCACCGTTCGATCCTGCGTTGATCGGTAGCCTTTGCGCGGGTCAGTTCGCCGTGACGATCTGCCTGTTGCGGGAAACGTCAGGGGCGGGAACGAGAGGAGAAAGCGCTTCGCTCAATTGCTCGAGAGCGGAAGCCATGTCCCGCTCGACAAACGTCGTCTGAAATTCCGCGTCTATAATGAGGCCCAGTTTTTTGTCGATCTCGGCCTGATCCGGATCGGGTGCCCGGATCAGATCCAATATCGTTCGAGCGAGATCATCGCGATTGGTGAGTTTCGCGGCGACATCAACACCGTCGTAGAAAGTTTGTGACAGCGTCAATACCTTGCGCCCCATAATCATGCCTTCCCAGCCGGACGATCCATTTTCCGTCACGATGAGAGATGCATTCTGAATGTATTTGAATTGCGAATCGTAGGCATCCACGAGCGCTACGTTCGGAAGCTTCAGCAGTTCTGAATAGAACGAGTTCGGCCGCAAGCCAACATTACGCCGATGTTCCCGCACCAACAGCCGGTATCCGTGCGGCATCACGCTCGCAAGCAGCCGAATTGTGGCGCGCTGATCGAACCAGGATGCGGCTTGGTAGCTCAGCGGCAAATCGGTTTCCTTGTGCATGGGATAAAACATATACTTCATCGCGCTTAATTCGAGCGCGCTGAACGAACGCAGAAAGTGCCGCTGGCGATTTGCAAGCAGCGCGCGACGATTGAATTCCAACAGTCGCCTCACAGTCGACTCCTTGAGGAGTTTGCGTCGGGCAACGACGTTGAAGGAATTCCTTGCAAACGAGTGCGCCCAAGTACGGTGCCACGACGACCACGTTACCCTCTTTTTGAAATTCCATTTGGCTTCAATATGAGTCAGCACCTGCGGTCTGTCGCGAAAATCCCGCAACCAGTCTCGCGCGCGTTTGCTGGGAAGTTCACCCGATTGCTGAAGAGCAGCCGATCTGGAATACGCCGCGAGGTTGAACATCGAGGGATCGGCGGTAAAAAAGAACGAGTCCGATCGAATCTTTGAGCGCCGGATTGTAATGCAGGGGATCCCCCGGCGCCGTGCTGCCAGCCAGGTCGCGAACAGCCACGGCAAAGCCCATTCGTAGCTGTAGACGACGTCAGGCGAAGACGAATCCAAAAGTTCCTCGGCCCAATGAAAAAGCCTTCGAATGGCGCGAAAAGGCTCCTCGTTGTTTTTTTCGTAAGATCGAGGCGCCTCGCTGGTAACCGGCAAATTCATGACGGGCGCGACGAACCCGCGCCCCAGCCTAGAATCCGCCGCCAAGGCTATTCGGCCAATCGGTACGCCCGAAGCTATTTCGGCCTCAGCGATTTTCGCGTCCAGCGTTGCAAGATATTCTTCGTCACTCTCCCACGGAGCTACCGGGGGGTGCATATTCGGCTCAACAAAATGCCGGCCATCGGGCGAAGCCAATTTGGTGAACGCGCCGGCCCTTGCGCTCGCGGAATCACAAACGATGTCCAAATGCCAATTCCATTTGCACTTCGCAGCTTCGAGCGGATGAAAAATGTAATGCTTCTTCGGACGCCGTGCCGTTTTGGAAAGCAACGCCAAAACACGCAGATCATCCAGCGCGTGATCAGAAGCGGTCATGAATTTCAACGCAGACAACCACAGAAAAGCTCCAAAGATTTCGGAACGCCACAACTAACCAGCACATAATTTTGGCCCCAAGCAACCGTTAAGCACTGGACCGTACGCCGAATAAGCGTCCGTGGGCGACGCTGTACCAACCCCCGCTCCGCAAAAGCTGATCGTGGGTACCATGTTCCGCGACACGTCCATGATCCAGGACAACAATCTGATCGGCATCGACAATCGTCGAGAGGCGATGTGCGATCACAATGATCGTAAACTTGCGAGTCGCACGCAGGTCGATCATGACATCGCGAAAATCCGCCTCAGCCTCCGGATCCACGGCGCTGGTCGGCTCGTCCAGAATGAGAATTGGTGCGGAGCGCACCAGCGCGCGCGCTATATCCAGCCGCTGACGTTGGCCGCCCGACAACCGGCTGCCGCCATCGCCGAGCGGAGTGTTGAAGCCTTCCGGCAGGCACTCGATAAATTCGAGCGCGCCGGCAAGCTGGGCGGCCCGGCGGACCTCTTCGTCGGTCGCGTCTTCCTTGCCGTAGCGGATATGATCCGCCACCGGGATATCGAAAATCTGCGGCTCTTGCGGCACAAAAGCTATCGCCTGGCGCAGACTTGTCATTGAAAACTGCTGTATCGGAATTCCATCGAACTGAATCTGCCCCGCCGTCGGATCCCGCAACCGCGGAAGCAAATCGATCAGCGTCGATTTTCCTGCGCCGGACGGTCCGACCAGAGCCGTCAGACGGTAGGCCGGGATTTCGACAGTCACATCCTCCAACGCCGGAACCTTGCTGGATTTGTAGCTGAATGACACGTTCTGATAGCGAATGCCGGAATCGAGCCGTTCAAATTGCAGCGGACCTCCCTTCGATTCCGTCGCCTGCGAAATCTGGAGCAGAAAGGCGTCCACCCTTTCGAGCGACGGCATCATTCCCACGATGCGACCATATTGCGCCAGGGCGGTCCGTAGCAGCGGTAAAATTTTGATCAGCAGGATCGCGAAAAGACCAAGACGTTCCAGGCTCAAGCCGAGCACATGGGCGCCGACAAAAAACAGCAGATAGGCCGCTCCGATCACGCCCGGCTCAATCATGAACTGCACGCGCGTCGCCAGCATCTTCTGCTGCAATTCCTGCTCTGACAGATTGGTGGTGATGTTGCTGAACCGTCTCGCCTCCGCCTTCTCCGTGCCCGATAGCCGGATCAGGCGTGCACGTTTCAGACGCCCGATGGTGAAGGTCGCAAGCGACCTGTTCACGTCGGTCATCGTGCCGCCACGCTTCCTGATTTCACGGAACTGACCGCGAGTCACAAGCACGACGAGCCCCATCAGGACCGCGCAGACCAGACACATGATCGGCGACAACAGAAAGAGACCGACGAAATAAGATATAATTTGAGCGACAAGACTGACGGATTGAGTGATTGAAAGCAGCACTTCGAGCGCACGGCGCAGATCGGTCTGCAACAAAGACAAGACTGATCCGACGCCGGCCGCGTCCTGAATCACGGTTTCAGCCCTGAGATACCGGCCGAACACTCGTGACCGGATCGAATTGGCCATATTGCGCTGAACCGTCTCGGCATATCGAACCGCAAAGTAGCGGATAACCTGCCGCGCCAGCACAAATGCGAAGCTCACCAACAGCAGCAAACCGAGACTGATCGGAATGCCGATATAATTCGACACATTGCGCAGGACCGTCCAGTGATGACCCTGCAGCTTGTCGATCGCGGCGCCACCGCCCGCCTGAATAATCTCCAGTATCGGCAGCAGGAGCACGACGCCAAGCAAATCAAGGCCTGCGCCGAGCAGATTGAGTAAGAACAGATAGACAAATGTGCGCCGGGGCAGACCCAGACGGCGCACGATCGCAAGCAGATACTTGGGCCCGATTGCGGTCATGTCGCTATTTTTGGCAGGCTCTGTTTCTGCGACCAAGATGCGAAGCTACCTTCGTTAGCGACAAGCGATGCGATTGTCTTTGTCGCGCTGCGCGAGGGATGATGTGTTCGAACGGCCCTATGACACCGGCGCTATTGCGTCCACCGACAATTGCACATGCACCTTGCGGCCGAGCAGCGACAGAAGCGCATGCACGCGCACCTCGTCACGTTGGGTCTCGAAAATCGCAGTATGGCCGGTGAACGGTCCGGACGCGATGGCGAATTTGTCGCCGCGTGAAAGATTCAGGTGATTTCCCAGCACAACAAAGCCACCTTCGTCTTCGCGCGCACGAATTTCGGTCAGGATGAATTCCGGCACCGGCGAAGGATCGAGCCCGTTCTTGACCAGATCGATCACACCACGCGTGGAACGTATCGCCTGCCAGCGCGAGGCTTCCGGATCGAAAGAGACAAACACGTAGCGAGGGAACAGGGGCGAAGCGACCAGATCGATCTTGCCGGCGTGGCTGCGACGCTTCTGGTAACGGGGGCAATAGACATCGAACGCCTGGCGCTCGAGATGCTCGATCGCCAGTGCCTCGTTGCGTGGCTGCGTATAGGCGGCGTACCAGCGGTTCATTCGGCTGCCTCGGCCCCCGCGCCTTCCGCCTGCACACGCGCCGCGATTCCGAGCAGCGCGGGAAGCAGCACGCGCTCGCGGCCAACCTCGATCTCCATGGCACGAACGATGGTTTCCGAACCGGGAATGCCCGTGACAATCACGACATCGACCTCGCCGAGTTCGGCAAGGGTCGCACGCACAGGAAGGCCGCAGAATGTGCCGCCAGCGCGCTTCTCGTCGACGACGCCCATCAGCTTCACAGGATAATCATGCGCACACAAAGTGCCGACTTCGGCAAGTTCTGAAGCGCCGGCAAAGGCGATGCGGCTGCGGCCATCGGCTGCGCATTGCGCCATCAGCTGTGACATCTGTTCGCGTGCCCGTCGGAAGAAAGTGAAGGAATAGGAGAAATACTCCGCCGTCAGCCGCGCTTTCTCGGCAAATCCATTGGGCGTGAGATAATAGGCGTAGCGCCGCGCAGGCGCCTGGCTCACCTTGATCAACCCCTTGTTGACGCAGCGTTTCAGATACGCGTTGGCAAGCCCGAGCGCCACACCAAGTTCCGATGAGATCGAACGCTGTGAGGTGCGAGCATCGCGATCGATAGCATTCAGCACCCCGAGCAGGATCTCGTCCTGATCGGCGAAGGAACCGGAAGTCTCGGATTTCTGGGGCGTTCGGGTCATGGTTGATCGAAAGGTATTTATCGTTCATAGCATGAACGTCAGGCGATATCAAACGCACGGGCCAGCCAGCTCGGAATATCAGTCAGGAAACTCGAGCCGATGTGCGGCATAGCCGGCCTATTCGACCTGCATGATTCCGCGCGTGAGCACGATCCTGCCGGCATCGCGCAGCGTATGGCGAATGCCATGCCCTATCGCGGGCCGGATGGCTTCGACGCCTGGGGCGATGAGGCGGCCGGAATCGGGCTTGCGCACCGGCGGCTCGCCATCGTCGATCTGTCCGACACCGGCAAGCAGCCGATGCATTCGGCCGACGATCGCTTCGTCATCACCTATAACGGCGAGGTCTATAATTTTCAGGACCTGCGCGCCGAGCTGACCGGCCTTGGCCATTCCTTTCGCGGCACCTCCGACACCGAAGTGATGCTGTCGGCCTTCATGCAATGGGGCGTGATGGAAGCGACAAAACGCTTCCTCGGCATGTTCGCCTTTGCGGTTTTCGATCGGCGCGAACGGGTGCTGCATCTGGTGCGCGATCGTGTAGGGGTGAAGCCGCTCTACTGGACCATTCAGAACGGCACGCTTCTGTTCGGCTCAGAATTGCGGGCGCTAATGGCGCATCCATCGTTCCGCCGCGAGGTCGACCCGGATGCTATCGCAGCGTTGGTCGCTTACAGCTACGTGCCTGCATCAGCGACAGCCTTTAAAGACGTGTTCAAGTTGCCGGCCGGTGCGATCCTTTCGATCAAGCCGGGCGGTGAGCCCGTCATCGAACGCTATTGGCGGATCGAAGACGTGGCCGCGCGGCGCGGCCGCAACCGGATCGACAGCGGCGAAGCGGTCGAGGCACTGGACGCGCTTCTTCGCGATTCAGTTCGCCGGCGCATGGTGGCGGACGTGCCCGTCGGCGCGTTTCTATCGGGCGGCATTGATTCCTCCACCGTGGTGGCGCTGATGCAGGCGGAATCCAACCGCCCGGTGCGCTCCTTCACCATCGGCTTTTCGGATGCGGCTTACGACGAATCTGCAATCGCGCGTCAGGTCGCGGGGCATCTGCATACCGATCACAATGAAATCCGTCTTGACGCCGCGGACGCACTGAAGCTCGTGCCCGACATCGCCGAATGGTTCTCCGAACCGTTCGCGGATTCCTCGCAATTGCCGACCTATCTGGTCGCGCGCGAAACCCGAAAGCACGTCACGGTCGCACTTTCCGGAGACGGCGGCGACGAATTGTTCGCGGGCTATCCGAAATACGCATGGCTCGACGGACTTTGGCGCGCAGCCGGAGGATTACCGCGACCCTTGCGTACCCTTGCCGGCGATGTGCTGTCGCTTGCACCGGAAGCCGCATTGAAACCGATCGCAGCGACTCTGCTGGATGCCGCGCGCGCCGAGCGCATCGGCGAGAAATCGCGGCGGCTTGGGCTCGCCTTGCGGGCCTGCAGCGCGGACCGAGCAGCGCTGGAGCTTGCCCGCGTCGGCATCGATGGCAATCTCGTGCATGGCGCGACTCACGGCTATCGCCTGACTCCGCTGGCGGCTCTCGACAAAAGCCTGCCGGATCTGGTCTCGCGAATGCAGGTCAATGACATCGCGACTTATCTGCCCGACGACATCCTGACGAAAGTGGATCGCTGCACGATGGCGGTCTCGCTCGAAGCCCGCGAACCGCTGCTCGATCATCGCCTGATCGAATTCGTCTGGTCGCTGCCGCGGGACGTTCATCACACCGGCGGACCGAAGGGGCTGCTGCGGGCGGTGCTCGGCCGCTACATCCCGCCAGCCTGGATGGACCGCCCGAAGCGCGGCTTCTCGGTACCGCTCGCGCAATGGCTGCGGGGTCCCTTGCGCGGATGGGCACATGAGTTGCTCGAGCCGACAAAACTCAAGCAGGATGGCCTGTTCGACGCGACGGCCGTCGAGCGGCTACGGCAACGTCACTGCGATGGCCGCGAGGACAATGCCACAGGGTTGTTGAATATCCTGATGGTGCGGGCGTGGTCGCAGCGCTGGCTCGCCGCTTGAGCGATTCGGTCCGCGCCACCGGTTTTCGCGCGGCGGACTAATCCACAATTGTGCGATTTCCATTCCCGGCCGGAATTTCGTATATGCTCCCGCTCAACCGCCAGCCGGGAACTCCTGATGGTCGAGCCCAAGCCCCAAATCTCCGACGATGACGCGCTTTTCGGAGCGCGCATGGTCGAATCGGCCGTTCGTACATTGGAGGCGGAAGCCGAAGGCGTCGCGGCGCTGTCGGCGGCTTTGCGCAACGGGCTCGGACGCTCTTTCACAGCGGCGGTCGAGACCATACGCGCCTCGCAGGGCCGTCTGATCGTGACCGGAATGGGCAAATCGGGCCACGTCGCGCGCAAGCTCGCCGCGACTTTCGCCTCCACCGGCACGCCGGCCTTCTTCGTACATCCGAGCGAGGCCAGCCACGGCGATCTCGGCATGATCATGAAAGATGACGTGATCTTCGCGCTGTCCTGGTCCGGCGAGACGGCGGAACTGAAAAACCTCATCGACTATTCCAAGCGCCACACCATTGCCCTTATAGGCATGACCGCGGATGCAAATTCCACGCTCGGCCGCGCCTCCGCGATCGTGCTGGCGCTACCGCAGGCGCGCGAGGCTTGCCCGCATAATCTCGCGCCCACCACCTCCTCGCTGATGCAGCTCGCGCTCGGCGACGCGCTCGCGATCGCGCTGCTGGAAGCCCGCGGGTTCTCCGCACAGCAATTCCATGTGTTGCATCCGGGCGGGCGCCTGGGCGCACTTTTGAAATTCATCCGCGATGTGATGCGCACCGGCGACTCGCTGCCAATCGCGCGCGCGGGCTCGCGCATGTCCGAAGCCGTGGTCGAGATGTCGGCAAAAGGCGTGGGCTGCGTCGGCGTCATCGATGCACACGGCCAACTTTGCGGCATTATCACTGACGGTGACCTTCGCCGCCACATGCGGCCCGGCCTGACCGAGTCGACCGTTGACGAGATCATGACCAGGAATCCGAAATCCTGCCGCCCCGATCAACTGGTCAGCGAGGCGATTGAGGTTTTCAATTCCTCCAAGATCACCGCCATGTTCGTGGTCGAAGGCAATCGCCCGGTCGGGGTCGTGCATCTGCACGATCTACTGCGCATCGGCGCCGCTTGATTGACGTAACATGAGCGAAGCGCTGATCGTTGCGGGTGCGGCAGCGCTGACCGCGATCTTGATCGTACTTCTGCAGCCGTGGCTTGTGCGATACGCCTTGGCGCGGCCGAATGCGCGCTCTTCGCACGTTACGCCGACGCCTCAGGGCGGCGGCATTGCGTTGATTGCGGCCTGGCTCGTGGCCTCTGTTTTCGGTCTCTTGGCAACCGGCACCTGGTCCAGTCCGCTCGCATCCGGCCTGATCGCAGTTTTTGCGGCGACCATCGTGATCGCGTTGCTCGGCGCCGTCGATGATATCCGCCCCGTCCCGGTCGCGCCGCGCCTGCTGATCCAGTTTCTTTGCGTCGCGACCGTGATCGCGGCGCTGCCTGCCGATTTCCAGATGACGCCGTATCTGCCGTGGTGGCTGGAACGTGCCCTGCTGGTCATCGCCGGAGTCTGGTTCGTCAATCTCGTCAACTTCATGGACGGCCTCGACTGGATGACCGTCGTCGAGATCGTGCCGGTCGCGGGCGGGCTGGTGCTCGCCGGCTGGCTCGGTGCGCTGCCGTCCTATGCCGTGATCTGCGCGCTCGCGCTTCTCGGCGCGGTGATCGGGTTTGCGCCCTTCAACCGCCCGGTGGCGCGGCTTTTTCTCGGCGATGTCGGCAGCCTGCCGATCGGGCTCGTGGTCGGATGGCTGTTGGCGCTGATGGCCAACAAGGGGCATCTCGCGGCAGCGCTTTTGCTCCCGCTCTATTACCTGATGGACGCGACCATCACCCTGTTCCGCCGCCTGTCACGCAAGGAAAAGGTGTGGCAGGCGCATCGTACCCATTTCTATCAGCGCGCGACCGACAACGGCTTCAGCGTGACAGAGGTGACGGCGCAGGTATTCGCGGTGAACATCGTACTCGCGGCACTGGCGCTGATCTGCGTTCGACTGAATACGCCCGCCTCCGAAATCGCGTGCCTTGCGGCAGGAACGCTTCTCGTCGGCTTGCTGCTGATGCGCTTCTCACGAAGGCGCGGATAATGCGTGTCCTTGTCACAGGCGCCAGTGGTTTCGTCGGTCGCGCCCTCACGCGCGCACTCGCCAACGCAGGGATCAAGGTTCGCGCGGCGGCACGCAATGTTTCGGCCATTCCATCCGGCGCAAATATCGAGGCGGCAACGCTGCCCGATCTCTCGCGTCCGGTCGACTGGCGGCCTCTCCTTCGCAATATCGATGCGGTCGTGCATCTTGCAGGCATCGCACACGTGTCTGAAGAAATCGCCGATGCGCAATACGACCGCGCCAATCGGCTGGCGACCAAGGAACTCGCGCTCGCGGCTGCGATGACGCCGGACATCCGGCGATTGATATTCGTCTCCTCGATCCGCGCGCAAAGCGGACCGACATCGGATCATACGCTGACCGAGAACGATCCGCCGATGCCTACGGACGCCTATGGCCGTTCCAAGCTCGCCGCCGAAACCTTCGTACGCGGCTATGGTGTGCCGGCGACCGTCCTTCGGCCGGTTGTGATTTATGGCGAAGAAGCGCGCGCCAATATCGCGCAACTCATCAAGATCGCGGGTCTGCCATTCCCGCTACCCTTCGGCGCATTTGACAACCAGCGCTCTCTGCTCGCGCTCGACAACATGATTTCGGCGATCCGCTTCGTGCTCGACACGCCCTCGACCGCCGGTGAAACCTATCTCGTCTCCGATCCGTCGCCGGTATCGCTCGCTGACATGATCGCAATCTTGCGACGGGGCCGTGGTCGCGCGCCGAACCTGATTTCCGTTCCACCGGAATGGATTGGAGCTGCGCTTCGCGCCGCCGGCAAGAACGATATCTGGGAACGCATCGGCTCATCGCTGATTGCGGATTCCGCGAAGCTTCGCGCCGCCGGATGGCAACCGCCGACAGATACACCCCGCGCGCTCGCTGGATTGGTTAGGCCGCCTCGCCCTTGAAGTCCGGCACCGCGTCGCGCAGCACGCGATAGATTGCGCTGCGGTCCTCGCGCACGAGCCCCTGCTCCAGCGTCGCAAGCCAGGCGCGCATGGTATCGATCGAAGGCGACAGCGGACGCGCGGCCACAACGCCGGCAACACCGATATCCGCGGTCGGCTCTTCGCGCGCGAACAGGATTTCGTGCAGCCGCTCGCCCGGCCGGATGCCGGTGAACGTGATGTCGATATCGCGGCCGGGCTCGAGCCCGGAAAGCCGGATAATGCGCTCGGCCAGTTCCACGATCTTCACCGGCTGTCCCATATTCAGAACATAGACTGCGACATCGGAGCGTTCCGGCCCGAGCGCATGAGTGCCGGCAGTGACCACAAGATCGCAGGCCTCGCGGATGGTCATGAAATAGCGCACCATGTCCGGATGCGTGACCGTGACCGGGCCACCGGCCTCGATCTGGGCCTTGAATTTCGGCACCACCGAACCGTTCGAAGCCAGCACATTGCCGAAGCGTACCGCGATCAGCCGCATCGGCGTCGAACCGGCTTCCGCCTTGCGCGCGAATTGTTGATCGAGTGCCTGGCAATACATCTCGGCGAAGCGCTTGGTGGCGCCGAGCACCGACACCGGTTCGATCGCCTTGTCGGTCGAGATCATCACCATCGCAGTCGCGCCGGAAGCCGCGGCGGCGTCTGCCACATTGACTGAGCCGAATACGTTGGTCTTTACGCCCTCGCCCCAATTCTGTTCGAGCAGCGGGACATGCTTGAGCGCCGCCGAGTGGAACACGATCTCCGGCTTGAAGTCCGCCATCAGGCGCATGATGCGCTCGCGGTCGCGGATATCCGCAAGACGGCCGGTAATCTCGGCGTCCGGATTTTTGCCATTCAGCGCTTCCAGGACCGCATGCAGAGCGGGCTCGGAATTCTCGATCACCAGCAGCCGCGACGCGCCGAAGGTGACGATGCGATCGCAGATTTCCGCGCCGATCGATCCGCCGCCGCCGGTCACCACGACCGAGCGGCCCTTGATGAAATTTTCCAGCCGCCGGTAATCGATCTTCACGCTCGGCCGAAGCAGCAGGTCTTCGACATTGACCGGCGCCAGGCGCAGCGCTTCCACGCTGTCATCGAGCGACGGCAAACGGCTGGTGGTGAGACCGAGCCGGCGGGCACGCATCAGCAATGTATCGGTCGCAACGTCTACCTCGAAGGCAGACGGCGTCAGCACCACCCGCCGCACATTGGTGCCGCGATTGGCTAGATCCGATACAGCGGTTTCAAGATCGTCGAAGGTGCCGAGCACACGGATGCCGCGGATCGACTGGCCCCGATCGGCCGGAGATTGCGACAGCACACCGACCGGCCAGGTCTTCTTGACCGCACCGCTTTCGATCGCACGCAGCAGCACTTCGGCATCCGCCGCGCGTCCGAGAATGAGGATCGGAGCGGAATCGTTCCGGCTCGCCTTCATGCGCGCGCGCGAATAGCGGAAATAGCGATAGGCAATGCGCGGGCCGCCCAGAAAGAACATCTGGAGCACCCAGTAGATCAGGATCGTCGCCTTGCCGAAGAAGAAGTCGCCGTACACGTTGGGCGCAACGAGAATGTAGTCGAGCACGAGCAGCGTGATCGCGAGCACGCTCGCGGAACGGAAGATATTCCAGAGATCGGGCAGCGAGGCGAAGCGCCACTTGGCGTCGTCGAGATGGAAGAAGTGATAGACGATGCCGGCATAGACCAGGATCGCAGGCAGCATCCACCACAGCCAGTCGATGCGGACCGACAGACGCTGTTCTTCGAAGCGAAGATAGAACGCCGCCACCAGAGCGGCAGCCGTCATCAGCAGATCGTGCAGGACGATCAATGCTTTGCGGGTCGTCATGGTGCGGAAGCGGAACATCAATTTCCGGCGGCGATGGAGGGGATCGACGGACTGAATAGCGACGTTTTGGGCGCAGCGCCACCCTGAAGGGAGCGGCTCGCGAGCGCCTCTTCGACAGCGCGCAGAACGGTGCCGACAGGCATCTGGTCGAGGCAGAGACTATGGCTCGCGGTGTGGCGGAGACAGCCTTCGAGCCCACAGGGCATGCCAGGCAGCGGGTTCTGGACCACCCAGACGTGACCGCGCCGCTGTACGCTTTCGCTTTGCCGCCAAGGTTCGTGAAGCCCCTCAATCGGCCAAGGTCCCCAGCGGCGGGGATCGGTCGGCCCGAAAAGCGCAACCGTAGGACAACCGGACGCGGCCGCAAGATGCGTTACCGACGTGTCGGGTCCGGTGAATATTTGGGCATCGGCCAGCAGCGCGGTCAGCGCCGGCCAGTTCAGCCGCCCGTCGAGCCGTTCGACGCTGGTCGTTGAGTCCCACACTTCGTCGAGATAGGCGCGTTCCTGCTCTCCGGGCCCGCCGGTCGCGACCACCTGCAATCCGCGCTCGGATAGAAAGCGCGCCAATTCGCGCCAGCCGTCCGCGTGCCATTGCTTGTATCGGAAGAACGGCGAGGCATGGAGGACCGCGTAGGGCTGCGACCGCCGCGACACATCGGCAGTGCGCGGCGGCACGATTTCCGGCGCGCGCGCGATTCCGAGCAAGTCCGCCAGCAGCAATGTCTCCTCGACACGATGCAAGTCGCTGCGCATTCGCGCATGCCGGTGCAGGAACAGCGCCTTGAGTTTCCCGATCAGGCGCGATTCGGTCACTCCGACCCGCTTGCGGCCGGCAATGATCGCGAAGAAGGACGGCCGGTCGCCGGCCTGCGTAGTGATAGCGAGATCGTAGCCGCGCCAAAGCCGTCTCGCGAGCGCAAGACTCTCCGAAATTGTCGGCCGCTCCGGACAGGTCACGATTCCGTCCATGTCGGGATTGCCTTCGAGCATTTCGGCCGTGTCGGCGAAGACGAGCATTTCGATCCGAGCTTCCGGCCATGCCTTGCGAAGGCTGCGAGTCAGCGGCGTGGTGAGAAGCACGTCCCCTAGCCGGCGCAGCGCCACCACAAGAATCCGCGGCCGTGGCGGCAGATCGAGCTTCGCGCTCACGTTGCGAATTCGCTCGAAGCACGATGCCGAAAAGTGCGAAGCGGTTTTCGGACGACATCATTCTCCAAATTATCAGAATCGATCACGTTTATGATTTTGGATCGATACGATCCAAAATCATCGTGACCTTGCGGCGCCTTCAGCGCCAGCGCACCCGCGACGCCGACCCCAAAGATGTAAATCCAGGATTGAGTGAAATCGGTGAGGTGATTGTTGAACAATGAGCCGATGAAGTTCTGCGCCACCACCGCCATGCCGACCCAGCCGGCGAGGCCACCGACGCGAAACAAAATGAAATGTGAGAACCACATCCCAAACAGCAATGCTGTACCGGCAATGCCAAGCTGGATCGCGACCATCAGGGTCTGATTATGCGGATTGGTGGTTGGCCTTTTTTTCGAGTCGGTCTCCGCCGCAGCGCGCTCGAACATCAGGCGGATCGATCCGGTGCCATGCCCTATCGCAGGGGCCGTCTTCACGATCCCAAGCGACGAGGTCCAGTATTCAAGACGCTCGCCGGCCGATGTGGAGATGTGTTTGCTGCGCGCGTCCTGCACTTCGGTGATGATGCCAAGTATGCGCTTCTGAATTGCGGGCGACGCCAACCACACTACAGCACAGGTCGCGACAACCGCGCAGGCGATGCCAAGCGTATAGCTGAGCCGCATGTGCGCCGCGACCAGGATCACAAGCAGCAGCGGGAAAGTCACAAGCCCGGTTCGGCTCGGCGCGATGAAGAACACGTTGGCGAGAAACAAAAGCGCCAGCGCAGCGCAGCCGAGAGTAAGCGGCCAGCGCCGCTGCCGGATGGTCATGAATGCAAGATAGATCAGCCCAACCGTGCAGAGGATGAATTCCTGGCTCTGCACGATGTAGTCCCGCACCGGGACGCCGTAGCTGGTCGAGCCGCCGCGCGGCAGCGGCTTCAGGCCCGTTACGACCTGGAACCACGACAGTGCAAGCAGAGCGGAGCACGAGACCAGAAAGGCGAGCAGAACCCAATGCGCGCGCGGAGAATTTCGGAATTGCACGAACAGGATCGGAATTGCCAACAGCTTGCCGAATGACACGAGGCCTTCCAGCCGCTGCCCCCACGGCACACCGAAGGCCCACACCATTCCGATAGCGGCAAGAGCTGCGAGCGCGACCGGCAAATACGCCGCCGGATGCCTCATCACGGCCCGCCATGCCAGCGGATCGCTGTTCGGCAGGAAAACGATCGCCCAGGCGGCTATCAAAATATAGGCGATCGACGTCGACCACGGAATTGCCGCCACCGCCGCCGCCGCGAGACCGTCGGCAAGCTTGCTGGCGGCTTGCGGCTCCATTCGCCATTTCATGCCGTCACCGGCATCGCCGCATCGCGCATCGTGGACATGCCGCGCTCCGCGATCACGCGGCCACCGACGCGAACGTCGTCAAGCCGGCGATCGTTGTCCGGCAGCCAGGAGCGATCGGCAGTCGGATGCCAAAGGTGCAACACGCCGGTTGCGAATACGCCGTCCTTGCGGCGCACGCCCGCATGCAGGAGCCGCACCAGCAGGTCGGAATCTTCCCGGCCCCAGCCCTCATAGGCGCAGTCGAAGCCGTCAATCCGATTGAGATCACTGCGCCAGACCGCGAGATTGCAGGAGCGTGCGCCGCGCCAGGCGCGCCAGCGCAGCTTGCGCAAGGGTCCAAGCGGCAAGCGCATCAGCGGCACAGTGCGGTTGATACCGCCGCGGCCGCGCTCGCGCGCCCATTGGCGATAGTTCCAGGTTTCCGGATCGAGCTTGTCGCGCAGGATGGTGGCGGTCAGATGCTCCGACATCAGGATGCGGTTGCCGGTGACGAACCAGCTCTGCTCCGAAAGTAGCCGGTGGGTCGCGATGAAGCCCGGACGCGCAATGCAGTCGCCGTCGAGAAAGATACAATAGACGCCCGCGCTCGCCAGGATCGCGCGGTTGCGGATCTCCGCCGCACGGAAGCCGCGATGCTCCTGCCAGACATGCTTGAGCGGACAGCCGAGTTTCGGCACCCAATCCGCGATCAGCTTCGCCGTGCCCTCGCCCGACCCGTCGTCGGCGATGATGACCTCGAAGTCGCTATCGGTCTGGACTGCCAGCGAACGCAGTACGGCATCGAGTGCGTCCTCGCGGTTCCAGGTCGTGACGATCACCGAAATCAGATCAGTCACGCGAGCGCCCTTTCAGCCACGCCTTCATATACCGGTAATAGGTACCTTCGGCATTCGCTATTGCCAGCAGAAAGCCCTCGCGGCCATCGAGAAACCCGAGCCGGATAAAGTAGGTCTGGATGAATGTCCACCAGCCGCGCAGGATGCCGGTGAAGAACGAAACCCTGCGGCCGGAATCCTCGATCATCTGCGCGCGCGCGGTGGAATAGCGGTCCATGCGCGAGAGCGAATCTTCCAGTCGCTCGACCGGATGATGCGTGAGCGGCTCCTTCAGCCGCGCGACCTTGCCGTCGCAGATCACCCGTTCGTGCACGAGGTCGTCGGAAAAGCGCGCGCGCTCGCGACGAAACAGCCGCAGAACATAATCCGGGTACCAGCCGGAATGCCGCATCGGCCGCCCGCAAAAAGTCGACAGCCTCGGCATTTCGTAGGCATCGGCCAGGCCTTCCGAAACCGCCTGTCTGATCTCGGCGGCAAGCTTTTCGCTGATCCGCTCGTCGGCATCCACCGACAGGACCCAGTCGCCGCTTGCAAGCGACAGCGCCAGATTCTTCTGCGGCCCAAAGCCCCGCCACTCCGATGCGACGGTAACGCGCGCGCCCATTCCTTCGGCAAGCTTCGCGGTCGCATCCTCGCTGCCACCATCGACCACGATCCACTCGTCGCAGAATGCCAGCGAATCGAGGCAGGCCGCGATATTCTTTGCTTCGTTCCTGGCGATCACGATGGCGGAGAGCCGCGGCATGTCACGCGCTTTCCCGAAATCGAATACGGTCGCGCCGCCGCCGCCGCCAGTCCCGGAACATGCGGAGCGGCAGCGCCAGATAATATTTGCGGAATATTTGCCAGCGCCCGAACAGATCCATGGCTGGCGCATCGGCCCGCGGTACATACCAGCCGTTCAGGCCGGTGCGGCGCATCAGGCGATAGCCGGATCGCTTCATGAAGCGATGCTTGTCGAGACTTGAAACGTGATCCTCCAGCAGGATCAGCCGCGGCCTCCAGCGCTCGAAATCGAACCCGCTCAGAACCTCGAGCTCGTGACCTTCCACATCGACCGACATCAGGTCGATCGGCCGCGGTGCGTCGCCCCCTTTCAGCACGTAGTCGAGCGTCTCGACCTTCACGTCGATGGCGCGATCGGCACGCATGCCGGTGACTGCGAGATTGGGATCGAACGGCGAGAACGGCCCGGCCACATGAAGCTGCATGGTCTGCCCGGCGCGATCCGGCGAGGAGCAAGCAACCTCAAACACTTTCGCCTTGCGCAGCCGCCGCAATTCGCTCGCAAGTTCCGGCAAGGGCTCGACCAGAATGCCGCGCCAGCCGGCTTCTTCGAGATGCCAGGATTGCGAATCCTTTTTCGGATCGTTGGCGCCGACCTCGACAAAGAAACCCCGCGGCGTGTCGGCGAAGAATTCGCGCACGAGGGGAACTTCAAGCTCGGGTTTGAACACGGCGGGCACGGCAGGGTTCATCGTCCGATATTCAGTTTTTCGCGGTGGAGCGCGAGCGCTTGACGATGTCGCTCGTGGAATGGCCGGGGAGTAATTCGACCAGCAGCACTTCGCCGCCATAGGCTTCGACGATTTCGTGGCCGACCACCTGCGCACGCGTATAATCGGCGCCCTTGATCAGAACGCTCGGACGTACTTTCGCGATCAGGTTGCGCGGGGTATCTTCCTCGAACACGACGACCAGATCGATCGCCTCCAGTGCAGCCAGCACTTCAGCGCGCGCCTCCACATTCTGCACCGGACGTTCCGGCCCCTTCAGGCGTGAGACCGAGGCGTCACTGTTCAAGCCCAGCACCAGCCGGTCGCACGCCGCGCGTGAATGCGCCAACAGCCTGACATGACCGGGATGCAGGATATCGAAACAGCCATTGGTAAATCCGATGCGAAGGCCCTGCCGTCGCCAGACATCGAGCTTGGCATCAAGTTCCGACCAATCGAACAGGATTTTTTCCTCGGCCGCGAGCGTCGCCGCCGGCAGAATGCGGTGGCGGAGTTCGGCGGCGGAAACCGTCGCGGTGCCGCGCTTGCCGACCACGACGGCAGCGGCGGCATTGGCGGCGCGCATGGCGGATTCGTAATCCGCGCGTAACGCCAGCATCGCCGACAGCACCGCGACCACGGTGTCGCCCGCACCGGACACATCGCTGATCTTGACCGCGTATGACGGCACATGCATTGGCGGCGCATCACGCGCTACCAGCGTCATGCCCTCGTCGCTGCGCGTCACCAGCACCGCCTCGCAATGCAATGCATCGCGAAGCTCGCCCGCAGCCGTGGCGACTTCCGCATCGCTGCGCGCATCGCGGTGCACGGCCTCCGACAATTCCTTGCGGTTCGGCGTGACCAGCGTGGCGCCGCGATAGATTGAATAGTCGCTACCCTTGGGATCGACCACCACCGGCTTGCCGGAAGAGCGCGCTGCATCGATGACGTGACGGATCAGAGTAGGCGTCAATACGCCTTTGGCGTAGTCCGACAGCACCACAGCGTCGGCGCGCGGCAGCAGCAGCAGCACCTGGTCGAGCAGCGCTTTCTCGATTTTGGCATCCGCCGGCCGCGCCTCTTCCCAATCGGCGCGTAGCATGTGGGTTGCGTAATGTTCGGACACGAACCGCACCTTGCGCGTCGTCGGACGCGAACCGTCGAGCACGAGTTGCGCCTCGATGCGCGGCTCGGCCGCAAGCGCCGCCTTCAGCGTGCGGCCGGCATCGTCCTCGCCGACCAGACCGACAAACAGGCAGCGCGCGCCCAGGCTCGCGATATTGCGCGCGACGTTGCCGGCGCCGCCGATCACCATCTCGCTGCGCTTGACCGCGATCACCGGAGCCGGCGCCTCCGGCGAAATCCGAGCGACCTCTCCGTATACGAAGTCATCCAGCATCAGATCGCCGACGCACAATACGGTGACGCCGGAAAGTTGCGACAGGTTATGGTCGAAATCGAACATCAGCGATAACGGTCCTGCAGATCGAGGAATTCGGTTACGTATCGGCGCACTGCATCCTCCAGCGACGTGAACCCGGCATTATAGCCGGCCGCACGCAGCCGTCCGACACGGCTTTCGGTGAAATACTGATATTGCCCGCGGATTTCCTGCGGCATGTCGACATATTCGATCTTCGGCGACCGGCCTAATGCCGCGAACATCGCCTCGATCATCTCGCGAAAGCTGCGCGCCTTGCCGGTTCCGACATTGAACAGCCCGGAAATGCGCGGCGTGTCCATCAACCAGCGCACTACCGCCACCACGTCGTCGACATAGATGAAGTCGCGCCGCTGGTCGCCGTCGCCGATGCCTTGCTTGTGCGACTTGAACAGACGCACGGTACCGCCGGCTTTCGCGTCGTCGAACACCTTGGACAGCACGCTCGCCATCTTGCCCTTGTGATACTCGTTCGGGCCAAACACGTTGAAGAATTTCAGTCCGGCCCATTGCGGCGGCAGTTTCTCGCCCCGGAGCCTGCGAGCGACCAGGGCCTGGTCGAACAGATGCTTGCTCCAGCCGTAGAGATTCATCGGCCGCAACGACCGCAGGTGTTCCGGCGACGCATCGTCGTCGAAGCCCTGATCGCCGTCGCCATAGGTCGCTGCCGAAGACGCATAGATGAAGGGCGTGCCGGTTGCCGTGCACCAGTCGAGCAATGCGAGCGAAAGGCGGAAATTCGTATCCATGACCAACTCGCCGTCGTTGGCGGTCGTGTCGGAAATCGCGCCCATGTGGATGACGGCGTCGAGTTTCCGCCGGTCCAGCCATCGCGACAGGTCGGCCGGCGGCACGACATCCGCAAGCTGCCGCTTCTGCAGATTGCGCCAGCGCTGGTCGGTCCCGAGCGTGTCATTCACGACGATATCGCTGTGGCCGGCCTCGTTCAGGCCCGCGACGATATTCGACCCGATAAACCCGGCCCCACCGGTCACCAAAAGCATCGGCTACTCCGGCGCCCGCCTCCACCAACCGTTCCTTTGCCCGACGCGGCCAAAGCGTGCAACTTGGGTTGCCAAAGGCAGTAAACGACGATGGCCCGCATACGCCTCGACTTTCGCGGCGGTTTCGGGCTAACCGAAGCGTAGTTCTCATACAAAGAAACGAATATCAATTCATTTCAATAAGAAATGGACCCATCCTCAGAACAAAAGGCCGCTGCGGCGAGCCCGATCCTGATCGTTCCCTATATGTGGATCGGCGATTTCGTGCGCGTGCATTCGGTTGTGAATCTCTTGCAGGCGCGCTGGCCCGGCCGGCCGATAGACCTTGTGACCTCGTCGCTCTGCGCTCCCATCCTCGATTACCTGCCGGGCGTGCGCAAAGGCATCGTCGCCGACCTGCCACGCAGGCGCCTGCCGATCGGCCAATATCGGGACCTAGCCCGCAGGCTGCGCTCCGAGCATTACGGCACGGCTTTGGTGATGCCCCGAACCTGGAAATCGGCACTGGCGCCTTTCCTGGCTGGCATACCCGAGCGCACCGGCTTTGCCGGCGAAGGCCGGTTCCTGCTCATCAACGACATGCGCTGGGGCGAGAGCGCGCTGGAGCGGATGATCGATTGCTTCGGCGCGCTGGCGCTGCCCCGGAATGCAACGCCCCCCGCCGACTGGCCGCTACCCAATATCGAAGTGCCGCAAGCCGAGCTGGAAGCCTGGAGGGCGAAGAATGGCCTTGCCGCCCGTGAGCGGTCCGTCGTCGCGTTTGCACCTGGCGCGGTCGGACCCGGCAAGGCCTGGCCGCCAGAGCGCTATGCCGAGCTTGCCCGCCTGCTGACGGCGGCCGGTGTCGCAGTCTGGGTTCTCGGCGGACCGAACGAGAAATCCATCGCCTCCGTCATTCGCGAGCGCGGTGGCGAGCAGGTTCGCGATCTGACCGGCAACGATCTGCGCAACGCCATCCTGGCGCTGAAGGCAGCCGACATTGCGATTACCAACGATTCCGGCCTGATGCACATTTCCGCCGCCATCGGCACTCCGACGATTGCGATTTTCGGACCGACCTCACCGCGGCTCTGGGCGCCGCTCAATCCGCTCGCCGCCGTGATCGAGCCGGAAGGCAGTTTCGCGAATATCAAGGACCGCAGCACCGCAGGCGTTGTAGTCGAGCGCGTCTATGAGAACGTCCGTGGAGCACTTGATGCCTTGCCTCGTGAGCCGGCCGCCGCTACCAGAGGCTAGTGTGGTGGTTCGGAAGTCCGCTTCATTGTCGTTGCAAGTTCGTCAAGCGGACTTCCGAACCAAACCACACTAGAATCATAGGGTTGCTAGTGTCCTTCGAATCCGAAATTCGCAACGGAGGTAGCTGCAAAATGAAGCGAATTTCGGATTCGGGACACTAGGCATGACAGCCAATGACATCGCCGCCTATTTCCGCCGCTCGCGCGAAGCGATGCAGCGCGCGGAGACCGATACCGCGCTTTCGCAAGCCATCGCAGATATTTCGAAGCGAGTCGCGCAATCGCTGCGCGACGGCGGTAAATTGATGCTCGCAGGCAATGGCGGGAGCGCCGCCGATGCCCAGCACATCGCGGCCGAATTGTTGTCGCGCTTCAAGCTCGATCGCAATCCGCTGCCCGCCATCGCGCTTACCACCGACACTTCGGTGCTGACCGCGATCGGCAACGACTATGGCTACGAAAACGTCTTCGAACGCCAGGTGCGCGGACTGGGACAGAAGGGCGACGTGTTCGTGGGCATCACCACATCGGGCCGCTCACCGAATATCACGGCGGCGTTGCTGGCAGCGCGCGAGCGCGGCGTCATCACGGTCGGCTTTACGGGCACCGGCGGCGGCACCGCGCTGAAACCCCTGTGCGATCTGCTGCTGGTTGCGCCCTCCGATGAAACCGCGATAATCCAGCAGATCCACATCACCGCGGCGCACGCGATCTGCGGCCTGATCGAAAACGAATTGTTCGGCGGCTAGTGTCCCGAATCCGAAATTCGCTTCATATTTCGGCAAGCGGACTTCCGAACCACCACACTAGTGGGCGCCGCCGCTCAATGGCAGATCATGGGCATGCCCGAATAAATCCAGAGTACGCCGGCTGCGATTCCACAAAACCATGCAACGACCGGCCATGCACCTACTTGCCACCACGTCGCAAGACGTGATGGCCCTGGCTGCGCGACCAGATGCAAGTCTCCAGTCGTTTTTGAACCGTCATCGGTCAGCAGGCTGCCTGATAATTGTGTCATCGAAGCTGGGCCGATGAACGACGGATGCCGGCAAACGAAAAACAAATGCCAACCACGTAGACAGCTATGCTGAGTCCCTGCGCCGCGAGCCACACATTCTTTCCGGCCTCGATCGCCTCGTAGTAAAAATTAGGCCAGAAATGATTGCAAATCACATATCCGGCGGCAGCGGATACGAGCGTAGCGATCAGGCCGAATGCACAGAGTGCAGGTGCAATGCGCTCTTTACTGGAAATACTGAGCGATGCGTTCTGCCGAATGAGTGCCTGATAGCAAAAGCCGATTGCAATCATACCAAGACCGCCGGTCTTGAGGGTCAGCTCCGCCAGCACTGCCGGACAGCCCCACCAGAGCGTAATGTTTTTAAGAAAGTTCGGACCCACATCTCCGGCAATGGCGCCAATCATGTAGTGCCCGATCGGAATGAAGCCCGTCAGGAATCCCGTGATGAACAGCCCGAAACCCCAGCGG
>Ga0190274_10000523_pt1 | contig 22915 bp, 8 predicted proteins | sample Popmic531T_FD_133002 | JGI IMG/M metagenome (GOLD analysis project Ga0190274, IMG submission 133002) | Populus adjacent soil microbial communities from riparian zone of Yellowstone River, Montana, USA - 531 T | ecosystem: Environmental > Terrestrial > Soil > Riparian zone | place: USA: Montana... | reverse complement strand
TGGATTCAATTCGCGCAGTAAGATGTTTCGGCGGATTGACTGGTGGAGTATTTATTTCAATCGTCGGAGGAACAACACCTGTCACTTATCTATGGTCGAACAGTGCAACTACCCAGGATATTCAAAACGTGGCAGCCGGCACCTACACTGTGACTGCAACCGATGCAAATCTATGTACTTCTGTTACCAGCGGAATAGTAACTCAGCCACTCGCAGCACTGAATGATTCCGTTCAAACTACCAATCCGACATGCGGACTGAGTAACGGTTCTATCACTGAATTTCCATACAGCGGAACGGGACCTTACACATACCTCTGGAGCAACGCACAAGTCACACAAACAATATCGGCACTTGCGCCCGGCAGTTATACTGTGACCATTACTGACGCAAATCTTTGTACCCGTCAGCGTACTTCTGTAATTGCAAACATTTCGGGTCCTGTTGCTTCAGTGGATTCAATACGCGCAGTAAGATGTTTCGGCGGATTGACTGGTGGGGTATTTATATCAATCGTTGGGGGAACAGCACCTGTCACTTATCTGTGGTCGAATAGTGCAACTACACAAGATATTCAGAACGTTGCTGCCGGAACTTACACTGTAACTGCAACTGATGCAAATCTATGTACTTCTGTTACCAGCGGAATAGTAACTCAGCCACTCGCAGCACTGAACGATTCTGCGCAAACCACAAGTCCAACCTGTGGCAACAGCAACGGATCAATCACTGAATTTCCATACAGCGGAACTAGTCCTTATACTTACCTGTGGAGCAATGCGCAAACCACACAAACAATTTCAGCACTTGCGCCTGGAAGTTATACCGTAACTATTACCGATGCAAATCTTTGTACCCGTCAGCGGACTTCTGTTCTTACAAATATTGCTGGTCCTGTTGCTTCTGTGGATTCAATTCGCGCAGTAGGATGTTTTGGTGGACTGACCGGAGGAGTATTTATATCAATTCTTGGTGGTACCGCACCGGTAACTTATTTATGGTCGAACAGTGCAACTACCCAGGATATTCAGAACGTTGCAGCCGGCACTTATACAGTGACAGCGACTGATGCCAACCTTTGTACTTCGGTCACCAGTGGCATCGTTACACAGCCACTTGCTGCTCTGAACGATTCAGTTCAAACTACAAATCCTGCGTGTGGTAACAACAACGGTTCGATTACAGAATTTCCTTACAGCGGAACAAGTCCTTACACTTACCTGTGGAGCAACGCGCAAACCACACAAACAATTTCAGCACTTGCTCCCGGAAGTTATACCGTAACAATTACTGATGCGAATCTATGTACCCGCCAGCGAACATCAGTGCTTACAAATGTGGCAGGCCCTGTTGCTATTGTTGATTCTGTAAGAAGTGTAAGATGCTTTGGCGGATCAACCGGAGGAGTATTCATAACAGTACTTTCCGGAACATTACCTTTTACATATCTCTGGTCTAATGGTGCCGTTACTCAGGATATTCAAAATGTAACTGCAGGAATCAAAACTGTAACTGTTACCGATGGAAACTCATGTACTACAACACTGAATGCTACAGTTACACAGCCTTCAGCAGCATTGAATGATTCAGTTCAAACGACAAGTCCTGCATGCGGAAACAACGGTGGTTCCATTACAGAATTTCCATACAATGGGACATCTCCTTATACTTACTTGTGGTCTAATAGTGCAACCACTCAAACAATTTCAAGTTTGGTTGCCGGCAGCTACACAGTAACAATTACCGATGCCAACCTTTGTACCCGGCAACGTACTTCGACACTTACAAATATTGCGGGACCTGTAGCTGCTTTGGATTCAGTTATTGCAGTAAAGTGCTTTGGTGATGCCACCGGAGGTGTATTTATTTCAGTTATAGGGGGAACTGCACCTTTAACCTATTTATGGTCGAATAGTGCTGTTACACAGGATATACAAAACGTGCTTGCTGGAACGTATACTGTCACCGTTAGTGATGCAAACCTCTGTACTTCGGTTGTCAGCGGAATTGTGACCCAGCCTGCCGCTGCCTTGAACGATTCGGTTCAAACTACGAATCCTACCTGTGGAAATATAAATGGTTCAATTACCAGTTTCCCGTTTAGTGGCACTTCACCATATACTTACTTGTGGTCTAATAGTGCGATCACACAAACTATTTCAGGTTTGGCAACAGGTACTTATACTGTTACCATAACTGATGCAAATTTATGTACACGCCAACGTACATCCAATCTTATAAATGTTGGCGGACCTACGTTACAAGTGGATTCAATCAGAAATATCAATTGCTTTGGAGGTGCTACCGGTGGGGTATTTATTTCTGTGATTGGTGGGGTAGGACCATTTACTTATTTGTGGTCGAATGGTGCAGTTACCCAGGACATTCAAAACGTGATAGCTGGAATTAAAGCTGTAACTGTTACTGATGCGAATAGTTGCACGGCAAACATAAGTGGAACTGTAACACAGCCACTGGCAGCTTTGAATGATTCAATTCAGTCGACACGACCTTCATGTAATCTGAATAACGGAACGATGACTGTTTTTCCATACAATGGAACATCGCCGTATACATTCCTATGGAACAATTCACAAACAACGCAGACTATCTCAGGATTAGCTGCCGGTACTTATACTGTTACAATTACCGATGCAAATTTATGTACTCGTCTCCATGCCGTTACTATAAACCCAGTTTTAGCTCCTGTAGCAAGTCTTGATTCAGTTGTAAATGCAAGGTGCTTTGGAACAGCTACAGGCGGCGTATTTATTTCCATTACTGGCGGTGCAGCACCACTCACATATTTATGGTCAAACAGTGCTGTTACCCAGGATATTCAGAATGTAGGAGTAGGAACATATACGGTTACCGTTACTGATGCGAGCTTATGTACTTCAGTTGTCAGCGGAACCGTTACTCAGCCTCCTGCAATCAGCGATTCGGTGAATGTTACAAATGTGAGTTGTGGAGCTGGTAATGGCAGTATCACAATTTATCCGTTTGGAGGTACTCCGGGATACACTTATTTGTGGAGTAATCTTCAAACAACTCAAACTATTTCCGGACTTTCAGCTGCTTCTTATACCGTTACAATAACCGATGCGAATCTATGTACACGGCTTCGGATTGTTTCGGTCAGTAACCTGGCTGTACCTGTTGCAGTTATTGATTCAATTCATAATGTAAGATGTTTTGGAGGTTCTACCGGAGAAGTATTTGTTTCTGTTTCCGGCGGATTAGCTCCAATTACATATCAATGGTCAAACGGTGCAATTACCCAGGATATACAAAACCTTCCGATAGGAAATTATACGGTTACTGTGACTGATGCAAATAGTTGCACTTCAATTGCAGATTCTACAATTACACAACCTGCTGTTCTTGTTGTGAACAACAGCGTCACTAATGCTGCTTGTGGTCAGGCTACAGGTGCCATCACAGCGAACCCAACCGGTGGTACAGCGCCATTTGGATATTTGTGGAATAATGGATTGACCACTCAAACTATTACAGGACTTCTTGCAAGTACGTATACGGTTACCGTTACTGATGTAAATGGTTGTACTGCCTTAAAGGCTTCAACTGTAGGTGCCATCAGTGGTCCTGTACTGGTATTGGATTCAATCAGGCATGTCCGTTGTAATGGTGCTGCCACAGGTGCAATTTTTATTCATGTAAATGGCGGAGTTTCTCCATTTGGCTATCAATGGACAGGTGGAGCAACCAGCCAGGATCTTTTGAATGTAATCGCAGGAACCTATACTGTTACAATTACAGATAACAACAACTGTACTTCCACACTAACCGGCACAATTACTCAACCACCTGTACTGAATGATTCCATACAAACAACAAATGCGTTTTGTGGAGCTCCTACAGGAAGTGCCACTGTGTTCCCTTATGGTGGGACTAGCCCGTATACATTTTTGTGGAGTACCGGTGCTACTACGGCAACTGTGATCAATCTGAATACAGGAAATTATACTGTTACCATAACAGATGCATTTAGTTGTACACGCCAGGCAATTGCTGCAATAATCAACTCAGGAGGTCCTGCAGTAACGATTGATTCCATACGAAATGTAAAATGTAATGGAGCACTTACAGGTGGCGTGTTTATTACAGTTATAGGTGCAAGTCCATTCACTTATCTCTGGTCTAATGCTGCAATTACACAGGATATTACCGGTGTTGGGGCGGGCACTTATACTGTGACAGTCACCGACAGCAACAGCTGTAGTGTTGTGGTTAGCGGTACTGTAACTCAGCCAACTTTATTAAATGATTCCACTGTTACTGTAAATAGTACTTGTGGAAGTCCAAATGGATCAGTAACCACTTTCCCTTATGGAGGTGTTCCGAATTATTCCTATTTGTGGAATAACGGACAGATTACACAAACCATTTCCAATTTAACTCCAGGTATTTATACTGTTACCGTGACTGATCAAAATGGTTGTACAGTTGTGAGAAACGATACCGTTTTCAGTACCGGCGGCCCTATAGTTTTGGTTGATTCCATTTTACATATTGATTGCTTTGGTAATGCTGCTGGTGCTATTTATGTCACAGCTACCGGTGGTACTAATCCATTGACCTACCTCTGGTCGAATAATGCGGTTACACAGGATCTCACCGGTGTACTCGCAGGTACGTATACAGTTACCGTTACCGATTTTAATTCATGCACTGCAAGTGCTACAGCCACAATATTGCAGTCAACACAATTACAGGATTCCGTTCAGGTAACACCTGAAGCCTGCAATTCTTCAAATGGTGCGATTGATTTATTCCCATATGGAGGAACACCTCCTTATTCGTTCCTGTGGAGCAATAGCAGCATAACTCAGAATATCAGCGGACTTTTAGGAGGAACATTTACAGTTACAATAACTGACAGCCTTGGCTGCCAGGAAATAACTACTGTTGTAGTACCTCAGGCCGGAGGACCTTCTATTACACTTGATTCTCTTATTAATGTAAGTTGTTTTGGTGGAAGTGATGGAGCAATATATATTTCCATTACAGGCGGAACGGCTCCTCTAACATATGCTTGGTCGAACAGTGAAGTTACAGAGGATGTCACCAATTTACAGGTTGGAAATTATTCAGTGATTGTAACAGATGATTTTCTGTGTCGTGATACTGCTGTTTTTGTACTCACAGAACCGCTATTGTTAGAGGATTCTGTAACAACAACTCCTGCAACATGCGGATTATCGAATGGTTCTGCAACCAGCTTCCCGTATGGAGGAACTGGTCCGTATACTTACCTGTGGTCCAATTCTCAGATAACCCAAACAGCAGTGAATCTCGGAGCAGGAACATATACTGTTACCGTTACTGACGATAATTCATGTACAGTAGTTCAACAAGCCATTGTTGCCGCAAATGCGGTTCAGGTAGTAACTACCGATAGTATTGTGAATGTATCCTGTAACGGCTCAACTAATGGAGCAATTTATATCACTGTCACAGGTGGTGTACCTACTATTACTTATTTATGGTCGAATTCAGAAGTTACTGAGGATATTACAGGATTGGCTCCCGGCAATTATACAGTAACAGTTACCGACAATAATTCGTGTTCAGTCATTCAAACATTTACAGTCGCTGAACCCGATGTATTGGCTGATAGCACTGAAGTGAATAATTCCACATGCGGACTTGCAAATGGTACAGCCACTATTTATCCTTATGGCGGCACCCTGCCATATACATATCTTTGGAATACCGGTTCAGGATCTCAATCAATTTCAAATCTTGTTTCCGCAATTTATACAGTAACAGTAACTGATTTCCATGGTTGCACATTGATTGAAACAATGGCAGTAGGGGATGTAGGTGGCCCTGAAGTAACTCTTGATAGCATCGTTGATGTTTCCTGCAATAATGGAAATGATGGAGCAATTTATATTACAGTAACCTCCGGTTTGCCACCATTCAATTACCTGTGGTCAAATTTTGCAAACACACCTGATATTACCGGTCTGGTTGCAGGAGTTTATAGCCTTACCGTTACCGATCAGAGCAACTGCCAGCAGTTTGTTACTTACACTGTGAATGAACCAAACGCATTGCTGGATTCAGCAACTATTACTTCTTCAAGCTGTGGTGGATCGAATGGAGCTATAACAGTATATCCGTACGGAGGTACAAGTCCATATTCTTATTTATGGAATACCGGGGCTGTTACACAAACAATAACCGGGCTTACTGCCGCAAATTATACTGTGACTGTGACTGATGACAATTCTTGTACAGTAATCACGCAGTATGTATTGAACAACCTAAGTGGTCCTGTAATTACAGTTGATTCCGTTCAGCATGTGAAATGTGCCGATGATTCCACAGGTGCAATTTATCTGACCGTGACAAATGGTACTGCTCCCTATCTCTATTCATGGTCGAATGGTGCTGTTACCCAGGATATAATTAATCTGTTGGCCGGTACTTATACAGTTACTGTTACTGATCAGAACAGTTGCACAGCTACCGTCGCCAACACAATTATTGAACCTCTGCCTGTGAGTGTTATTTTCACAAGTTCACCGGCAAATTGTAATGTTGCGAATGGAGCCTTATCTGCTGCAATTTCTGGTGGTGTACCAGGATATGATTTACTCTGGAATAACTTTGCCATTACTCCAAATATCTCCAACCTTGCAGCCGGCGTATATACCCTGACCGTTACCGATGATAACAATTGCGTCAGTGTATTCAATACGGCAGTTACAAACATCGCGGCTCCTGTGATAACTTTAGTTGATTCCGGAAATGTATCCTGCTTCGGACTTGCCGATGGTTTCATAACAGTTGATGTTACCGGAGGTGCACAACCTTACCAGTACGACTGGACCAACACTTTGCAAACCGGAAACCAGCTAATCAACCTTACTGGAAATATTACATACACATTAACCATTACCGATAGTCTTGGATGTATTGCAATTCTTCCCGTATTCATTGACGAACCCGATCCGTTTATTGTGAACAGTACCATTCCGCAAATGAATGGAACCTATAACTTGTCGTGTAATGGAAGCAACGATGGAAGTATTGATCTTGATGTTACCGGAGGTACACAACCTTATCAATACCTGTGGTCGAACTTCGCGCTCTCCGACAGCATCGGCTCTTTAAGTGCAGGCACATATACTGTGACTATTACAGACGCGAACAGTTGTTCTTTCTCTCAGAGTTTTATTCTGACACAACCTCCACTTCTGGTATCAAACGCAGGTCCTAATAAAGTGCTGTGTGGTTTCAACAGTGATACACTGGCAGCAGACATTCCTGTATTCGGTACAGGATATTGGCTTGTTGTGAGTGGTACAGGAACCTTCGCCAATGCTAACGATCCTCATACTGTTGTGACCGGCCTTACGAATGGAGTGAATGTGTATCAATGGGTTGTTACCGATGGTATTTGTTCCGCATTTTCGCAGGTTGTAATTACTTTCAGCACGCAGATCAATGCAATTGCCGGTGTAGATAAGGAAGTGTGTGAAAACTCCGCATTGCTTACCGCGACTGCTCCACAATTCGGTTATGGTTACTGGCAGATTGTGAACAGTGATGGAATTATTGATGATTCAACACAAGCCGTGACAGCAGTTTCAGGATTGAATCCCGGCCCGAATATTTTCCGCTGGTTTGTATTGAACGGAACATGTATCGACAGCGCAGATGTGAACATATTCCTGAATGATCCTTCTGATTGTTTCGAAGAACTTGAAATGCCAACAGGATTTACTCCAAATGGCGATGGTATGAATGATTACTTCTTCATAAAAGGAATTGACGATTATCCGGATAATATTATAACAGTGTTTAACAGATGGGGAAATAAAGTATTTGAAAAATCCGGTTATGCCAACGACTGGTCAGGTACAAACAATTCCGGTGATCCATTGTTCGACGGCACTTATTTCGTCATATTCAAAGTGAGAAGTATTGACAAAATAGTTACAACTTATGTTGATTTAAGGAGGTAAGAGATGAAGCTTATTTTGAAAATTATTATTTGTATTGTGACCATTCCGCTTGCGGTTTCAGGTCAGCAGCACCCGCTGTTCAGTCACTATATGTTCAATGGATTGTACATCAATCCCGCTTATGCAGGAAGTAAGGATTTTGTGAGTACAACTCTCATAGCGCGTAAGCAATGGACAGGTATGGAAGGAGCTCCTTCCACACAGATTGCAAGTTTGCATGCACCATTAAGAAGCAAGAAGGTGGGATTGGGGATTGTTATTTCCAATGATAAAATCGGAATTACAAATGAAACAGATGTGTATGGAAGTTATGCATATCATTTGCCAATGAACAATGGAAAACTTTCACTTGGCTTAAGCGGAGGGTTTTCATATTACAAATCCAGGTTTTCTGATCTTACTGTGTGGGATACCGATGATCCGGTTTATGAAACCAATTCCCTGAGCAACATCCTTCCTAATTTCGGAATGGGAATGTACTACTACACTAAAAAATTCTATGCTGGGTTATCCTGTCCGCAAATATTGAGTTACGATCCTGATCAGCCATTTCATGTGAAGGTTGATAAGGTTCACAAAGTGAGTCGTCATTATTTCCTGACTTCAGGTGCAATTCTTTCAACCAATGGCGAATTGAAATTCAGACCTTCCTTTATGGTGAAGTATGCAGCAAATGCCCCTATTCAGTATGATGTCAGCGTAAATATGCTGATCAGTGAAATTATTTGGGTAGGAGCATCCTATCGTTCAAATGATGCAATAGTTGCAATTCTGGAATACCAGGTGAGTAAAAAATTGAGGGTTGGTTATTCGTATGATTTTACCACATCTGAATTGAAAAATTATTCAACTGGTTCACATGAGATTATCATCGGATATGATTTCGGATTTAATGTCTTAAAAATGAAAACCCCGAGATATTTTTAATGATTATGCATCCCTTTATGAATCGAACATCAGGATTTTCAGCTTTTTTAATTGTATGTATAGTTTCCCTGGTGGGATGTAAAGCTTTTAATTATCGTGTTGCTGAAAATTATTACGAGCAATATGCCTATTCCAAAGCAATTCCAAAATATGAGAAGGTGCTCCGTAAGGATTTCATCCCGGACGCAGCCGCCAAACTAGCTGATTCATACAGCAAGACGGGGAATACCATGAAAGCGGAGATATGGTATAAAAGACTTGTGAAATCTCCTGACGTTAAAATTGAATATAAACTTAGCCTTGCGGAAGTGCTCATGGAAAATGGCAAATACTCTGAGGCTAGAACCTGGTTTCAGGAATATTTGTTGCTCGATGCAGGTAATAAGTATGTGAAAAGAATGATTCAGGCTTGTGACTCGATTCATCTGTTTTTTGAGGATACTACTATTTACAACATCTCCGTGATGAAAATCAATAAGGAGAATGAATCGAATTTTAGTCCTGCTTTTTTCCGACAAGGAATCGTATTTCTTTCCGATCGTGCGGCTCCAGGTAAAAGAAAAGAACGCAGTGACTGGACCGGCAAAGAATATCTTGATTTGTTTTACTCCATGCCTTCTGGCGATTCTTCATGGAAGGAACCTGAATTGCTGAATGGCGACATTAACGGCAGGTTCGATGAAGGCCCTGCGGTTTTTAATCGCGAGTACACTTCAATATTTTTTACCCGTACCGATTACACAGGAAAAATTGTAGAGAAGAATGTGAAGGATGTAAGTGTATTGAAAATGTATTATGGAATTTTTTCAGGTACACAATGGATGATGTCTGCACCTGTGCCTTTCAATAGTCCCGACTATTCGGTTGGTCATCCTGCGCTGACTGCTGATGGCAAGACGATGTTTTTTGTTTCCGATATGCCATGGGGATATGGTGGTACTGATATTTACAGTGTGAATTATGTGAATGGAAAATGGTCAGATCCGGTTAACCTTGGTGGAACTGTGAATTCAGAAGGAGATGAAATGTTTCCTTTTATTTCCGCGGATTCAGTTTTGTATTATGCGTCAGACGGACTTATTGGACTGGGCGGATTGGATATTTTCAGTACTTACTGGAATGGAACCAAATGGACCAAACCTGAAAATTTACAATATCCGGTGAATTCATCCAAAGATGATTTCGGACTTATTATTGACAGCACGAACACAAAAGGATATTTTTCTTCAAACCGGATCAGGAACATTGATAAATTATACAGCTTTAAGAAAAATCCTCCTGTGTTTACATTTAAAGCATTCGCTGCTGATAAGAATACAAGAAAACCTATAAAATCATTTACTGTTTCTGCAATTCAGCCAAATGGAAAAACTATTATTGTTGCTACCGGCACCAACGGAGTTGCGAATGTGCCTATTGCTTCTAAAAGTGAATACAGGCTGATAATTAAGTGTCCCGGATATTATGCTCAGAAAATTGAAATATCTACTGTTGGTAAAAGAAAATCAGAAGCAATGGTGGATTCTCTGGAACTTGAAAAAATTGAACTGAATAAAGCTGTTGTATGGAAGTCGATTCACTTCAATAAAAAAGAAATTGAAATCACTCCCAAAATGACAGATGGCCTTGATTCATTATATACCATTCTGGAATTAAACCCCGAAATCCAAATTGAAATTGGTTCACATACTGACTCAAGAGGTGTTTTCGGTGACAATTATAATATCTCGCGTAAGCGTTCCGATGAAATTGCTTTTTACCTTATCAATAAAGGCATTCGGGCCCCAAGGTTAATTTCAACCGGTTATGGTGAAGGAAAACTTCTCAATTATTGCAGAGATGGTGTGCTTTGCCTCGAAGAAGATCACCAGGTGAACAACAGGATTGAAATCAAGGTTGTTGACCTGATGAAATAATTTCAGTTTTTTATTCTAGTAGAAATGGCTGATAAAATTCCTTTAGCTGAGCGACTTCGTCCTGCATCTCTCGATGATATTTCAGGTCAGAAACATCTTGTTGGCGAAGGGAAAATCTTAAGAAGGATTGTCGCCGGCGGTGTGCTGCCATCCATAATTCTCTGGGGCCCTCCCGGAGTGGGAAAAACTACAATCGCTAAAATTCTGGCTTCGAAATTCAATCTCCCGTTTTTTAGTCTATCAGCTGTAAATTCAGGAGTGAAAGATGTCCGTGAAGTAATAGCTAAGGCAACCGAGGCAGGACAGGCAGTTTTATTCCTTGACGAAATTCACAGGTTCTCTAAATCACAACAGGATTCTTTACTATCTGCAGTTGAAAGCGGAACCATCCGGTTGATTGGAGCAACCACAGAGAACCCATCATTTGAAATTATTCAACCACTGTTGTCACGATGCCAGGTTTTTGTTTTGGAAGAACTGGGCAAAGACGACCTGCTTGAATTATTGAATAAGGCTGTTGTTGCAGAGTCTGAAGCATCAGGAAAAAACATACAGCTCAAGGAAACAGAACAGTTATTGTTGTTGTCAGGTGGTGATGCTCGGAAACTCCTGAATATTTTTGAATTGGTAGTGAATGCATCTGCACAAAAGGAAGTAATCATCGATAATAAATTTGTAGTAGAAATTATACAGAAAAAAACTGCTTTTTACGACAAAACAGGAGAGCAACATTACGACATTATTTCCGCTTTTATAAAATCCATCCGCGGAAGCGATCCGAATGGTGCTGTTTATTGGCTTGCCAGGATGATTGAAGGGGGAGAAGACCCATTGTTTATCGCAAGGAGAATGCTCATACTTGCTTCTGAGGATATCGGGAATGCAAATCCAACTGCCCTGGTGCTTGCAAACAATTGTTTCCAGGCCGTTTCTGTAATCGGGTATCCTGAATGTGACCTGGTGCTTGCGCAGACAGTCATCTATCTAGCGACTTCTGAAAAAAGTAATGCGGCTTATACTGCAATCCGTTCTGCAAAGGCTACTGTAAGGGAAACTGGTGACCTGCATGTTCCGTTGCATTTGAGAAATGCACCTACAAAACTCATGAAGGATTTGAATTATGGCAGTGGCTATAAATATGCCCACGATTTTCCGGGCAATTTTTCAGAACAGGAATATTTGCCTGATCGCCTTGCTGGGACTGTTTTTTACTCTCCCGGAGTCAACGAAAGGGAACACCATATCAGACTTTGGTTGCGTAAGAACTGGAAAAATAAGTACGGTTATTAATAACATTGCTTTTGTTAGAAACTCCTGGTAGGACAAAAGTATTATTTTGTGGTATTTGGCTATTTTTGTAATTGAAAAATGCTATATTTTAGCATATAATTTGAGTTTCGTTGTGTAAATATCCAATGAGGGCGTATTCACCCCTGAAATTAGTAGTGTTCCTTTTCGTTTGGCTGATTTTTCGGTCTCCTGAAAGCTTGTGCCAATCCGCTTCTTCGGCAAATCCCTGCTCCATTGATTCAGTAAATGTTACGACACCTGATTGTAATGGGCAGTGTAATGGTACCATACAAATATTTGCCCAAGGTACCGGAACAGTTTTTTATCAGTGGCCGGAAATCCCGGGAGCAAGTACATCCTCGGTTTCGGGACTTTGTTCAGGAACTTATTCGGTAATTATTACCGATTCAACAGGGTGTGAAGAAATAGACACAATTTTGGTTGAACAACCCGATCCTATTGCTTTCAGCCTGTCGGCAATTAACACTACCTGTCCCGGCGGTTGCTCGGGTTCTGTGACAGTAACTCCGCTTGATACAATACCTTTCACAATACAGTGGCCGGGCTTCATGACTACCGGACCAACATTGAGCAATATTTGTCAGGGTGTTTATGCTGTCATCCTGACAAATCCTCAAGGGTGTACCGCTTATGGTTCTGCAGAGGTGGGTTATGATCCGCCGTTTGATTTGAATTTTTCAACTACTACGGCATCGTGCCTGACCTCCTGCAATGGGACTGCCACAGTTTTTGCAACAGGTATTCCACCGTTCAATTACCAGTGGGGAACCGGTCCTATTCAAAATACTCAGCAAGCTGTTAATCTATGCTCCGGTAATTTAATGGTGAGTGTTTCTGATTCCACCGGATGTGTTGTATCAGATTCTGTCACTATTCCATTGGCAATACCTCCGATCATTAATTTCACTTCCGTTTCACCTGTTTGTTTTGGAGGTTGTAATGGCCAGGCGACAGTCATTGTTTTCGGTTCCGGTAATTATGAATATGAATGGAATACTTTTCCTGTGCAGGATTCTTCAGTTGCTACCGGGTTGTGTTCAGGATATTATTCTGTGCAGATTACTGATCTGCTGAATGGATGCTTGTGGTATGATTCAGTATTTGTCAGTGACCCACCTCCATCATCTATATCAATTAATGCGATGCCATCTTTTTGCGAAAATTTCTGCAGTGGATTTGCACTGGTAAGTGCTACTGGTCCCGGACCATTCACCTATCTCTGGCAATCAGGTGCAACAACTCAGGCAGATGATTCTCTGTGTCCCGGAATACACTCTGTAACTGTTACCGATTCACTGGGATGTTCAAGTTCAGCTTTCGTAACTATTCTCGCACATCAATTAATTTTTTCGGTGAGTGATGCAAACTGTAATAATATTTGTGATGGAGTTGCTGAAGTGTTTTTTCCAACAACAGCCGGTTGGCAGGCAACATGGCAAACAATACCGGTGCAAACAACTCCGGTTGTAACACAACTTTGTTCCGGAACCTACACAGTGGAAATTATAGATACAGGCGGTTGTCAGATCACAGGAACTGTTTTGGTGGAAGAATTACAACCTATCACCACCAATTATTCAATAACACCAATTACTTGTCCCGGTCTTTGTAACGGCGCAATTGCAATGCAATTATCAGGAAGTGATCCATTTGTAATCCAATGGAATTCATTGCCAGGACAGACTTCTGATTCAGTATCTCAGCTTTGTTATGGGATTTATCCTGTTACTATAACTGATTCAGCCGGTTGCAGCAGAGTCGACAGCATTCTCGTTCCTGAACCAGCCATTCCGCAATTCAGCTACAATACAATTGCAAATTCCTGTTATAATTTGTGTGATGCCAGTGCTGCAATAAGTCCATTGAGCCCGGGAACTTTCACTTACGAATGGATGACAACTCCTCCGCAATTTGGTGCATCCGCTGCAGGACTGTGTCCTGATTTTACTGTAGTTCACGTTACTGATTCAACAGGTTGCACATTCATTGATTCTGTTTTAATATTGGGAACTCCTGATATTTATATTGATATTAGTTTGGTGGAGCCCTCTTGTTTCGGCACATGCGATGGATTCGCAGCCATCCAGGTTTATGGAGGAACTCCTAATTATGATTATTTCTGGTCGAATGGATTTACTACACCGCAGGCTATCAATTTGTGTGCAGGTACATATACGGTTACCGTTATGGATGCAAATGGTTGCATTGATTCCAATATGGTTATACTCGATGATCCCGATCCGATTTCAGTTTCTTTTTCGGTTACTGATGCTACATGTGCCGCTTGTGCGGATGGAGTGATCACTGCTACTGTTTCCGGAGGAACTCCGAATTATTATTATTACTGGACTCCCGGTGGAATAGGAGGCGCTTCGATTGATAGTCTTGCACCTGGAAGCTACAATCTTTGCGTTGCCGATGATAACCTCTGCATTCAATGTTTCGATACTATTGTCTCCTTTACGAATGCTTTACAGGAGAATGTGACATTGAATAACGCAGTGACTGTATTTCCCAATCCATTTACAACGAATACTTCAATTCGGATGGCTGATACTAAATTCAGTGATCTTGAGAATGTAAAACTGGAAGTTTTCGATGTATGGGGAAGAATTGTTAATGGAGTGGTCATTAAATCAGCAAATAGTGCAGGTGGATATTCTGAAATTAATATTAATGCCGCTGCAATAGCTCCCGGAATGTATTTATTTAAACTGACTGACGGAATACACTCTACTTTCACCGGCAGATTAATGATTCAACAGTAGCCTATATGGATGTAAAACAAAATGTATCATTAAAAACATACAATACTTTCGGTATCGATGTGCAGGCAGCATTCATGACCTGTTTTTCAAGTGTGGAAGAAATTTCTGAAATCCTGAATAATCCTTCGTTTAATAAAATGCCCAAACTGGTTTTGGGTGGCGGAAGTAATATTTTGTTCACAAAAGATTTTGAAGGACTGGTATTAAAAAATGATATTCCTGGTATCGTTGTCACGGAAGAAAGGGATGATAATGTGCTTGTGACAGCCGGAGCAGGAGTGAAGTGGCATTCATTGGTAACCTGGTGCATCGAAAAGGGACTCGGTGGCATTGAGAATTTATCATTGATTCCTGGAAATACCGGGGCTGCACCCATTCAAAATATTGGAGCTTACGGAGTGGAACTTAAAGATTCATTTTTTAGCCTTGATGCTATTGAGCTGGAAACAGGAAAGACGATACGATATACTCACGACCAATGTGAGTTCGGTTATCGTGACAGTATCTTCAAACGTCATCTCAAAGGAAAATTGATCATCACGTCAGTAACGCTTGCATTGAGTAAGCATCCTGTGCTGCAACTTTCATATGGAGCCATTGAACAGGAATTGAAAGTAATGGGAGTTGAAAAGCCTGACGTAAAAGCTGTGAGTGATGCGGTGTGCGCTATTCGAAGAAGTAAATTGCCCGATCCACTCGTAATCGGAAATGCTGGAAGCTTTTTTAAGAATCCGGAGATTTCAAATGCCGCAATGGAGTTGCTGAAAAAACAATTTCCGGGAATCGTTTCTTATCCACTTCCCGGAGGTAATGTAAAGTTGGCTGCTGGCTGGCTTATTGAACAGTGCGGCTGGAAAGGCAAAGTATTTGGCAATACTGGGTCCCATAAAAATCAGGCACTTGTACTGGTGAATTATGGAAATGCTAACGGTAATGAAATATGGGAACTTGCATTGAAAATTCAGGCATCAGTGCACGATAAATTCGGTGTGCTGATTGAACCTGAAGTGAATATTATGTAAGTCCTGTTATTTTTTTGTACAACTGCACTGTCGCATCATATACTGCCCGCATTTCACGAACCGGTTGTTCCATCGCCTTCAAATCAGAATTCCTGCTGGCTTCTTCAATCTTTTTGCAGAATTCTGTGAGTGCTTTTGCTCCAAGATTCAGACTCGATCCTTTAAGCTTATGTGCTGCCTGGTATAATGCAGCATGATCTGCTTTAGAATATAAAATGCCAATTTCATCAATTGAATCAGCGGATTGTTTGATGAAAAGTTCTGTAAGCTTTCTCAGGAAGGTCGGGTCATCTTCAGCCATGTCAATCAATCTGTCGATTACTTTTGTATCCACCAATTCAGCATCAGTGTAAACAGTGGGTGACTTTACTTTTGCATCTTGTTTTTTACCATAAGTAAAAATGATTCTTTTGAGAGAATCTAGTTGAAACGGTTTTGAAAGATAATCATCCATTCCTGCTTCAATACATTTTTCGCGATCACCTTCCAGTGCCATTGCTGTCATTGCAACGATGATTGGTTGTTTTTTTGATTGCTGCTTTCGGATTTCTGCTGTAGACTCAAAACCATTCATTACAGGCATTTGAATATCCATGAAAATAACATCATAATCATTGACCATGAAATTTTCAAATGCAATTTTTCCGTTTACAACAATTTCCGGTTGGTAACCAATTTGCTGAAAAGTTTTCCTCGCAAGCACCTGGTTTATTTCATTGTCTTCGGCAATCAATATCCGTAAAGGAAAATTTGAGGCTATTTCTTTATCAGCAATTTGTGCATCCGACATTTTTACCGTTGAAGACAGAGCATCCTGAGTAACCCGGGATGAAACTGTTTTTTTGGAATCTGTTGTTTGCGCTGTAATCGTGAAATAAAAAGTGGAACCTTTTCCTGGTTCGCTTTCCACCCATATTTTTCCATTCATGAGGGCAGCCAGGCGTTGACTGATAGTAAGTCCGAGTCCGGAGCCTCCGTACTTGCCATATGTGGAAGTGTCGGCCTGGGTGAAGGTTTGGAACAGCCGGTCCATTTGTTCGCGGGTCATCCCGATTCCTGTATCACTCACAGCAAAACGAATTTCTACTTCATGATCCGTATTCCTTAGAAGTTTGGTTTCAACAGTGATTGTACCGTTGTCGGTGAACTTATTCGCATTGCCAACAAGGTTGACTAGTATTTGCCGGAGTCGTGATTTATCACCATTTATTTCAATTGGTAACTGCTCATCGAACTTCATCACAAAACTGTTACCTTTTTCTGCTGCTTTATACCTGAGAATATCGAATGTTTCTTTCACACTAACCCTTACTTGAAAAGGTTTGTTATCGAGTTCCATTTTACCGGATTCGATTTTTGAATAGTCAAGTACATCGTTAATCACCGACAACAATGCTTCACCACTTAATTTAATGGCAGCAACATATTCATTTTGATCGGTGTTCAATGGAGTTGTATTCAAAAGATCCGTCATACCCAACACTCCATTCAACGGAGTTCTGATTTCATGACTCATTGTGGCAAGGAAATCTGACTTCGCTTGTGTGGCCTTTTCAGCAGTTATTTTAGCTGCGATTAATTCTTCTTCAATCTGGATTTGTTCTGTGATCTTTCTGTACAAAACCGAAACACCAATAGTTAAATTTGCCGGACTCACTATAGGGAAACATGAGTTTTCAAAAAAATCCTGACTTCCATCGGGATATTTGATCACTTCATCATTAACTGTTTTGTTGCCTTTCATTACCTTCTTGAAAATGGATTCCCATTCCTGTTTTTTCTCTTTGGTAAGAAACACTCTCACATCATCTCCAACTTTAGGATGCTTTCCTGTACGTTTCTGCATTTCCTGTAAAAATGCAGTGTTCATTACTGTGATGCGGTGGTTGAAATCGGTTGAGAAAATCGGTGCATCAGTATTTTCTATCACAGCTGTTACATTGGATCCCGCCTGTTGTAAGGCAGCTTCCGTGATTTTGTATTTCGTAATATCGTTTATGATAAACACAATCTTGTATCCCCCTGATTGCTGTCGCATGAAGGAATAATAACAATTGACTATTACCTGTGTGCCGGTTTTGTTTATGAACCTGAGCTGCGAAGGAGCTGGAATTGATGCTGGATCATTTTGCAGCAAGGCCCGGAGTAATTTGATGTCTTCAGGATGCAAAAGGTTTTCCAGTTTTAACTTGCTCAATTCCTGTTTCGAGTAGCCGGTTAAATCGGAAAATAATTTATTGGACTCAGAGATGTTTCCTTCCTGACTCGTTACCGCAACCGGTAATGGAGTAGAGAGGAAAATTTCTTCACTTCCCGAAGCTGTAGGTGTTGTTTGCATTACTACTTCTTCCGGCTTGGTTTCAATTACTGTTGTTGTGTCAGCCGGATAGTTCAACCTGATCAGAAATTCAGGCTTGTGATCAAATATATCCAGCACTGCATGCACGATGATTTTGAATTTTCCCGATTTAGAAATAAATTCCTTCCGCGGAAGCGTAGTGCCGTTACCGGTTGATGTTCCGGAAAGCACGATATTTAATTCCTGGGTGGTGTTTTCATCCAGCAGCTCACTAATATTTTTTCCTGTTTTGAGATCAGTCAGATCTTTCTCCAGCATATGCAATGCAGTCCGGTTTACCATTCTGATCACACCTGAAGCATCACATACAATCAATCCCTCTGAAATATTGTCAAGATATCTGCGGAAGCGAATCGCATTTTCATTCGCGTCTTCCTGCGATACCAGGTTTCTTGAAATGTCCAGGAACCTGCAGTAAATAATATTTTGTTTTCCTGCAATTCTGAACGCAGCAATATCAGCCCAGAATAATTCACCACTCAATTTTCTGCATTGCGTGATTAATCCGGTCACCGTCCCCGAAAGGATATCTTTGATAATGTTATCTGATTCAATTGCTGTACCAGCAGCAATCAGTGTTCTCAACGAAACCTGTTCGAGAGAATCAGTAGTATTGATTTCAAATAATTTTAGCGCATTGCTTCCTGCATCTTTCGCTACCAATCCAGGTGCTTCAAAAATCATCCACGCATCGGGGTTGCCTGAAATCAATCCGGTGACAACTTCTTCCGATTCTTCTTCTTTCGCGTGATTTCGTATCCTGTAAAGTTGAAAGAAGATGCACAACAACATTACCACAAGCAGGAAAATGAAAAAGAGCACAGGTTGCACATTCGCACTTGGTGCAGCAGTCATGAACACAAATTCCAGCACAGTGAGTACAGTCACATTGTACAAAACAATGTAGAGGACTTTGTTCAGATGGAGATTTGAAATCAGCACAAGAGTAATGATTCCGATTTCATAGTGGGTATGGAATCCATTCTGAGCGAGAAATCCGATCAAATACAATGAGCAGAGCAGGAAGAATATACTTCCAATATCTTTGATTCGATCCCTCGACCACTGAAATACGAAGGTGGAAGCTGCAAGCAGTAATGGTAACAGGGCGAAAATGCTTCTTGGAATCAGGAATTCTTTAACAGGAACTGTTTCGGGACTGCTATAGAAAAACGAAAAAAGGTAAGCAAGGCCAAACAGGGTAAATATTACACGGTAATAGTTCACCTCATATCCTGATGCTAACGGCTTTTTTTTGCTAACCTGCAAAGGTTCCATTCCAGTTTTCAATAATCCGGTTGTATGATGTCTTATCACTAAAAAAGCATCAAAAATTCAAATTATTGATTTTCAGTCGATTAATTGAATTTGTGGGAGATGTTTTAGACTATAAAACAAGATACACCTATACAGGATTATTAAGCGAAATTAATCCGTAAAAGTTACAAATCAGGCGAGTTTTGAGAGGGTAGCGGTGAGGAATTCGCTCAGTTCCCGGACATAGTTTCTCGAGAAATCGAACCGGATTCCGGCCGTTTCATAAATTTTGCCGATTGGTGCGGTGTAGCCCAGTTTCAGGGCATTAAAATATTGGTCGAGGGTAGGAGCAGGAGATTGGGTATAATTTCTCCAGATTGCAACAGCTCCGAGTTGCGCCATCCCATACTCGATGTAGTAAAACGGAACCTGGTAAAGATGCAATTGTTTCTGCCATGAATAATCAAATCCTGATTCATTTCCATCCCAGCTTATTGCATCGGCTGAAAATTCTTTATGTATTTCATGCCATTTGTTTTTTCTGTCCTCATGGCTATGACCGGGATTGGTATAAATCCAGTGTTGAAATTTATCAATAGCTGCAATCCACGGAATCGATTCAATCATTTTTTCGATATGCTGAATGCGAGCGCGTTTGAGTTCCGCTTTGTCGCTGAAATACACATCCCAATGCTCCATCGAAATAAGTTCCATGCTCATTGAAGCAAGTTCCGCAACTTCGGAAGGTGTGCTTCTGAATTCAACATAATCCAAATCTTTTGTGAGCACTGAATGTGCAGCATGACCACCTTCATGAACAATAGTCACAAGATCCCTGAGAGAATTGGTGGCGTTCATGAAAATAAACGGCACACCTGATTCGTATAGCGGGTAGTTAAAACCACCTGGAGCTTTCCCTTTGCGGGATTCAAGATCCACATGCTTCATGTCGCGGAGTGTTTCCATACAGCTTCCGAGGAAAGGATGGATGGTGGCGAAACAACGAATTGTTTTCTCCATAATTTCATCACTGCCTTTGAATGGAACCAGTGCGGGACGACCTGCTTCATCAGCATCAAGATCCCATGGTTTCAATTCATCGTATCCCATAACCTGTTTGCGTTTGAGAAGAATCTTGTTCGTAAGCGGAACAATTTCTTCAGCAATTGCTTTATGGAAATCGAAACAATCCTGTGGAGTGTAATCGAATCTTCCAAGAGCTGCAAACATATAGTCACGGAAATTCGCGAAGTCGGCATTCACTGCAATTTTGTGTCGCAATGAAATAAGTTCGTCGAATAAAAGATCAAGAGCTTCCTTATCGACAAGCCTGCGGGAAACGATCTTGTGATACACTTCTTCGCGCACTTCCCTCTTTGTGCTCTTGAGGTAATTTGAAGCTTGTTGTAAGGTGATTTCTTTTCCTTCCACCTCAATGGTCATCGCACCTGCAATTGTTGCGTAGTGCTGTTCCTTTTGCTGCAGTTCGGAAAACAAAGGGATGTTTACTTCCCTGAAAATTTCAACCTGCTTCCTGATATTTCTGATCATGATTTCCATTCGTGGATCAGATAAGGTTCCGAGGAATGGATTGTCGAGCAGTTTTTGATTCAGTGCATTGGTGAACGGAGCAATTTTCGGTTCAATTTCCGAAACAAAATAATTGAATGCATCTGAATATTCTTTGTTTGCAGTATCGCAACTCATGCGAATGTAACGCCATGCTACATCTTCCTGAACAGCAGATTCAAGTTCGCTTCTGTCAACGAGCCACTGGCGTAAACCATTGACATCATTTATGGGTCTTTCCTGCAGATCCACATAAAAACCGGAAATGGAATTCCAGTGATCAACTACTAATGTTTCAGGAAGGAAATGCCGTTTTTTAGTCGGTGAAATGGAAAGTGATTCAGAAAGCATCATATAAAGAAAGATTTATTTCGAAGCGGTTTTCTTTTTTGGCTTTGCCGGAGCAGCATCGGTAACTTCTTCAGCAGTGTCTTTGGCTTTTTTCTTTGGAGCGGCTTTTTTCTTTTCTTTCACCGGCTCTTCTTTGCTTTCAGGTTCGGCAGCAGGTGCTTCTGCAACAGCTTCCGGTTCGTCTTCAATTGTGACAATGTCTTTCACCAACTGAAACCAGGTAATAATTTTCTTTATGTCAGAAGGATAAACTCTTTCAGTGTCATATTCCGGAACAACAGTTTTGAAAAAATCCTTCAGTTTTGCAGGATCTGATTTAGGATCGATAAGATCTTTTTTCGCTGCCTGATCGATCAGCTTTAACATCACTTCCTTCAATGGCATGTCATCTGCGTTTGTAAATACGCTGATATCTTCAAGCATGCTGATGCGCTGCGTGGAAGCAACAGGCATTCTTTTTTTGTCACTCAATGATTCCACAATGAAACCGGATTTCGTTTGAGCCAGTACTTTGTAAAGTCCGGGCATACCGGAAATAGAAATAATTCCTTTTAAACTCATATTCAATTTTAGTTTGTATTGCTCAAAAGTAAAAATAATTTCAGAATTATAGGGGGGAGGAGGCTAATAAGAACAACAAAGCCCCGCTATGAGGGCGGGGCTTTGAATTCAGGAGTCAGTCCCGCTTATTGTTTGATCACTTTATAGGTGATTTGGTCATTGTTTGATGTCACATTGACCAAATATACACCCGTTTGCAATGAATTCAGGTCCATCACATAAGTGCCATTCTGGAGCACAGGTTCTTCAGTAATCAGTACTTTTCTGCCTGCAATGTCAGTAACAGAAATTTGTGAGATATTCCTGCTGTCGGAATGGATAAACAGTGTGTTCTGTGCTGGGTTTGGATACAATGAAATGCCATTAATGGATTGACCCGGAATCTCAGGTACAGACACGAAATTGTCGTATTTGATTTGGGCATTTCCGGCACTGGTATTCAGGTCATTCAGGTTGTCGCCTGCAATTAGGGCGAAAGCAACTTTTACTGAATCACCTGCTGTGAGGGTAAAAGGACCGGTACTTACCACATTGCAAACATCATTTCCCTGGCCATTGACTCCTGAAGTAACCCTTCCTGTGGATAGTGTGGTATATTTTTCAGCGTTATCATAACCATCAGACATATTCACACCTCCCTGACCCGCCAGGTTGTCGATCGCATAATGGTTAAATGGAGTGGCGGTTAACACTTTGATTCCTGCCCATAAACCGGTGATTGTTGTGTTAAACACATAACCCATTTTCAAGGCTGCATTTTCATTTCCTTTGTTCAGGTTGTAATCCTGGATGTCCCAGTCGGCAAAAATTCCTGCCCATAAATTATTCAAAGTGGTGCTTCCTGTGTTTTTGATAAAATATTCCACAATTACAT
>Ga0190274_10000522_pt1 | contig 22919 bp, 18 predicted proteins | sample Popmic531T_FD_133002 | JGI IMG/M metagenome (GOLD analysis project Ga0190274, IMG submission 133002) | Populus adjacent soil microbial communities from riparian zone of Yellowstone River, Montana, USA - 531 T | ecosystem: Environmental > Terrestrial > Soil > Riparian zone | place: USA: Montana... | reverse complement strand
TCGCACATCTGGGTCGGGGTCAACCCGGAGAGCACCATGGCAGTGTTGATGATGCCTCCTGAGGTGCCGTCGACATGACTAAAGCTCAGGCCCGCCTCCTCCAGCGCTCGCAGAAGCCCCGCGTGATAAGCAACGCGCATCCCACCCCCCGCAAGTATGAGAGCGCGTTTTGGTCCTACATCGTCGTCACGTGGTGCGAGCGCTGGTCTATGACTGGAGCCCGTTGATGTCATATTGCTACTGCCTTTAAGGGACTAAGAACGATCCACGAAACAACACGAAGGTGGCACAAAAAAGAGCTTCTTGTTCGAGTCGTTTCGTGTGTTTTCGTGGATCGTGTTTGCCCTGACTAATAAAGAACTTACTTATCAATCTATTAGTCATGTTCCTGCTTGATGCGTCGCCAATACCAGAGTGCCAACAGTCCTGAAAGCAGATCGACAACGGCAACGATTGTCGCCAGCGATGAGAAGACGCCGCGCTGCACCCCAAGGCCCACCGCTACAGCCGCACCAAGTTTTTGAAAACCGGACCACAGAATAACCACCGGGTGATGTTTGAAACTGAGGAGTGCATGCAGCGTTGCGCCGCCAAACAGCACCATAAACATCCCGACAATAGCGAAGAAATGTTGGCTGGTGGCTGTTGCTTCCGAAGAAAGCACCTTCAGAAAAAACGCGGGCGCCATTGCCTGCGCTGCACCGGTGAGGGCTGTGGCCCCGGCGATAATCACCAGCAGGACGAATAGCCAGTCTTTTCTTTTCATAGCAGATCCCTGGTTGAGCTAATGTTCGAGAGTCTTATAGGCGCGGGCGGCGAAGTAATACATCAGCGTGATCCACTCGATGCTCCACAAGGCCACCCGGTACCACGTGTACTGAACCCACTTGCTGATTGCCACCGACAGCTGTTGCGGGTCGGTTATGCGCGCGGCCATCTCACGGTTGATGGGGAAGATGAGAACGTAAGTGATTCCACTGGCGGCAATGACGCAGAGAAGCACAACAATTGGCACCCAACGAAAGCCGGTGCGCCATTCCACTTTGATCATTACCAGACATATGACGCACATGAGTGGGACCAGCACGGTGAAGAACCCGGTGGCTGATGCCACTTGCGGCACGAAATGCAAATAGTAATTACTGACGTTCAACTCCGGCAGCGTAGGGAATTGAAAGATCACGGTTGACCATCCGGTGCCGAAGTAAATTGAGACTCCGGCGAACAAGACCGCGTAGCTGAGAAGTAGCAGTTTTGTTTTCATGAAGCTCCTTTTTCGTGCGTCTTATTTCGTGTGATTTGGTGGATCGTTCGCCTGATCGGGGAAAGGAAAGCGATCCACTAAATCACACGAAATAAGACACACGAAAAAGCAAAGAAATCACAATGGTTTTGGCGGCGGCAGCCATTCTTCGCTCAATCCAAGATCAATCACGCTTTCAAATCCTTCGGGTCTGGTCGCCGGCGGCTCCGGAAAACTTAGAAACCAGGCTTCGAAGTGGTCGTCGAGGACACCGTTGGCGTTTGGAATAAACGCGGTGAAGATCGGGTCTTCATTAATCTCCAGTTCCTTGAGCGCGCGCACGCGCGGATGATCTCCAATGGTGAGTCGCGCCGAACCTTTCTTAAGAAACGAGAACCCCAGCTTGGTTTTGAAATAAAGGGACGACTTCATTAGCAGCCCGCGATACTGGCAGTAATTAACCGCCGCCATACTCACCGGCATCCACGCGCTCTTCGGTTTATCAATCTCAATCTTCATCGCAAACTGGCCGTCTTTGTCATACTGCGCACTGACTGTCTTGTCAGTAATCTCGAAGTTGAGATTCCCCTGGTGCTTCGGCATACCCCAAATCCCTTTGCCACCCTTGACCGAGACCTCCGAACTGACCGGCAAGTCGTAGACGTACTGGCCCGTGCCGTAGTTATTCATTAGGAGGGCCCCGAGCAGACGCGGGGCGGGGCGCGGCCCATGAGTGCACGCGATGGCAATGCTGTATTCGATGTATTTTCCAATTACCGTATCGCGGTAATCGATCACGGTGATCACGAGCACGCCCTTGTTCCAGAGACGCAGGGGATAGATTTCATTTCCCGGCAAAAGAGCGCGCGCTTTCTCGGCATTGATTGAAAAGGCGGCCATCAGGCATGGCGAGTTTTTGCAGTAGACGGGAAGGTGAAACGGAATTCCGTCAACCAACGAATAGCGGCCCGATTGTTTTTTTAAACGTCTGGGGATTCCCATAGCGCCTCCTAACCAACTAGCTAGTTCTTTTCGTGTCCTTTCGTGTGATTTCGTGGATCGTCCTGGATTCCGTTGGTCAAGAACGATCCACGAAATCACACGAAAAGAGCACGAACACTAATTCGTTCCATCCAAGGCTTCGAGGATGAACGGAAACGTATCCCGCGCGGCGTTCTTGCCCATAAACACATCGAGGTGGCCGTAAGTCGGGAAAATCTGCAGCTTATGGAAACCCTTGCGTTGTTGTTCAAGCCAGTCGAAGGTCTTCACCTGGCTGCCAGGTAGAAAACAAAGATTCTTCGCGCCCGCCGTCAGGATGAAGCGGGCGTCGGTCTGTGGCGGCTGCGCGCAAAAATCAGCCGGCAGCTCTTTGTAACCGTCAACCGAAATCAGATTGCCTTTGCGGACGCACCGCGCCATCTGCTTGAAAAAAGTTAACGGCACACTTGCAAACTCATTCTTGAGCCATTCGTGGGTGTCGTTATTAATATTTTCGTGAAGCCATAGGGCAGGGAAGCCGGTGCCATACGTGAAGCTCACATGCTTGCAAACCGCATTCTTGCATTCGTGATGAGTAGCCTTGACCAGCAGATCCACTGCCTTCGCTGTCAGCGTGGGCGCGTGCAGTCCCCATTGCGGATTCAGGTAGTCAGTGACCAAACTCATCAGCGGAACAGCAACATTCAACTTCGTTTCGGAAAACTTCGGCACCACCGGGTGCAGCGTCACCGCATTTGCCACGATCGTTTTTACTTGTGGCACCAGGCCGGCCACCGCTGACATCATGAAGCTGGTGGAGCCCTGGCAATGGATGATCGCCTTGACTTCATCGGCTCCAGTCTTCTCAACGATTTTCTTTACGGCTGCGGGGTGGTCAAAAGCCGCCGCCTTGTCCAGCGTCCATTCGCTGGGTGGCAGATCGATACTCGCGCGCCAGTTTTCCAGCCAGACGTCGTATCCGTGATCAACTAAGGCATCGACTATGGTGGTCTTAACTGGGGCGCGGAAAAGATTGGCCCGGACTCCGGCGCCGTGAACCAACATGACCGGACCACGCGTCGGCGCATTTTCACCCTCCACGTGAATCAGATTGCACTCCATCCCGTCGCCGGCGGTGAAGGGGACTGTCGTCTCCTGGTACTTTGCTTGAACTGGCTGAGGTTCTTCCTGGTTTGGCATTTCGCTACTCCATTGTCTGGGCGACTCCAATTACGCTGGTCACCCTTTCGGCGTGCCTTAAGGATGCGGCGGTGACTCAACCGGAATCGGCACTGCCGGATTGGCCGGCACGCGCTTGATGTGAATTGGCGTTTCAATGAGTTCAGCTTGGCTTAGATCGACATCCTCTGGAATGAAGTCGGAGCCGGATTCGTCGTGGGCCCGCTTTCGCCAGACGCGCGGGACCTTGGGGATGCCAACCGGGTAGATGGTCAAATCGCCATCAGCGGTGATTTGGATTCTCAGAAAGTTTTTCCAATCCGGGATTGCCAGTGAAGAGAACGATTCATTTGCATGACGGCCGAAGACGTTCAAGGAAATGAACAAGTAGGTCCCCATGATCATGGAACCAATGAGCCAGCCGACGCCCAGGATAAACAATAACGAGAAAACCAGTTGACCTGGTGACTTGAAACTAAAACGCATCCAGTCGCCGAGCCAGGGGTGCAGCAGGGAAACGCTGATATAGGCGGCAGTCCAACCAATGAAGAAGGTGGCCAGCAGGTGCACTAACCCATGAAGCGATCCCGCCACCACGCGATACCACTTCGAATGAGTATCCGTGAACATCAGAAAGCCAATGAAGAGGGCAAGGATCCAAAAGGCAGCGCCCGGATTGGCCATGGCGGTTGAGAGCGTTTCCTTGATTGCCGGCCAAATTTCCGTGAGACCAAACTTCCCGACGTCAGCCATTACAGTCCAGGCAGTGAGCACGTAGGCGATTGCCGTCAGGACGCCAAACATTGGATTGATTAACGGAAACTTGAAGTTTCCCCAGCCGAGCCTGCTGGAGACCTTCGGTGGCGGATAACTCATTTGCAGGTTAAAGCCTCCGTCGAGTTCCTCAGCGGCTTCGCCATGGGTCGGATGGAGGAATGCGCCGCCGCCACCGGCCGTAATCTTCTGGATATGGTCAGCCGATTGATAACGGCGATAGTGGTGTTCGTCACCAGCGATGAAAGCCACCACCCGGGCGCGGTCGCCGATCACTTTCTTTTCCAGGTAGGCCAGATTGTTCTCGTTAAAATTGGCGTCGTCCTTGCCATAAAGTTTCGCGTAGACCCAGTGTGGTTCGGCGGTACAGATGATCACCTGATCACCCGGCTGCATGTGGGAGGCTACTTCGCGGAAGTAGTCGATTTGAGGCACGTCTATATCGGAATCGAGCTGGACATCCGTCCCCAGCAACCACCACCTGCCGGGCAACAGGAGCGCGAAATAACTTCGCTGTTGCTGCGTTTGCCAGCCGGCAAACCAGCGTTTCTGGCAGAACAAGCGAGAAAAGGAAACGAGACTGTCATACCAGTCGTGATTACCAGGAATCGCGTAAACGTGTGGATGCGGGGGCTCTGAATGGTAGAGCGCGGTCTCATACGGCTGAATCAGACGCCGTTGATATTCGGCCCGACTTGCAGTCGGGTAAACCTGGTCACCGCCGAAGACCAGCACGTTTCCGCGCTTCGTTTTCCAGCGCGGACCATTGGGATCTTGTGGATTTTTCAGTTCCAGTTCCGGCTTAGCCAGCAGATACACCAGCGAATAAGTTGAGTCCCAACCATCGCCAACATCACCAACGTAATCCAACCAGAGCTCCTGTCTGGGTTGCTCACTCGGGTCGGGTTCGTCGTGAGCATCCCGGCCGAGGTGAAAGGAGCTGGTGTAGTCGTAATGTCGATCGCTTCCGGGCGATAAGGCCTCCATCAGCCGGTAATCGGAGTTACGCCCGAACATTGTTGAGGTCACCACTCTCATCGCCGTTTTAGTGAGCTGACCGGGGTCGTACCAGCCAACCATGGGCGCCGGATCTATTACTTTGAAGCGCCAGATAAAGATCCGTTCACATTCACCGCCCGGTTGTAGATCCTCGAAGGTGAAGCTGAGAAGCTGATCTGATTGGAATTTCTTCTGGTGCTTCTTTACCGTTTTCAGATGGATCTGCCACTTTTGGTTTGGGGTCGGATTCCGGGTCAAGGCGATGACGCCATCGCCGGCGGCGAGCAAACGAAAGGCGTTGGGTCGACCAGGGACCCGGCCAACCACGGGCGTTTCCGGAGAGTCCAGGTATGAACCCTGGTCGCCGGAAGAGTCACCAACTAGAGAGACTTTGAGTTCGGTGCCTACAGTGAGCGCTCCAAGATTCGCGAGATAGGTTTCGGTGTTTGCGGTGATCTGCTTTGTCAGCAGAAAGGAAAACTCGGCCGTGAACCCCATGTACTCGCGGGCGAAGGAGAGGGCGTCCTCGTGGGGGAGCGACTTGAAGCGGATTTCCATTGTGAATGGTTCCTCGTGAGCGGCCGGCAGTCGGTAAGACAGTCGGCAGACGGCAGGAGCAGTCGGCAGGAGTCGAAAACCACGTACCGTTTTTGACGGTTGCGTAGTGGGGTCTACCTACCTAAGCCATCCTGCCTCCTGCACCTGCCGACTGCCTTCTGCTTACTGCTGACTGCCCCTTGCATTCGGACGACTAGATCATATTCACGCCATAGGTATCGACGAGTTGACCACCGAAGAATTTGCCGAAGTCCAGCATTGCTTGCCAGCGTTTCATCAGGGTTGGGGCGTTGGTGACTTGCATGGTGGTCAGTTGGCGCATAAATGAAGCGATCGGGATTCGCAGGATACCCTTGCCGAGGATCCGGCCGTCCTGGTTTTCACCCTCATAAATGGTGATGTAGAGCGTAGTGGTATCAGACCAGCTATCCACTCCCCGATCATCATGAATCACTTTAAAGCCGTAGAAGTAGTAGGTCTTACCTTCGACGGAAGACAGCTTCATCTTGTATTGCATGCGTTTCGTTTCGACGTTTTCCCGGTCCACCAGGAAGTAGTTGAACTGCCCTTCGTTAATCGTGAGGGCTTGAGTCGACAGAGCTGGTGCGGTGGCACTGCCAAGCATCGGGGACACATAATTCACATCCGAGATGGTTCGCTCCAGATCGTCGGAGATGATGGTAACGATGAATTGGAATGGTGACCCATCCGCGCGTCCCTGATCCGTTCCCCGCTGGTAAGCATCTTCGCCGTCATCGGTCACACTCGACGAAAAATAACCACTCATGCTTTCCGTGAATCTGACCCCAAGTTTCGCCGGTCCTTCGGACTGTTGTGGCTTCGAAGGCAAATCATAAGTAAATGACCAGCCGCGATCCTCGGCCATTAAGACGCAGCTTCGTTCGGCAACGGCGGAAATTGTGAGCAGGGGATTGACACCCAGGGGGCGGGGAATTACCGAACCATCGCTAACGTAAAGACTGTCGTAAACCGCGTTACCGGCAATGCCGGAGAAGACCTGGCCTTTGTGATTGACCACACCTTGCTCGGCGCTGTCTGCCATGACGCAGCCACCCAGAGGATGTACGGTCACCAGATCCTCTCCCATGATCTTGTTGGCCAGAGGATCTTTCACGTAAGTGCCGCCGAGGGCTGCAGTGGCTTGCTCCTGCTTGTCTGCCACATGTTTGAAGATTGGCTGACTGCCGACCCCGGGCCAGTGGATTCGCAGCCGATCGTCTTCCAGCTTTAACTGGCCCTTATTGTCGTCGTGGGCCATGGTCAAAAACGTCTGTGTGTTTCTCACTGCGCCGCGATAAGGTCCACGAACGAGACTCTCCAATTCGCGAGCCCGTTCCTGGATCTTGTCGCGAATGCCGCTGTCAGTGTCCTTACCCAGAAGAGCCGAGGCAGCCGCAAACACTCCCGGCACTAAGCCACCAAATGCGCCGGCAATCGAACCTTCTTCAATTACGTAGCCATCCTCCAGTTGTTCTTTGTCTCTCAAATCGATGATACCGGTGATGCATGGTCCCACTTTCTCACGGACCGTTTCGTTGTCGACCGGGGGCCGATGTCCAAATCCGATACCGTTTATTTCTTCATCGCAGTTATAGGCAAACCCGAGGAAGTCGCCGTTTCCGGTGAAGTGCTCGCCGAGCTGGTTTGAGAGAGTGAGCAGCCCATTGTTTTTCGAACGCAAAAGTATCTCAGTTGAACCGAGACTTCCTGCCGCCAGCACTACCATATCTGCACTGACAAACATCGTGGGCGCGTCAAACTTGTCCCGTCCCGAATTGAGCAATTGATAATGAACCAGCCAGCGATTGTCCCGTCGCGATATGTATCGCACGGAGACCTGCGTAAAAATCTCCGCGCCGTGGTTTTTGGCGTCGGGCAGATAGTTCATGATCACAGTGTTTTTGGCCCGATAGTTACAACCCGACATGCAGTCGCCGCAGCCAACGCATGGATGTTGTTCGACACCGACGTGATTGAGATTTCCCTCGAGCTCGTCGAAATTCACATTGATCGGAGGCCGGTAAAAAGGCTCCTGCACGTAATCAGCAGATTTCTTGAGAGCATTCAATTTTGACAGCGGCGGGAATTCCGATGGTCGAGTCTCGTCGGGATAAGGAGTGGGCTTGAGCATCTTGCGAGCTTCGGCGTATCCATCATCTAACACCTTTGGATTGCATCGAAACTCCTCCGGCCATTCCGGCAATTTGAAAACACGTTCATCGGCTTGCAAGGCGACGTTAGCATTTAGCAGCGATGTTCCACCTAGACCACAGCCGACGAAAACGCTGATATCGTCATTGACGCGCAGATCGTAAAGTCCGGTGCGAGAGCCGGTGTGTAGTTTGGGCAAGTCAACTTGCACTTCGCGCAAGGCTTCAGCTTCTGTATCGGGGTATTCGCCATGCTTGATCAGGTTGTGGTCCTGGTCGAAGTCTCCGGGCTGGAACTCCTTGCCGCGTTCGAGGACACAAACTTCCTGACCGGCGCGGGCCATGCGCGACGCAGTTATGCCTCCGCCATAACCTGAACCAATAACCACAATCTGGTAATGACTTTTCAGTTGTTCAATGGGCGATGACAGACGAGCCACGGGCGCGGGCTCCTTTCCGAGGGTTAGTAGAGGTGGCAGGAGCTTCAGATGTGAGCTGAGCTACCTGTAGTTTTTTTCTTGAACGCGGCGGAGCAAGAAGCCCGCATTCTTCGAAATAGGATTAATTGTTTGCGCTGACAGCGGGTTTATATGTCAGGAGGGCCTATGGGGTCAATAGAAATCAAGCCAGGAAGGGTTATTGACGTAAAAGTCGACTCCTTGGAGTGCGGCGGCCCGGCGCCGCTTTGGTCCGCAGTATCGACAGGCTGGTGGCCGGTGGTTGAAGATAAACTTGATCTTCTATCTCAACCAAGACAGGCCAAAGCGGCGCCGGGCCGCCGCACTCCAAGGAGTCGACCTTAGGGGTGAATCAGGCAATCCATCCTTTGCTTTGGTACTCCATGTAGCTCGCGGTAGTTTCCGCCACCTCACGGCCGAAGTAGCGGTCAACGACACGCAACGCCAGATCGATGCCTGATGAAAGTCCGCCGGCGGTAGAGATCCTTGGGCCTTCAACAAATCGGAGTCCACGCTTGACCTCAATGTCCGGGAACTGTTTCGCGAGTCGATCGATAAACTCGTGATGCGTAGTTGCCGATTTCCCAGTAAGCAGACCGGCCTTCGCCAGCTGGAAAGCTCCAGTACAAACCGACATGGTGACGTCTGTCCTTTCCGTTACGCTACGAAGCCACTTATGTAGCGCTGCCGATCCTTTCTGCGCCGGCACGACCACTATCTTCGGCACCGGCGCAGTTTCAAAGGTGTAGTCAGGGACAAGTTTCAAGCCACCCGAGCCTGTCAATGGCTCCGTCTTCTCGGAGACGGTGAAGAGCTTGAACGGCATCTGCTCATCCATCTCTTTGCCACGTGTGGGAACCATGACATCCTGAAATACTTCCCACGGTCCACAGAAGTCAATGACTGTTACCCCTTCGGAGATGGCGAAGGCCACTGGAATACTCCCTTTGGCTGGAGGAGTAAGTTTGTTGGCGCCGGAGACGCCAGAGGCGCCGGCACTATTTGCCAGACCCTTCGCTCCCTGGCTGAATACATCGGGCACCGAAGAAGCGGCGATGATGAGTCCCATGGCCGCTGTGTTGGTTACAAATTCTCGTCTTTTCATTTTTTGTTGCTCCTTAAACTGGGATCGGAAATCAGTTAGCTCACCTCGCAGCGCTTTGCTTCGGGCGACCCAAGTGGACTTCGATGGAGGGAGTTTAGTTAAGGACGCCGCGCACAGTTGCGGGTTTTCAGTCAAAGGCTAGTAGGAGTGGTGAGTCGCGGATTAGTTAAGCTGAAAGGTGTTCGTGCCCTTTCGTGAGATTTCGTGTGATTTCGTGGATCGTTCTCTTGGGTTCGAAATTGATCCACTAAATCACACTAAAATCTCACGAAAGAGCACGAAAGGGGATTACTCTGGCCCAGTCATCAGCAACTGCTCCAGTCGCTCGCGCCGGCCACGACTCAGCTTCAGCTCGGTTCCATTCTTCAGGACCACCACATACTCGCCACTGGGAGTCTGTTGGAGTTCTCTGACGGAATCAAAGTTAACAATGCTTGACCGGTGGATCCGCAGGAAAGCTTTCGGATCGAGTTTCTCCTCGAGTTCGTTTAAGCTCATTCTAAGCAAATGGGTCCGGCCTCTTACATGCAGTTTGATGAAATAATCGTCCGCGGCAATCCAATCGACATCTGAGGCTTTAATAAAAACTACGCGACCGTCTGCCTTGATCATGAACCTGGTGAGAAATGTTTTGGTACTTGCCGTGGATAAAGCCGCGGCCGGTTCGTTACCTGCTTGCGTGCCGAGCAAGTTCAGCAGGCTGCGGCTTATCTGGTTGATCTCTTTCAACTCAATATGACTCTTGGCCTGCCGGAGGGCCTCTGCAAATCTCTTATCGTTGAACGGTTTTAGTAAGTAGTCGAGGGCGTGCACTTCAAAGGCCTTGAGCGCGTATTGATCGAAGGCGGTGACAAAGATAATTGCCGGGATACTGCCAGGTTCAGTTTGAGCCAGCGCTTCAAAGCCATTTAGTCCAGGCATCTGGATGTCGAGAAAGAGGAGGTCAGGCGGCTGACTATTAATGAACGCAACGGCCTCGAGACCGTTGCTGCATTCGCCGATGATCTCCACGTCGGGATCTGCCTGGAGTAGATCTCTGAGCGTGCGGCGCGCCATTGGCTCATCGTCGACAATCAGCGTCCGAATCTTCTTTGTCTTCGTGCTCATGTCTGTTGAAGTCACCGGGCGCTGCGGAAGGGAATCACGATGGAGGCGATCGTGCCGCCAGTCTCGCTGTTACTTAGATTGAATCGGTGGTTTGAGCCATAGAGATGCTTTAGGCGTTCACTCGTGTTTACCAGCCCGATACCACCGTGGTTTTTGGCTGTCCAGTCTGAACTCAGTCCCGGTCCATCATCAGAAACCGTGATGTGCAGGTGACCGTTTCTGCGGAAGCTTTTGACGACAAGCAGCCCGGGCGAGTTTTTGTGCGCGATGCCATGGCGGATAGCGTTCTCAACCAATGGCTGCAAAATGAGATTTGGCACAAACGCATTGAGTGTCTCCGGATCAATTTCCATTCGCGCCGTTAGCCTGTCGGAAAAACGCACTTTCTGAATGTCCAGGTACAGGTCGATAAACTTGACTTCATCTTTAACTGTCACTTCTTGCTCGTCTGCGCTTTCGAGTGCCCGGCGCAGGAGGTCGCTCAACCCCGAAATCATATTCACCGCAGACTGTTTCTCATTTCCCCTCACCAACCCGGCGATAGTGTGCAGAGTGTTGAAGAGGAAATGAGGATGGAGCTGCATCTTGAGCGATTCCAACTGGGCTTGCGCGAGTTGGGCCTTCAGTTGGGAGGCCTGCGACTCGCGTTCGCGGTATCGCTCGCGGTAATCAAAGGCATAACCAACGCCGAAGACGGCCCAGTAAACCAATACGTCAAACAGGAAAAAATTTCGCAGTTCGGCCTGATACTGGATTAGAAAAGGATTCGGATCGCTCCACACATCAAACGGCCGGATGATCATCCTGAGTGCTGTGGCGCAGGCCACATGCAGGGCCGACAGAATCGCGCAAGCAACGACATGCACCAGCAGACCCCTTAGTCTTGCCGCTCCCTCCAGCGGAAATCGTCGTCCCAGGCTGAGAATCAGAGGCGACAGAAAACCCCAGAGATACCAGACCAGCAATTGCCAGAAGACAATCCGCCACCATGAGTGATGCATATTGGGATTGTGCAGCATCTCAAAATAGATCTGATTGGCGTAGAGAAAGCTGAAGAAGGTCCAGAACCCGAAGATGATTACCCACATGGGCCAATTGACTTTGCCGCGGATTGGGTTGGTGGATACGGGGCTGGTGGTGGTTTGGACTTCGTTACGCATTAGCTGGTCGTGATGTAAAAGTGACTTTACCAGTCCGCTGCGGACGGATGATAGTAGCCCAGCAGTTCACTGCTGGGATCAGAGCCCAAAGGGGTTTTAGTCCGTGTAGCGGACGGCTGAAATGGAAGCTTAGGACTTGTGTCCTTTTCAGTCGTCCGCTTCACGGACTTCGTCTCGCATTCTTTGGATCCCAGCGATGAATCGCTGGGCTATTTTCAGTCGTCCGCTAAACGCGGACTGAACAAAGCACTTTACAACGTGGCTTTGCTCATCAGCAGGGTAGTAGCGGAGATCAGCTGCAGGGGTGGCTATTCAGTGAACGGCGGATAGATGCAGTCAACGCCTAGATTCGTGACCTGAATCGCGGTTTCAGGAATATTGAAGAAGCAGCACGATCCACTAATTCACACGAAATAGCACTAACACGTATTCGTGGCATTTCGTGTTGGTTCGTGGATCGTTTTTACTGCCGACACGAAAGCATGTCGCTGATCGATTGCGCGGTACGCTAGAACGGGATGTCGTCGTCTGAAGAATCTGCGGGTTCAGGCGCGTGGCCGGGGGAGGCTGTGGCGGCTCGCTCCATTGGTGCGTCACCCTCGTTTCTGCCGCCACCGATGAACTGCATGTCGGTAGCGTTGACCTCGAGGCTGTGTCGTTGTTTGCCGTCTCGGTCCGTATATTCCTCAACGCGAAGTCGTCCCTCGATGTAAACAGGTCGTCCCTTTTGCAAATACTGCGCGGCTGTCTCAGCCTGGCGGTTCCAAAGGGTCACCCTAAACCACGTCGTTTGATCCTGCATCTCGCCGTTTTTGTCCTTGCGGCGTTCATTCGTGGCCATACTAAAACTGCAGACGGGCGTGCCCTGCGGCGTGTAACGCAGTTCAGGATCGCGGCCAAGATTTCCGACAAGAATAACTTTGTTGAAGGACATGAGGGACCTCTCAAATGTATGAAAATTGGGAACTCGCGCCCAATCCTACGCGTAGGCCAATAAGCGGTCAAGCCGGCCTATTGCTCACCTGGAGACACGTATGTAGCAAAAATCGTGGTATCGCGTTCAACTCACAATTTCTGTTAGACTACGGTCGAATTTTGACGTTTCGTTTGTTGATCGTATCCGTACTGAACGCGGAGCGATCTCATTAACACCGTGGCTTTAGCCCGGTGATCCAGATGGGGAATTGACCCGAAACCGTTTCAACGGTTTATGTTGTTCGAGAATCAGGAGAAACCGTTGAAACGGTTCGAAGAATAAGAAAGCAATCTTTCTCACCGGGCTAAAACCACGGTGTTAATGAGATCGCTCCGCGCGACACGATGGTTCGCGCAGGTGAAATCAGAGCTGTTAGTCCTCCTGTAAAGCAAACTGTTAGTTTGCGTTGGTTGAGTACCACACACCTGCGAGTTACGAGAAAACTGAGAGTAGCATCTAAACAGAGAGTAGCCTCTAATCACCGGCCGCAAACTAACAGTTTGCTTTACGTTGCATGAAATCCAGGGTTTACATCGAGACATTCGGCTGCCAAATGAATGTGGCAGACACTGAGCGCGCCGCTACCGGCCTGCGCAAGGCCGGCTATGAAATGACACCGTCGGCGGCGACTGCGGATGTAGTTCTTTTCAATACCTGTTCAGTCAGAGAGCGTGCGGAAAACAAAGTTCTCCGCAGAATTGGCGAGGTCCGCAAACTTTCGAACCCCACGACCAACAAACGACCTCTAATTGGTGTGATGGGTTGTGTGGCTCAACTGGAGGGACCAGCAATTTTCGGAAAGACTCCGGCCGTGGATCTGATCATAGGAACTCAGGCAACGGATCGCATACCTTCTTTACTTGAACGCGTGCGGGGCGGGGAAGCAGCAGTTATCGACTTAGACGAGCGTCAGGAAGGCGAAGTGTGGGACGTTTCGCCTGCTGAAAGACGTTCTCCTTATGTGGCCTTTGTCCCAATCATCGAGGGATGCAATAAGTTTTGCTCTTTTTGCATTGTTCCTTATTCACGAGGTCGGGAGAAAAGTCGCAGCGCCGCCGAAATTGTTTCCGAGGTATTAAGGCTGCGTTCGCTCGGTTATAAGGAAGTTCACCTGATTGGCCAGAATGTTAACAGCTACCGGCCAAGGTCTTCTGCCGGACTCGAGAATTACGCCGGGGCGACGCACTTCTCGCGTCTGCTGAGAGCTGTTGCCGCCACCGGAATGGAGCGAATCAAATTTACAACATCGTTTCCTAGAGACTTCCATCCTGATATAGTGGCGGCGCTCGAAGATCATCCGAACCTTTGCGACTGGGTGCATTTACCCGTGCAGTCCGGAAGTGACCGAATATTGAGGTCGATGCGCCGCGGTCATAACTCAGACGACTACTTGCGCCGGGTGGAGGGGATTAAGCAGTCGAAACGTAGACTGGCGTTGACCAGCGATATCATCGTCGGATTTCCAGGGGAAACTGATGAAGACTTTGAAGCAACGATGCGGCTGGTTGAGAAGTGCGAGTATGACGCACTCTACATTTTCAAATATTCGAAACGTAATGCCACGCCTGCTGCCAAGCTAGATGATCCGGTTTCGGAGAGCAAAAAAACAGAGCGCTTTATGATGCTTGAGGAATTGCAGACGGCTGTCCAGAGCAGGCTCTACAATGATTACGTCGGCCGCAAGGTAAGTGTCCTGGTCGAGCGGGAGAGTGCCAGGTCTGATGAAGACATGGCGGGTCATTCAACCTGCCACAAAGTAGTTAATTTCAGAGCAAATCAGACTCGGCCGGGCGATATTGTCGACGTAGTGATTACTAAAGGTAATCCCAACAGTCTCTATGGAGAATTGGTGAGTGAAGTTCAGAGTTCAGCCTCGGCTGCCGAAGCCAATGACGCAAGCTAAAGCTTGAACTCGGAACTACTGACGAATTGGTCAGATGACGATTGCAGCGAGCTGATCTGGGCAAGAACGAGGAGCCTTATGGAGATTGAAGTAAAAATCAGAGCGCTGATGATGGACCCTAATAGTGGTACGCCCATCATAATCCTGAAAGATGTCGACAGCGATACGATGTTGCCAATTTGGGTTGGCGCTTATGAAGCGAACGCGATTGCGCTCGAGATTGAAAAGATTGCGCCTCCTCGACCAATGACCCACGATCTCCTGCGAAACTTGATTATCGAGTTGGGCATCCAGGTAGAAAGGGTCGTGGTTACTAGTTTACGCGACAACACCTTCTTCGCGGTTATCGAGATGCGAATGAGCGACGGCGCCCGCATGGTCCTTGACTCGCGGCCTTCTGACGCAATAGCTCTAGCGCTTCGCGCAGACTGCCCGATTTATGTGGATGCAGAAGTGATCAAGGCATCACGTAATACGGTGCCGACAGAGGAAGAGAGCGGGGAAGAGTCGTCACTGGGCGAAGAAGAATGGCCGGACGTGATTGGGGAAGCCGGCGACCTGCCCATGTAGCGGTAGCGACCTCCGATGTAAGACCGACTCGCGTTGTTCGCGGAGCGATCTCATTCACACCGTGGCTTTAGCCCGGTGATGGAAAGTCAGCCGCAAAAGTCATCGAACCGTTTCAACGGTTTTGCGTGGTGGGCATCTGGAGAAACCGTTGAAACGGTTCAGGGAATCATTAGGCGAGCTTTAATCACCGGGCTGAAGCCACGGTGTGAATGAGATCGCTCCGCGTGATTGAAGATGTTCGTTCAAGTCGCTTCGAAAAGCCGGTTGATGTGTAATTGATGATAATTGCGATCGCAAATCAAAAAGGTGGCGTAGGGAAAACTACTACCGCCATCAATTTGGCTGCCGCATTCGCCAGACTCGGCAAACGTGTCCTTCTCCTGGATCTCGATCCTCAGGGCAATAGCTCAATCTCGTTTCTCGATCCTCTTTCAATCGAACGCTCCGCGTATGAACTGATGACCGATGGCCTGGTCCCGGTGGAGCAAGCAGTCTATCGAACTCCGGTCGAGGGTCTCGACCTGATTCCGGCGCGAATTAATCTGGCTAAGTTGGAGGCGAAGCTGGTAGGCGATTTCGATGCCCCGTTTCGACTGAAGGACCGTTTAGCACCTTTTCGCGACCAGTATTCGGTTATTGTGATCGATACACCGCCGACACTTGGTCTGATAACCGTGAACGCGCTTGTCGCCGCTACCCACGTGCTGGTCCCGATTCAGTCATCCTACTTTGCACTCGAAGGCACCGACGATTTGTTGGAGACCATCGAAAAGGTAAAGGCGCGCCCCAACCCGGGCCTGGAATTGTTAGGTGTGCTGGTAACATTGCACGACAAGCGCACCACCCTTGCGCGCGAGGTTCATGAGCAGATTAAGAAAGTGTTTGGGCCAAAGTTGTTTGAGACGGTGATCACCAAGAGCGTCAGACTCGAGGAATCGCCCGCCTACAAGGAATCGATATTTAGTTTTGCTCCAAATTCGTCCGGCGCGATCGAATATGGAAATTTATGTAATGAGGTAATTAGCCGTGTCTAAAAGGGGACTGCCGACAGGACTTCAGATGCGCCACGACGCTCACTATGTTGAGGAGTTGTCGCAGCATCAGCCCGCCGCAGTGGGAAGAATGATCGATCTCGATAAGATTGATCCAAATCCGGAACAACCGCGCACCGAGTTTGGCGATTTAGCCGAACTCACCGCATCGATTGCCGAAAAGGGCGTTTTGGAACCGCTCCTGGTTAAGCCGTCGCGCGCAACAGGCCGGTGGATGATTATCGCAGGTGAACGCCGCTTCCGAGCTGCCCGAGCGGCCGGTTTGACCGAAGTGCCGTGTGTGGAGATGGATATCGACGCCGGAGCCGTGGCGGAGATTGCGCTGATCGAAAACATGCAGCGCAAGGATTTGACGGTCTGGGAAGAAGCTGACGGGCTGCTGGCGCTGTGCGACAGATTTGGCTATACCCACGAAGAGGTCGCGCGAAAAGTTGGCAAGAGCCGGAGCACTGTTACTGAGGCCCTTTCAATCGCCGGCATACCGGCTGACGTTAGAGATATTTGTCGCGCCGGGGACGTTTCGGCCAAGTCTATGTTGCTCCAGATTGTGCGGCAGCCTGATGAAGAGGGAATGCGCCGGCTGGCGAAGGAAATTACCACGCGGGGCCTGACGCGAGAGGACGCAAGGGAAGTGAGACGACAGGAAATGGGCCCGCGCGTCTCTCCGGAATCCAAACCTTACACTTTCAAGTATGCATCACCGGAAAAAGACTTCACCCTGGAAGTCCGTTTTAAGAGATCCACTGTTGACTCTCACGAGGTAGCGCGGGCGCTGAGGTCGGCCGCCAGGAGCATCGATAACGAGAACAACGCAGACGAAGAGGCGTCTGCAGCCAGTGAAGCGGCTACTGATATCATGCAGCACAGTTAAAGTCGTTCTTCAAGAATCTACAGAACAGAACGATCCACCAAATCACACTAAACAACGCGAAGTCGGTTTTTTTCGTGTCCCTTTTAGCGTTATTTCGTGGATCGTATTTGCCTTAGGGGTCGGATACTACTTCGCAGCCTTCTTCTTCTCAGCCGCCGCGCGCTTCTGGAGTCCTTTCGCCCAACGCTCAAGGGTCGGCTGCAAGGGTTTAAACAGCTTCGCACGGAAACTGTGCTTCTTCTCATTCCACAGCTTAAGGTGCTTTTCCGTGTAGGTTCTTATCGCAGGCTCGAGCTGAGTCTTCTTAAGCGAATGCTTTAGAGTGAAGTGATAGTGTTGTCCGACCAGGGAAAAGAGTGTCGCGGTGAGGTTGCCCTTAAACGATAGCCTTGGAACTATGCGCTTGTGCACCGGTTTATTGCCAGGTAGCAGGACCCCCATAGCCAACTCTAACCAGGCGCCTTTAGGACCCTGCCGAGGATGATAAAGGCCTGGCAACTCGGTGGCGGTAACAACCCCTCGGATTCTCGGCTCTGTTATGAATTCAACGAGCCGGATTCGCTCCAGCCCTCGTGTATGTTCCCTGGGTAAACTATCAAAAGCCGCTTCGATATGTCCGACAGTCTCTTTTGGAAGCTTCCTCTCGGTCTGGTTCTCAATCTTAATCGCCACTAAATAAACACCTCGTCGTTACATAATTAATCCAAAAAGTGAACTGGTCACTGTAAGGTGCTGCGCAAAGCGGGTCAAGCGAAGGAAGTCTAATGGTGTGTCGTGATCTACGCCGCTACTGCAACAACAAGAGACCAATCCACGCGCATCACACGAAGCAAACACCAGAGTCGCCTTTGGTGATATTGGTTTTAGTGTTTATTTCGTGTGAATTAGTGGATCGTCTTCTTGCGACACGAAAAGACTGCGGGAGAAATCTATTAGGAAACCACAAAGTTTATCGGACAGTCTGAACCCAGGCCTTACAATAGAAATAGAGATGCGCGAGAAACTAGTTCTTATCACCTTATTGGCACTGACTAACCTGCCTGTTATTTTTGTCTCGCCACAAACATCACTGGCGCAGAGCGCACCCACGCGATATCTAAGCGATGCATGGACTACTGAAAAGGGCTTGCCACAGAACTCTGTGACCTCGCTGGTCCAAACTCGTGACGGCTATCTGTGGGTGGGTACTTTTGGAGGACTGGCGCGTTTCGACGGGCTGAATTTCACCATCTTTGATGCGGGTAATTCGCCGGGGCTCGAAAGTAGTCGGATCCTTACGTTATTTGAGGACCATACGGGTGTTCTCTGGATCGGCACCGAGCAAGGTGGCCTGAGTCGCTACGACGGGACGAGCTTTACCACCTACACGATCAAAGATGGCCTGCCGGACAATCACATCAATTCCATCGCCGAGGATTCCAAGGGGAACCTTTGGATCGCCACCAGTAACGGCGTGGCTCAACTTGCGAGCGGGCACTTCACCGCCTACACGACCCGCGATGGAATGGCCAATAACGGAGTCATCTTGATAAGCGCAGCAGATGACGACAGCATCTGGCTCGTCTCAGCCAGGAGTCTGACACGCTGGCAGGATGGCCGCTTTAAATCCTTTGACCTTCCCGAGAAGGTCGACTTCACCATGGCCCGATCGCTGGCTCAAGGTCCCGACGGGAGTATTTGGATTGGGGGTGTCCGAGTCTTTGCCCGTTTTCGCAATGAGACCTTCACTTTCTACGATCGTTCGGTGGGCCAAAAGGTTCTCGAAGGCGTCTCAATCTTCAGGAGTCCGGCGGGAGTATTGCGGTTCCTGATGCCGCGCGAGTTGCCCGACGCCGTCGGTGGCGAAGTAATTACCAGCCCCACTCTGTCTGGGTGGGCCGGAACCAAGGCCATCATCGAGGACCGTGAAGGAAACCTTTGGATTGGCTCCAGTAACGATGGACTCTTCCGGTATAAGACCGCGCAGGTCACTGCTTATACCTCCGAAAATGGATTAGCTGATGATGAATTTCTGGTCATCGCCGGAGATGCCGACGGCGGACTATGGGCTGCGGACCAAAATCTCTTTCAATTCCGCAATGGTCGCTTTTCCCAGGTTACCCACTTCGGGATCCGCCCAGGAAACACCGGATTCTGGGCGTTTTTGCGAGACCGTCAGGGCACTATCTGGACCGGCAGTTACGGCGGGCTGCATCATTTCAAAGACGGACGATGGACTCAGGATTTTATCAACAACCACAACAACCTCACCGGATTTCCAGTCGCGGCCATCTACGAAGACCGCCAGGGAAGGTTCTGGGTTGGCACCGGCAGCGATTCCGAACTGGGCGGGTTACATCTCCTAAAGGATGGCGTCTTTACTCCCTTTCGCGCCGCCGATGGTCTGAAGTTAACCGACGTCCGGCTGATCACAGAAGATCGCTCAGGGGCACTCTGGCTTGGTGGTGTCAGTGGTATGAGTCGGTATCTGAACGGCACGTTTACCAACTACACCACCGACCAGGGACTTTCCCACAACTACGTACGCGACATCTATGAAGATGCTGATGGCACTTTCTGGATCGGCACCTATGGCGGCGGGTTGAACCGCTTCAAGGATGGGCGCTTCACTCCGATCACCACCAGGGATGGACTGTTCGACAATATCGTTTCCCGCATTCTGGAAGACGACAATGGCAACCTTTGGATGAGCTGCAACCGGGGCATCTACCGTGCGAGTAGGAAGGAATTGAATGAACTGGCTGAAGGAAGGATCAAAACGATTACCTGTATCGCTTACGGCGTGGCTGACGGGATGAAGAGCAACGAGACTAATGGCGGCAGTCAGCCGGCGGGTTGGAAAGATCGAGAAGGAAAGTTGTGGTTTCCGACGCTTAAGGGTGTGGTCTCGATTGATCCAAACAATTTGAACAAGTTGCCGCCACCCGTAGTCATCGAGCAGGTGTTAGTTGATAAGACGGCGGTTACTCCGCGGCAGATGATCACGATACAGCCCGGACAGAGCGACCTTGAGATTCATTACGCCGGCCTCAGTCTCACGGCGCCGGAGAAAGTGCGTTTCAAGTACAGGCTGGAGGGCTACGACAGGGATTGGGTAGACGCTAAAGATCGGCGCGTGGCTTATTACACGCAGGTAGCGCCCGGCGCCTATACCTTCAGAGTGATGGCGGCTAACAACGACGGCGTCTGGAGTACGCGGGATGCGCCGATTCAGCTTACCGTGGTTCCACCCTTCTGGCGCACCTGGTGGTTCATCGTCTGTAGCGCCGTGGCACTCGCCGCGATCGCGTTTGTTTTGTACCGACGGCGCGTCGGCAAACTTGAACGCGCGCGCGTGGCCCAGGAAGCATTCTCCAGACAGCTCATCGAATCGCAGGAAACCGAGCGCAAGAGGATTGCAGCCGAACTTCACGACAGCCTTGGGCAGGAGTTGCTGATTATAAAGAACCGCGCCGCACTTGGCTTGAAAATGCTCGGGGACACCAGCAAAACCCGAGAGCAGATGGAGCAAATCGCCGGAACGGCTTCGCAGGCGATCACTGAAGTTCGTCAAATTGCCTATAATTTAAGGCCGTATCACCTGGATGAGATTGGTCTGTCGCAATCTTTGGAAGAACTCATCGAACGGGTCGCCGACGCCTGTCCGATCAGGTTCCGCAGCGACATTGAAAACATAGATGACCTGCTTCCGAAAGAGGCCGCCATTAACCTCTACCGCATCGTGCAGGAGGGCCTGAATAACATCGTCAAGCACTCGCAGGCGAGCGAGGCAAGACTGCTCGTGAAACGGACCTCGCGGGATTTGGAGGTTCTTATTGAAGACAACGGTAAGGGGTTGTCGGTGGCAAACGAAACGAGTCGCAGCGGCGGATTCGGGCTGACTGGATTGTCCGAGCGGGCACGCATCATCGGGGCTACGTTGTCTATCAATTCACTGCCCGACAAGGGCACCACAGTCAGGCTCAATATTCGTGCACAGGGTAGGAACCATGAAACCTGAGATCAGCATTGTGATTGCAGACGATCATCCAGTCTTCCGCCAGGGGCTCAAACAGATAATCGAAATGGAGCAGGGAATTAAGCTCGTTGGCGAGGCACGCGACGGGACCGACGCGCTGAGTATGATTCAGCAGTTAAAGCCGGACGTCGCAGTGCTCGACATCAACATGCCGAACATGAAGGGGCTTGAAGTGGCGCGGCAAATTCGTCAGCTGGGTCTCAGGACAAAGATTATCTTTCTGACAATGTATGATGACGAGCGCATGTTTAATGAAGCTTTGAACGTCGGCGCGCTCGGTTATCTTTTAAAGGATAGCGCTATCAGCGATATGGCGGAGAGCGTGCGGGTCGTGGCTGGTGGACAGCATTTCATTAGCCCGTCGATCTCCCGGTTCCTGATAAACCGTTCCAGCCGCACCGCGGCCCTGAGCGAAAAGATGCCCAGCCTCGATGACCTGACGCCGTCAGAACTGCGAGTGCTTAAGCTAATTAGCGAGAACAGGACCAGCAAAGAGATCGCCGCGCAACTATTCATCAGCTACCGCACGGTTGAGAATCACCGTACCAACATCTGCCAGAAGCTGGGCATTCACGGCAGTAATGCCCTAATCAAGTTTGCGCTCGAGAACCGCTTCGACCTTCCTTAAGACTGCCCGTGCGCATTGTCTTTCTCTGTGCATCCTCTGTGTAACTCTGTGCCTCCCTGGTGAACTCTTTTCTGTTAGATCCACCAGAGAATCACAGGGTTCCACTTCGGATGCACAGCGCGGCTTTGACCGCAACCAAATGAACAGCTGGAAGAAAGATCTACCGAGCCTGCGAAGCTGGCGGACAGAGTATTAGCCCCTGGCGAGGGCTCTGCCGAGCCTGGGACCCAAACCCAAGATGCGTGTGAGCCACGAAGTGTGCGACAGATGGACGCAATATGAATGAGCTGCGGGTAATCATCATAAACTTATCGGTACTTGTAACTGACCGTCTGTCGCCAGCTTCGCAGGCTCTCTGGGTCTTGCCAAAGTAACCCCAGGCTCGGCAGAGCCCTCGCCAGGGGCTCATACTCTGTCCGCCAGCTTCGCAGGCTCGGTTAATGCGTTCCTCCAGCTTGTATCTCACCCTCCGGCAAAAACTTTGTCAGAAAAACAAGAGGTTACGAACTTGCGACACAGAGCTTTTCCTCGACGTCTATATTCACTGCGAAACCGGTTACATCCCTCCAAGCTCACAAGCAACCGCAACTCGCCATGAGTGGCGCCACATATGTAAATGAGTGTCTCCACTCATGCCGGATCGTGTGGCCCCCTCTATTCCATCCGTCTTCCACCCAGTTCATAGTGCGCACACCGTCGGAACCGAAACCTCTCAAGCCTCGAAGATTCGGTTTTTGAAGATTAAGGGCGTAACAGCGATGCCACTTCCGGCCTTACCCCCGCACGGCGGCGAGGAAACAGTTTTCGGTCGAGATGCGGCACCCCGAACCATGGAGAAATCGTCATGAGTAAGAAACACCTCAACCGCACAACGCAACGAATTAGCTTCATTCTCTTATTGCTGGCACTGACCTTCCCAACTGACCGGGCCAGCGCCGCGTTTCAGAGCCCCGACAAAGCCGTAGTCGTTACCCGCGCGGAAGTTGATTTCAACACCAACCAGCTAACTATTACGGGCAGGAACTTCGGCACGATGCCGCCGGCCGTCAAGCTCGAATACTTGATCCTGGTCGTCATCAGTAGCACCGAGACTCAAATAGTCGCGCAGTTGCCCACAAACATCGACCCCGGCAGATACCTGCTCACAATTCGAAGGCCCAAGAACG
>Ga0190274_10000521_pt1 | contig 22928 bp, 23 predicted proteins | sample Popmic531T_FD_133002 | JGI IMG/M metagenome (GOLD analysis project Ga0190274, IMG submission 133002) | Populus adjacent soil microbial communities from riparian zone of Yellowstone River, Montana, USA - 531 T | ecosystem: Environmental > Terrestrial > Soil > Riparian zone | place: USA: Montana... | reverse complement strand
CTCGCCGGTCCGGCCCGAAGTGTGGGCCGAGCACAGCGTCTGGCCGCAGGATCCGGGCTTCAGCCGGGCGCTCGCCAATGGCGGCATCACGACCTTGCAGATCCTGCCCGGCTCGGCGAACCTGTTCGGCGGCCGCGGCGTCACCCTGCGCAACGTCCCCGGCCGGACCGTCCAGGCGATGCGCTTCCCGGGCGCGCCGCGCGGGCTGAAGCTCGCCTGCGGCGAGAATCCCAAGCGCGTCTATGGCGGCCGCAACCAGATGCCGCAGACCCGGATGGGCAATATCGCCCTGATGCGGCAGACCTGGCAGCGCGCGGTCGAATATCGCGAGCGCCGGCGGCGCGATCCCAACATGGCGCGCGACATGGCGCTCGATACTCTGGTCGAGGCGCTCGAAGGCCGGATCCTGGTCCACAACCATTGCTACCGCGCCGACGAGATGGCGATCATGCTCGATATGGCGCGCGAGTTCGGCTTCCACATCGCGGCCTTCCACCATGCGGTGGAGGCCTACAAGATCGGCGATCTGCTGCGCGGCGCGGGCACCTGCGCGGCGATGTGGTCGGACTGGTGGGGCTTCAAGATGGAGGCCTATGACGCGGTCAACGAGAATATCCCGCTGGTCCACAATGCCGGCGCCTGCGCGATCGTCCATTCGGACGACGCCAACGGCATCCAGCGGCTGAACCAGGAGGCGGCCAAGGCGCTCGCCGACGGCCGGCGGATCGGCATCCAGATCACCGACGAGGTCGCCTGGCGCTGGCTGGCGATCAACCCGGCCACCGCGCTCGGCATCCAGGACGAGACCGGCTCGCTCCGAGTCGGCAAGCGCGCCGACGTGGTGCTGTGGAACGGCAATCCCCTGAGCGTCTACACCAGGCCGCAGCAGGTCTGGATCGACGGCGCCCTGATGTACGACATGAACGATCCACGGCGGCGGCCGGTCAGCGACTTCGAGCTCGGCCAGCCCGGCGAGGGAGACGTGAAATGATCCGCCTACGCCAGGGCTTCGGCGGACAAGTCCGCAATGCCACCCGCTCCGTTCGGGCTCAGGGCGAGCGGTTGGGGTGGTTGCTCGGTGCCATTCTTCTGCTGGCTCCGCTACCCGCCGCCGCCCAGACCGTCGCCATCACCGGCGGGCGCGTCGTGATCGGCGACGGCTCGGAGCCGATCGACGGCGGCATTGTGGTCGTTCGCGACGGGCGCGTGGTCGCGGCCGGCGCCGGAATCGCCGTGCCCGCGGGCGCCCAGGTGATCGACGCGCGCGGCAAATGGGTCACCCCCGGAATCGTCGCCGGCTTCTCGCGGATCGGCCTGGTCGAGGTCGACGCGGTCGACGCGACCAACGACGTGCAGGCCAGCAACTCGCCGTTCAGCGCGGCGATCGACGTCGCGCCGGCGATCAACCCGCTCGCCGCCTCGATCGCGGTCAACCGAGCCGCCGGCGTGACCCGGGCCGTGGTCTCGCCCTCGACCGCGCGAAGCATTTTCGCCGGCCAGGGCGCTGTCATCGATCTCGGCGGCGACATGAACCCGATCACGCGGGCGCGCGCCTTCCAATATATCGAGCTCGGCGAGGAGGGCGCCAGCGATGCCGGCGGCAGCCGCGCCGCCGCCCACGTGCTGCTCAGGAACGCGCTTCGGGAGGCGCGCGATCTCAGGCTTCCGGTCGGGGGACGCGGGCCGGCGCGGGCGCCGTCGGCGGCGCCGCCCGAGGATCTGGCCGAAAATCCCTATATCGGCTCGAACACGCAGCGGTCCGAGGACGTGCTGCTGACCCGCTTCGACGCCGCCGCACTGGTGCCGGTGCTGCAGGGGCGCCAGCTGCTGCTCGTCCATGTCGAGCGGGCCAGCGACATATTGCAGGTGCTGGCGCTGAAGCGCGAGTTCGCGAACCTGAGGATCGTGCTGGTCGGCGCGACCGAGGGCTGGCGGGTCGCCGAGCAGATCGCCGCTGCCCGCGTGCCGGTGATCGCCAATGCGCTCAACGATCTGCCAGCCACTTTCGAGCAGCTCGCCGCCACCCAGTCAAACGTCGGCCGGCTGCGCGCCGCCGGCGTGCCCGTGGCGATCGGCATGATTAACGACGACGAGGCGCGCCAGGTGCGCCTCGTCAGCCAATATGCCGGCAACCTCGTCGGCATCGGCCGCGTCCCCGGCCATACCGGCCTCAGCTGGAACGAAGCCTTCGCCGCGATCAGCTCGGCGCCGGCGGAGGCGGTCGGCCTCGGCGCCGAGATCGGCTCGCTCCGCCCCGGCCGCCGCGCCGACGTGGTGATCTGGGACGGCGATCCGCTCGAATTGGCGACCGGGGTAGAAGCGGTCTGGATCGACGGCGTCCGCCAGGACCTCACCAACCGCCAGACGAGGCTGAGGGACCGCTACCGGCAGCCGCAGGAGGGGGCGCTGCCGCACGCTTACGATCGGTAGGGTTGCGTTCAATCACCTACGCTCATCCTGAGTAGCTGGTGAGCCTGTCCTTCGATACGCGTCTTCGCCGGGCTCAGCCGCTACTCAGGATGAGCGGCAAGAGTAAATCCGCTCATGCTGAGTAGGCATTGAGCTTGGCGAAATGCCGTATCGAAGCACGCACCCGTTCGACGTCGCTCAGCGGCCCCCTCGAACGCCAGCCTCCGCAACGGGTCGAAAACAGACGCGGCTAGAAGCCGATTCTGAGGGTAAGGCCGACCGACCTTCCCGGCCCGCCGCCCCGAAGCGTGGCTCGACCCGACAATCGGCGTGAAAACAGCCCGTCGCCATCCGGCCTGGCGCGTTCGAAACGCGGATCGAGCCGTTCCAGCCGCTGGCCGGGCCCGCGCAGCGGTCGCCCGCAAACCACGACTTCGCCCGCGCTTGTCCTCGGATGGCACTGCGGCGACAGGGCACTGAAGGTCGATCGATCGGACGAAACCGGGGAGGGCGTCGCTCCAGCCGGGGATGGACCGCCAAATGGCGTCGCCTGCAGTGCGATGGCAATCCAAACCCACATAGCTACGCCCCGGGCGGTCTCACTCCTGCATGGCAGCTTTTGTTGCGCTCGTAAAACGGAGCCGCTGGCCGTGGCGTGAAAAGGGCGCCGGTTTGGCCGCCGGCGCCCCTAGGGAGGTTCAATTTGATTGCCAAACCTCTTGGCCGTGACAGAGTTCCACTTCGCGCAGGGATCGCGATTCCGGATCGAGCATCTTACTCCGAGAAGCTCCGCGCCTGCTGGCCGACCAGGGTAACCTCCACGCGGCGGTTCAGCTGCCGCCCGGTCGCGTCGGCGTTGCTGGCGGCCGGCATCGCTTCGCCATGCCCGGCGACGGTGAACTCGCCCTCGCCGACGCCCATCGCGCCCAGGGCCTGGCGGACCGCATCGGCGCGGCGTTCAGAAAGCAGCTGGTTGGCGCCGTCGCTGCCGACGGAATCGGTGTGGCCGTCGATCCGCACCGGCACATCGGGATTGGCTTCGAGATAGGAAGCGAGCGGGCGCAGGCGCTCCGTGGCGGCCGGGCGCAGCCGTGCGCTTCCCGTCTCGAACAGCACGTCCTGAAGATCGAAGGTCGCGCCGTGCTGGGTCTGCCGCATCCGATAGCCGCGCATCCCGCGTCGGTCCCACTCGCGATCCTGGACGACCGGGCGGCCGATATCGCGGCTCTCCCAGTCGAAACGGTCGCCGCGCCCGCCCGCAATGCGCAGGAAGGCGCGGTTGGCGTCGTCGGCCTCGCGGGGGCTGACGCGGCCATCCTCGTTGCGATCGAAATTGCGCATGACGAAAGCGCGGCCCCGTGGGGTGCGCCGAAGCTCGGGCAGGAGCCGGGAAACGCCGGCGCCGGCAAGGGCAACATCGCGTTCGCCGCCGCGGCCACCGCCCCAGTCGAAGCGCTCTTGAGCGAGAACGGGCGTGGCCAGAGTGGTGAGGGCGGCGGCGAGCGCAAGCGCCCGGCCGGGCGGGGATTTGAGTCTATGCACGATTGTTCTCCTGAGCCCCCGCCCGCGGCCATTAGCGGCCCAGGCGGGTGAACCGGGTGTGAGTGGAGGTGACAGGCCTTGTTAAGCGGACCGACAATCTTCCGGCGGTGGCGTAAGGAGATTTCTTCCAAAACCGCAGTCGAAAGATCGACCAAAATGAACACTCCAAAATATATCTGCTCATAAATTTGATATTTCTAAGCAGCTTATTTTTGAGCCTGCGGACCCTTGTCAGCTCCTGCGGAGTTAACTGTCTATGAGAACATCAACCACGAATACGCGCTTTCTCAACGCCGGGCTCGGAACATTTCTGATTGCTCTTCCCATCATGATTTTCATTTACATGACGCTATTTTAGAGTCGACCAGCATTTGTCTGCCACAGGCTGGCGGATGAGCCTCTCGCAATTTCGGCTTTTTTCGCTCCAGACCAGGCGGGGCTCTTCCGCCCCGCGAGGAACCACCGTGCATGCACTCATCATCGAGGACGAAACCCTGATCGCGCTCGCGATCGAGGACGTCCTGCGTGATTGCGGCTTCACCTCGTTCGACTTTGCCGTCTCGACCGAAGAGGCGCTGGCGGCCGCCAGCGGCAGATGCCCGGCTCTGATCACCGCCGACGTGAAACTCGCCCAGGGCTGCGGAATCGATGCCGTGCAGGCGATCTGTTCGGAGCTTCCGATACCCGTCCTGTTCATAACGGGCAGTCCCGCGGAGGTCAGGTTGAGGATGCCCAGGCACGTCCTGATTCAAAAGCCGTTCCGCGCCGATGATGTGATGGCCGGGATAAAGCTTGTCTTGGAGAACCGCGATTCAGGGCGTAGCTAAGGAACAGGCGGAATGCGCTCAACCGATCGCGAACCATCAGCCGGCTTCGTCGCCCGCCAATCTATTTGTCTCGGCCGTCAAAGACGGGAAAAGAATATTGTTGGGAACCCCAGAAAAATGAGCGAATTGATGCCGCTCCCTAACGAGGCAGTGAACAGTCTCGCAATGGCTCTCGTCGAGTCGTCGAAAGCCCCCCTGCTCCTGCTCGACGACGATGTCGTCGTCATCGGGGCGAGCAGCTCGTTCTGCAATGCGTTCAATCTCGATCCTGTTTTGGTCGAAGGCCGCAGGCTGGCCGATCTCGGCGCCGGCGAATGGAATGTCCCGCAGCTCAATTCGCTGCTCCGGGCGACGATCGGAGGAGCGGCGGAGATCGACGCGTACGAGATGGACCTCGTCCGAACCGGGAAAACGACCTGCCGACTGATTTTGAGTGCTCACAAGCTAGATTATTTCGACACGGAAAAGGTGCGTGTGGTGCTTGCCGCGACTGATGTGACGGCGGTCCGCCTGGCCGAGAGGCAAAAGGACGACCTCGTCCGGGAAAAGCACGTTCTGCTCCAGGAGCTTCAGCACCGGGTCGCGAACAGCCTCCAGATCATCGCCAGCGTCTTGATGCAAAGCGCGCGGCGCGTGCAGTCGGAAGAGACTCGACTGCACCTTCGCGACGCTCACAATCGGGTGATGTCGATCGCGACGCTTCAAAAGCAGCTGGCCGTCACCCAGCTGACGCGGGTGGAGCTTCGCCCCTATCTGACGGAATTGTGCCAAAGCATCTCCGCTTCGATGATCGCCAATCCGGATGAGCTTACGCTCGCCGCCAGCGTCGACGATACCGTGATAAACTCCGAGGTTTCGGTCAGCATCGGCCTCATCGTGACCGAATTGGTGATCAATGCGATCAAGCACGCCTTCCCCACTGATTCGTGCCACGGCGAGATCATCGTATCGTTCGCGGCCGATGATGGGGCCTGGCTGCTGTCGGCGTCGGACAACGGGGCAGGCATGCCGGCCGGCGCGGAAAGCGCGAAGCCGGGCCTCGGCACCGGGATCGTGGGTGCCCTGTCGAAGCAGCTCGACGCGAGCGTCACAATGCTTCCGGCGAACCCCGGGACGCGCATGGAAATTCGACACCGATAAAGCTGCTAGCCGCGGGCGGTTCGCCGCGCGAGCCCACCGGCCTTCCCATAGAGGTGATACGAAGCGTGGTTGCCGCGATAGCAAGCGCGGAGTTCGCTCGGGCAGACTTCGTCCCCCTTCCACTCACTTACAGATAATGCACCATTAAGTGACGGGACCAAAAACCTAAATCTTGACCCGCTTCATCCCCTCGGGGCTGTAGCGGTCGCCCGATGCGACGCGCACCGCCTCCAGCTCCGCCAGATCCTCCTCGCTCAGCTCCAGCGCGACCGCCGCCGCGCTGTCCTCCAGCGTGGCCCGCCGCTTGACGCCGGGGATGGGGACGATGTCGTCGCCTTGGGCGAGGAGCCAGGCGAGGGCCACCTGGGCGAGGCTGACGCGGTGGCGGTCGGCGACGGCCTGGATGGCGTCGACGATCTTGAGGTTCGAGGCCCAATTCTCGTCCGAATAGCGCGGGTCGTTGTGGCGCCAGTCGTCGGCGGGGAGGTCGGCCTTGTCGCGGAACTGGCCGGTGAGGAAGCCGCGGCCCAAGGGGCTGTAGGGGACGAAGCCGATGCCGAGCTCGCGGCAGACGGGGAGGATCTCCTCCTCGACGTCGCGCTCCCAGAGCGAATATTCGGACTGGAGGGCGGCGATCGGGTGGACGGCGGCGGCGCGGCGGATCGTCTCGGGGGCGGCTTCGGAGAGGCCGAGATGGCGGACCTTGCCCTCCCTGACCAGCTCGGCCATGCCGCCGATCGTCTCCTCGATCGGAACGGCCGGATCGACGCGGTGCTGGTAGAACAGGTCGATCGTGTCGATGCCGAGCCGCTTCAAGGAGCCTTCGCAGGCGCGGCGGGCGTTTTCGGGGCTGCCGTCGAGGCCGATCGGCTGGTCGCCCTGCCACTTGAGCGCGAATTTGGTGGCGATGACGAGGCCGTCGCGCTTGCCCTTGATCGCCTCGCCGACCAGTTCCTCGTTGGCGAAGGGGCCGTACATCTCGGCGGTGTCGAAGAAGGTGATGCCGAGCTCGATCGCGCGGTGGATGGTGGCGATCGACTCGTCGTCGCTGGCATGGCCGTAGGTGATGTTGCCGCCGCGGACCATCGGCATGCAGCCGATGCCGAGCGTCGAGACCTGGAGTCCCTGGCCGAGCTGCCTGTACTTCATGCGCCTTCCTCCAACAACCGGTCTTCCCTGCTCGTCGCCTCCTCGTCCTCGAAGCCCGAATGCTTGGCCACCACCGCGGTGGCGGCGACGTCCATGCTGACATTGCCGAGCGTCCGGACGAGATCGGGCAGGACCTCGACCGCGATCAACAGCGCGAGCGGTTCGATCGGCAGCCCCATGGCGAGGCAGATCGGGGCGATCGAGGTGACGAAGCTTGCCTGGCCCGGAATTCCGACCGCGCCCATGGTGGTGGTCGCGGCGGCGGCGACGCCGAGCGCATATTGCTGCCAGGTCAATTCAATTCCGAACCAGTAGGCGATGTAGATCGCGACGGCGAAATTCATCACCGGGCCGGTCGCCCGGAAAATTGCCACCGCCATCGGCAGCACCACGCCCGAAGCGGCGACAGGGACGCCGAGCCGGTGCGCGGCACGAAGCATGGCCGGCAGGCAGGCCAGCGAGGATTGGGTGGAGAAAGCGAGCGCCTGGCTTTCGGCGACGGCGCGGGTGAAGCGGACCGGGGAGATGCGCGCGCCAGCCCATGCCAGCGGCCAGGCGGCGAGCCAGATCACGGCACCCACCGCCGAGACGATCACCACATAATGGAGCAGCGCTCCGAACGCCGCGCTGCCGGCCCGGGCGCCGACCACGAAAGCCAGCGCGAACACGCCGACGGGCGCGATCCACAGCACCCAGTTGATCACCACCAGCATGGTATCGGCGATCGCCTGGAAAAAACCGACCAGGATCCTGCGCGGCTCCTCGGGTATGCGGGTCAACGCGAAAGCGAAAACGAGCACGAAGACGATCAGCGGGAGGATCGTGTTGGTGGAGGCCGCAGCGACGGGATTGGTGGGGACGAGCGACTGGATGAAGTCGACGAAGCTCGGCGCCTCTCCGACCGGCGCCGACGAGGCAAGCGCGCCGCGCAAGGCCTCCGCCGATTCCGCGGGCAGCGGGAACAAGTCCAGGAACAAAGGCATGAGCAGAGCAGCGACCAGCGCCGAAATCCACAGGAGGACCACGAACAGGACCAGAGCCCGGGCCGCCAGCTTGCCGGCCCGCGCCGCCTCCGCCGTGGCGGCGACGCCGGTGACGAGCAAGGCCACGACCAGAGGAACGATGGTCATCTGGAGCGCATTGAGCCAAACCCCGCCGATCGGCTCGGCGATCGCGATGATGCGTTCCGCCCAGGATGCGTGCATCGCGCCGCTGGCGATGCCGGCGCCGAGGCCGAGGACGAGAGCGAGGAGGATTCGGGTCGGCTGCGAGAGTTTCAAAAGCGTCGCCCTTCCGTGGCTTTGCCGCTATCAGACCCCTAATCGATGGCCGTAACAGGGACGGCAAGGGAAAAGTCGGGGCTCAATCCGGATGACTCGTAAATTCTTCGGCACGGACGGGATCAGGGGCCGGACCAACCAGGCGCCGATGACCGCGGCGATGGCGCAGAGGATCGGCCAGGCGGCCGGCGCGCATTTCCTGCGCGGCGACCATCGCCACCGGGTGGTGATCGGCAAGGACACGCGGCTGTCCGGCTACATGATGGAGACGGCGCTCATCTCCGGCTTCACCAGCGTCGGCATGGACGTGGTGATGGTGGGACCGGTGCCGACTCCGGCGGTGGCGATGCTGACCCATTCGATGCGCGCGGATCTCGGCGTGATGATCTCGGCCAGCCACAACAAGTTCGTCGACAACGGCATCAAATTGTTCGGCCCGGACGGCTTCAAGCTGTCCGACAAAGACGAGCTGGCGATCGAGAAATTGCTCGACGAGGAGCCGCGGCTGGTCCCGGGCGAGCAGATCGGCCGGTCGAGAAAGATCGAGGATGCGCGCGGCCGCTACATCCACGCGGCCAAGCTCACCTTTCCGAAGCATTTGCGGCTCGACGGGCTCAAGATCGTCGTCGATTGCGCCAACGGCGCCGCCTATGAGGTGGCGCCCTCGGCGCTCTGGGAGCTCGGCGCCGAGGTGGTGGCGATCGGCGTCTCTCCCAACGGCCTCAACATCAACGACGGCTGCGGCTCGACCGATCCGATGCTGCTCAGGGAGACCGTGGTCGCCTCCGGCGCCGATATCGGCCTGGCGCTCGACGGCGACGCCGACCGGCTGATCGTCGTCGACGAGGCCGGCGACGTGGTCGACGGCGACCAGCTGATGGCGCTGATCGGCCATTGCTGGCACAAGCGCGGCCGGCTTCGCGGCAAGGGCGTGGTCGCCACGGTGATGTCCAATCTCGGCCTCGAGCGCTTCTTCGAAGGGCAGGGGCTGAAGCTCGAGCGGACTCAGGTCGGCGACCGCTACGTGCTCGAGACGATGCGCGCCAAGGGCTACAATGTCGGCGGCGAGCAATCGGGGCATATCATCCTGTCCGATTACGCGACGACCGGCGACGGTTTGGTGGCCGGGCTGCAGGTGCTCGCCGAGCTGGCCGCGTCGGACAAGCCGGCCAGCGAATTGCTGAACCTGTTCGAGCCGCTGCCGCAGCTTCTGAAGAGCGTTCGCTACGACGGCGGCGCGCCGCTCGAGGCGGACAGGGTCAAGACGGCGATCGCCGACGGCGAGAAACGGCTCGGCGGCGCCGGCCGGCTGGTGATCCGCAAGTCGGGGACCGAGCCGGTGATCAGGGTGATGGCCGAGGGCGAGGACGAGGCCCTGGTCGCCGAGGTCGTCGAGGACATTTGCGAGGCGGTGAAGGCGGCCTAGTGCTTCAGCTTCGACCCGATTGCGAACGATGCGGGCGCGATCTGCCGCCCGAGAGCGACGACGCCCGGATCTGCACGTTCGAATGCACCTTCTGCGCCGAATGCGTGGACGGGCCGCTTGCCGGAACCTGCCCCAATTGCGGCGGCAATTTCGAGCGGCGGCCGATCCGGCCGGCGCGCCTGCTGGCGAAATATCCGGCCTCGACGGAGCGGAAGGGGCCGAAATGACCCGCGAAATTGGCGAAATTGGGGACAGTATATATTTTCCCCATCCGCAAGCGGCTTCGAGACGTCGTCGGCCGCTTCGAAAAATATATACTGTCCCCAATTTAGAGCGATGAGCGTTCCGCGCATCCTGATCATCGCCGGCTCCGACAGCGGCGGCGGGGCGGGGATCCAGGCCGACATCAAGACGGTGACCATGCTGGGCGGCCACGCCATGACCGCGATCACCGCGATCACCGCGCAGAACACGCTCGGCGTCCAGGCGGTGATGCCGGTGCCGGCCGAGATGGTGCTGGCGCAGATCGATTCGGTGGCGAGCGACATCGGCGTCGACGCGGTGAAGATCGGGATGATCGGCTCGCCCGAGACGGCCCATGCCGTCGCCGACCGGCTGGAGCGGATGGCGGTGCCGATCGTCTTCGACCCGGTGATGGTCGCGACCTCGGGCTCGGTGCTCGCCGATGACGCGACGATCGCCGCGTTTGGGCGGCTGATGCGGATCGCTTCGGTGGTCACGCCGAATATTCCGGAGCTCGAAACACTGGCGGGCATTCCGATTCTTCGCGGGCCGGACCGGGACTATGCGGCCGAGCAGGTGATGGACGGGTTCGGATGTCGAGCGATGCTTGTCAAAGGCGGCCATTTCGCTGGCGGCGAGGGCCCGGAAATCGAGGATTGGCTGTACGAGGACTGCACCGATTACCGATGGGTGAGCCCTCGCATCGATACGCGCCACACGCACGGCACCGGCTGTACGCTTGCGAGTGGGATAGCGACGGGGCTGGGAAAAGGCTTGTCCCTTCGCGATGCGGTGGAACGGGCACGAGACTATGTTCGGGCTGCCCTTGAGGCGGCCCCGGGTTTTGGCGCGGGCCATGGGCCGATGGGCGTGCCGTTCGAGCTTATCCACAGGAAAGACAAGTGAGATTCCAGCTTTCGCTGGAATGACACGGGCGGGATTCCTAGGCTGGCGCGATGGCGCGGCCCTGCTTCAAGCTGGAGAAGATCCATCCCGATCCGGTCGCCGGGGTCGACGAGGCCGGCTGCGCGCCGCTGGCCGGGCCGGTCGTGGCGGCGGCGGTGGTGCTCGACCGGGAGAAATTCCCGCGCGGGATCGACGATTCCAAGGCGCTTCCCGCCGCGACCCGCGAGGCGATCTGCGCCAGGCTCTACAAGGTGGCGGTGATCGGCGTCGGAATCGCCAGCGTCGAGGAGATCGATTCGCTGAACATCTATTGGGCGCGAATGCTGGCGATGAGCCGCGCGGTCGACGCGCTCGGCATCGATCCGGCGATGGTGCTGGTCGACGGCAATCGCTGCCCGCGCTGGGAGCGGCCCTCGCTCGCAATCGTCGCCGGCGACGCCAAATGCCGCTCGATCGCCGCCGCCTCGATCGTCGCCAAGGTGACCCGCGACCGGATCATGTTCGATCATTCGCGCGACTATCCCGGCTATGGCTGGGAGACCAACAAGGGCTATCCCACGCCGGAGCATCAGCGGGCGCTGGCCGCGCTCGGGCCGACACCGCTGCACCGCCGGAGCTTCGCCCCGGTCCGGCAACTAACGCTCGGGCTCTGAGTCTTTCCGGCCACACCCACCGCCGATTGAGTCCCGACGCCGCTGCCGGCCACAACATGTAGCGGAGGACTCGGTTCGTTCCCGCAACGTCTCAACGCCATCTTAACCATGTTCGGCAAGTGTCCGGCTTGACCGGGAAGTCCGGCTGACTCAGCATGGTCCTTCGACCTGGGGGGCAGAGACCGATGAGCGTGATGGGGCGACTGGCCACGGCCTTGCGGCCGGGAGGGGAAGCGGCGGCCGCGTCGGAGCTGCCGCTCGGGCAGATCCTCCAGCAGGATTGCGTCGCGGCGATGGCTTCGCTGCCCGATTCCTGCGTCGACATGGTCTTCGCCGACCCGCCCTACAATCTCCAGCTCGGCGGCGAATTGTTCCGGCCGGAGGGCAGCCGGGTCGACGCCGTCGACGACGATTGGGACAAGTTCGACACCTTTCAGGCCTATGACGATTTCACCCGCGCCTGGCTGAAGGAGGCGCGGCGCATCCTCAAGCCCAACGGCACGCTCTGGGTGATCGGCTCCTATCACAACATCTACCGGGTCGGCGCGGCGCTCCAGGACCAGGGCTACTGGATCCTCAACGACATCATCTGGCGCAAATCGAACCCGATGCCGAATTTCCGGGGAACCCGCTTCACCAACGCGCACGAGACCCTGATCTGGGCGAGCCGCTCGGAAGACAGCCGCTACACGTTCAACTACCGGGCGATGAAGGCGCTGAACGACGAATTGCAGATGCGATCGGACTGGCTGCTGCCGATCTGCGCCGGCAACGAGCGCGAGAAGACCGACGGCGTGAAATCGCACCCGACCCAGAAGCCCGAGGCCTTGCTCTACCGGGTTCTGCTCGCCTGCACCAACAAGGGCGACGTCGTCCTCGACCCCTTCTTCGGCACCGGCACGACCGGAGCGGTGGCGCGGCGGCTGGGCCGGCAGTGGATCGGGATCGAGCGCGAAAGCCGCTACGTGAAGGTCGCCAAAGCGCGGATCGAATCGACGCTCGAGCTCGACGAAAGCGCGATGAAGGTGATGGCCTCGCGAAGCGCCCAGCCCAAGGTGCCGTTCGGCGCCCTGGTCGAGAGCGGGATGATCGCGCCGGGGGTCCTGCTCACCGATACGAAGCGGCGCTGGAGCGCTCGGGTGCTGGCCGACGCCTCGATCGAGCAGGGCGGGCGGCAGGGTTCGATCCACAAGATCGGCGCCGCCGTTCAGGGCGCCCCGGCCTGCAACGGCTGGACCTTCTGGCATCTGGAGCGCGAGGGGGCGCTGGTGCCGATCGACGCGCTGAGGCAGGACTATCTGGCCCAGAGGGCCTGATCTCCTCACGTCATTCCAGCGAAAGCTGGAATCTCCCTGATCTTTCGGAAGCCGAGCAAGAAGCGAGATTCCGGCTTTCGCCGGAATGACGATGCGCTTTCGACGGAATGACGATGAGCTTTCGCGGGAATGACGATAAGGGATGGCGATGACCGATCGCACCTATCTCCGCCCCACCGGATTCGTCGATGCGCCGTTCGGCTATGACGGCAAGGTCGCCCGGCTGGCCGGCGGGCTGCAATTCTTCGCCGCGGTCGAGATCATTCGCGACGATGCGAAGGAGCTGGTGCCGGTCGAGGGGATCGAGGCTCGGCTCGGCGAGGCGGAGCGGGCGGTCTGGGAGCGGCTGATTTCGCCGCGGCCGCCGCTGCGGCTGGGCGAGCGGGTGATCCGGCTCGATCAGCCGCAGGTCGTCGGCATTCTCAACGTCACTCCGGACAGCTTCTCGGACGGCGGCCGGTTCGAGGATTCCGAGGCGGCGATCGGGGCCGGGCATGAAATGGCCTCGGCCGGCGCGGCCCTGATCGACGTCGGCGGCGAATCGACTCGGCCGGGAGCGAAGCCGGTCTGAGAAGGGGACGAGGCGGCGCGCGTGCTTCCGGTCGTCCAGCGGCTGGCGGCGGCCGGGACGGCGATTTCGGTCGATACCCGCAAGGCGGCGGTGATGGAGCAGGCGCTCGGCGTCGGCGCGGCGATGATCAACGACGTTTCCGCTTTGGCCTGGGATCCGCGCTCGGCCGAGGTCGCGGCCAGGGCCGGCTGCCCGGTGGTGCTGATGCATCATTCCGGCCCGCCCGAGACGATGCAGGACAATCCGCATTACGACCGGCCGGTGCTGCTCGAAGTCTACGATTTCCTCGAGGACGGGATCGGCAGGGCGGTCGCGGCCGGAATCGCCCGGGAGAAAATCGTCGTCGATCCCGGCTTCGGCTTCGGCAAGAGCGTCCAGCACAATCTTCAGGTGATGAATGGGCTTGCGCTGCTGCACGGGCTCGGCTGCCCGCTGATGGTCGGCGCCAGCCGCAAAAGGACGATCGGCGCGCTTTCGGGTGAGGCGCCGGCCGACCGGAGGCTCGCCGGATCGATCGCGCTGGCGCTGAAGGCGGCCGGGCAGGGCGCGCAATTGCTCCGCGTCCACGACGTGCCGGAGACGATCCAGGCGCTCCGGGTCTGGCGGGGGCTGAGGGACTCGGCGCTGATCCCGGGATGAGCCGCGACTCGGCGATTCGGCTGTGGGATTCGCGGCCTTCGAAAAGCGCCCGATTCCGCCTTTCGAAAATAAAGTTTTCACGCGCCGCGGGCGCATTTTGTGGGATTTGAAATCCCACAAACGCCTCTCGGAGCGCCGAGAGGCGGTTGCGGGACTTATCCGGAACGGTAAAAAGAGCTTGACAGCGTCACGCTGATATGGCACTATTTGCACAGGCTGGAGAAATGCGCTCCCGGCCCCCATCCCGATTTGCGAGACACGCTGACGCCACCGCCACCGCCGGCGGCGGGTAAGGGGAAAATGGGGACAGTATATGATTTTCGAACACCACCCTCCGAGGCGCGCGAGGAGCGGCCGAAAAACTATATACTGTCCCTAATTAAGGGTCCGCCGGATGGCTCAGGAGGTGGCGGGGCCCGGGATTTTGTGGGCGCCGTCGAACTGCTCGATCTCGAGCGAGTCCAGATCCACTCCCTCCGCGCATCTCAGGTTGATCTCGACCATCGGCCCCTTCGGGCTGCTGCCTTCCGCGAAGGGGGCGCAGCCGCAGGTCCTGCAATGGTGGAAGGCGATGTTGCCGGTGTTCCATTTGTAGGTGGCGATCGCGTCGCGCGGGGTTTCGAGAGCGAACTTGTCCGGAATGGTGAAATGGTGGAGCGATCCCCGGCGGCGGCAGATCGAGCAATTGCACTGCATCGCCTTGGTCGGCGGGTCCTCGTCGACGGTGTAGCGGATCGCGCCGCAATGGCAGCTTCCCTTGAACGGCATCAGCGGGTCTCCTGGCTGGGGCGGTCGAATATTGCCACGAGAGGGCCGAGGCTGGAATAGGTGTCGCGGCGGCCCGCCGGGCGGTCCCAGAGGCTGGAGACGGCGCCGTCGAGGAAGAGGGCGTCGTCGCAGCCGAGGGCGTCGCGGAACAGTCGGGCGAAGCGGCCGAGGGAGACCGGCTCGTCGCTGATCGCGAACCAGGCGATGCCCGAATCGTCGACGCCGACGCCGTTGCGGACGTGGAGCGAATCGCCGTTCGGGGCGAAGGCGGGGTGGAGGGCGCCGTCGATCACCAGCATCGGGCCGGACTGGGTGGCCCATCGCGGGCGCGAGGCCGGATCGTAATCGGCGCTCTTCATGACGGCGGCGCGGCCGTCCGCGGCGATCGTGAAGACGCCGTTGGGAAGGAGGTGGAAATTGCCGGCGCCGGCGCGGCGGTTGATCGCGTGAAGCTGCCGGCCCTCGGCGACGAAGAGGCCGATCGGGGCGCCGTCCTCGTCGTACATGCCGGCGTTCATGGCGAAGCGGAGGCTCGCGGCGCGGGGGCCGAGCCGGGCTTCGAACGCTTCGAGGCTTCGGGCGCCGGTGAAGAGGGCGATGTCGTGGCGGGCGGGATCGTAGCGGCAAAGGGTGAAGGCCGAGCCTTCGAAACGGCGCTGCTCGCAGGCGGAGGCGAGGGCGTGAGGGGGGATGGTTGGCGGCGAGTGGTCCTCCTCGGCTCGGCAGGAGAGGAGGGCGAGGAAAAGGAGCAGGAGGCTAGAGCGGAGGGTCATTCGCCTTCGTTACCCCTGAGGGGGAGGTATTGGGGACAGTATATAGTTTTCGCACCTGTCCTTGGATGCGCGCGAGCCGCGGCCGAAAACTATATACTGTCCCCATTTTTGCCCCATTTTTGCTAGAGGGTGTAGCCGCCGTCGCTGACCAGGCAGGCGCCGGTCATGAACGCCGCCTTGTCGGAGAGCAGGAAGGCGATCTGCTCGGCGATCTCCTCGGGGCGGGCGTAGCGGCCGAGCGGGGTCGCCACCCCGGCCATCGCCTTGTAGGCGGCTTCCTCGCTGCCGGTCGATGCGATCAGGTTCTGGAAGAATTCGAGGTTGGTCCAGATCGGCGTCTCGACTCCGCCGGGGGCGATCGAATTGACCCGGATCCGGTCCGGCGCGCCTTCCTTCGCGGCGATCCGGGCGAGGTGGATGACGGCGGCCTTGGACGCGCCGTAGGCGGCGATTCCCGGCTCGGCCTTCAGCCCGGCCGCCGAGGCGGTGAGGACGATCGCGCCGCCGTCGCCGCCGGCGCGGATCGCCCGCATCGCCGCCTGAAGGGTCAGGAAGACGCCGTCGAGATTGACCGAGAGCACCCGGCGCCACTCGGCGAAGCTCAGCGAGTCGATCGGGCCGCCGGCGCCGATGCCGGCGTTGACCAAAGCGTGGGTGAGGCCGGTGAGATCGGCCTCGGCCCAGAGCGCTTCGTCGGTGACGTCGCCGATCAGCATCTGCCGCTCGCAGGGCAGGCTGAAGGCGAAATCGCGAAGCCGGTCCTCGTCACGATCGGCGAGGATCAGCTTCTTGACGCCGCCCTGGGCGAGCCGGGTGGCGGTGGCGGCGCCGATGCCGGAGGCGGCGCCGGTGACGAGGACGATGCAGTCGGTGAAATCGGACATTGCGCGGGTCTAGCAGGTGGGGGGCCGCGAGGGGAGGCCGGGGCGGAAACTATCCGAACGACCTCCAGTTCGTCATGCCGGACTTGATCCGGCATCCATTTTTCTTGCGGCGGCGCTTCGTGGAGAAGGTGGACCCCGGATCAAGTCCGGGGTGACGTCTCATGGCTCGGCTCAGGCCGCAATCTCGCCGATGCCGAGCTCGCCGAGCTTTCGGTAGAGCGTGGATCGGCCGATCCCGAGCCGCCGCGCCACTTCCGTCATCCGGCCGCGATAATGGCCGATGGCGAGGCGGATGACGTCGGCTTCGATCGCGTCGAGCGAGCGCAGGTTGCCGTCGGATTCGAAGAGGTCGACGCCGGCGCCGTGGGCGAAGGCGGCGGTCGCCGAGGCGCCGTTGAGCGGCTTGGCGTGATAATCGTCGGACCGGCGGCCGTGCTGGGCCTCGTTGGCGATCTGCGGGAAATCGCTGGCGGTGAGGGCGTCGCTCTCGCAGAGCACGGCGGCGCGGAACAGGGCGTTCTGGAGCTGGCGGACGTTGCCGGGCCAGCCGTAGGACATGAGGACGGCGAGGCCGTCGTCGGTGATCGAGAGATGACGCATGCCGGGCTGCTCGGCGATCCGGGTCAGCAGGTGGCGGGCGAGGGCGGGGATGTCGCTCTGCCGGTCGCGCAAGGGCGGGATCGGCACGTGGACGACGTTGAGCCGGTAATAGAGGTCCTCGCGGAAGCGGCCGGCGGCGACCTCGTCGGCGAGCCGGCGGTTGGTGGCGGCGATGATTCGCACGTCGACGGTCTGGGTGATCCGGCTGCCGACCCGCTGGATCTCGCCATGTTCGAGCGCGCGCAGAAGCTTGACCTGGGTTTCGAGCGGCAGCTCGCCGACCTCGTCGAGGAAGATGGTCGAGCCGTCGGCGTCCTCGAAGCGGCCGATATGGCGGTCGAAGGCGCCGGTGAAGGCGCCCTTCTCATGGCCGAACAGGACCGATTCGACGAGATTTTCGGGAATGGCGCCGCAATTGACCGTGTGCAGCTGCTTCTTGCCGCGGGGGCTGGCGGCGTGGATCGCCTGCGCGACGATCTCCTTGCCGGAGCCGCTTTCGCCCTCGATCAGGACGGAGACCCGGGCGCGGGCGGCCTTGGCGGCGATGGCCAGCGCGGTCCGGAACTGCGGCGCGGAGCCGACGATCTCCTCGAAGCCCAATGTCTTGGCGATCTTCTCGGAGAGCGGGCGAAGCTCGCCGCCGCGCTTGCGCCGGTCGGTGGCGGTGTTGAGGGCGGCGAGCAGGCGATCGGGGGCGAGCGGCTTGACGATGAAATCGCTGGCGCCTGCGCGCATCGCCTCGACCGCGACCGGGACGTCGTTATCGGCGGTGATGATCAGCAAAGGCAGATCGGGCCGAAAGGCGCGAATCTGGCGGATCAGCTCGCTTCCTTCCTCGCCGGGAAGCCAGTGATCCAGCAGGATCGCGTCGAACTTGGGCTCCTGCGGATCGTCGAGCATCTTTTTGGCGGCGTCGAAATCGTTCGCGCCGCGCACCCACCAGCCGGCGCGCGCGCCGATGGCGGTCACCAGCCGGCGCTGGGCCGGCTCGTCGTCGATCAGCAACAGGCAACGGTTCGGGTCGGCCCGCATTCTCGCCCCTCTCATTCTGGGACGGCCGGGATAGCCTAAACGGGTAAAGGGGGGCTTAAGAGGCCGTGCCGGTTTTAATTGGGGACAGTATATGGTTTTCGCGAATGGCGAGGCCGTGCAACCGGCGCGGCCCGAAACTATATACTGTCCCCAATTAAGCTATGCGGCCCTCCGCTGGCGCTGGCCGAGCAGGGCCTGGGCGGCGATCCGGCCGGTTTGCAGGCCGCCGTTCATATAGCCGGGAAAGGCGTCGGAGATCCATTCGCCGGCGAACAGAAGCGGGCCGGCCCGGGGAACCTGGACGCCGCCGTCCTCCTCGATCGCGAACAGGGAGGCGTAGCGGGTGAGCTGGCCCGGGGCGAAGCGGACATAGGAGCCCCTGGTCAGCGGATCGTCGGTCCAGCGGGTGCGGCGGAGACGGCCGTTCGGCGCGGGCAGGCCGGGCAGAGCGCGGCGGGCGGCGGCGGTGAAGCGGCGGGCGAGCTCGGCGGTCTCGACCGAGGCGGCGGCCTCGACCTGATCGCCGCCGAGGAAATAGCAGAAGGCGCCGGGGCCGGGGGCGGGAGCAAGGGAGACGGCGTCCCAGCCGGCGGCGAAGCCCGCATTCGCCCAGAGCGCGCCGCCGAAGCCGAGCGTCCGGCGCCAGGCCGGCCGGTCGTAGCCGACGATGACCTTCTCGTTGCGGCCCATCCGGACCTCGCCGATCATCGATCGCCACAGCGGCGGCAGATCGCCCTCGATCCGAAGCTCGCGAAGCATCGAGATCGGGACGGCGAGGATGACCCGGTCGACCCGCTCGCGCTCGCCGTCGGCGAAGGCGAGGCGGACGCTGTCGTCGCGGATGTCGATCGCCTCGAGGCGGCGGTTGAAGCGGATGTCGCGGGCATGCTCGTTGGCCAGCGCCTTGGCGACCTGATCGGTGCCGCCGGAGATGAGATAACGCTCGTCGGAGAGGCTGAGCCGGTTCAGATGGCGGCCTTCCACGGTCGGCAGGTTGAAGATCAGCTCGAGCGCCGAAGCCTCCCGGGGCTCGATGCCATATTCGGTGCGGATCGCATTTTCGAGCGCATCGCGGGCGTCGCCGGGGCGCAGGCCGTGGCGGTCGAGATATTGGGCGACCGACATGGCATCGATCTCGGCGCCGGCGCCGGCCGGGTCGCGGTCGACCCGCTCCGAATCGGCGCCGATCCGGGCGGCGATGCCGCGCAGCGCGTTGGCGAGACGGATCTCGGAGAGGACCGCGCCGGCGCGGCCGATCTGGACCTCGTGCGCGGGGCCGAAGGCGCGCCGGTCGACGGTGCGGATCCGGTAGCGGCTGATCATCGCGAGCATGTCGAGATGATCGGTGTTCACCAGCTGGCCGCCCTCGTCGAAGGCGAAATCGTCGGCGAAGACGCCGCGCACGCTACGGGTTCGGCCGCCGGGCGCGCCGCGCGCCTCGTAGAGGGTGGCGGCGACGCCCTGGTTGCGCAGGGTATCGAGCGCGGACAGGCCGGCGAGGCCGCCGCCGATGATGGCGATGCTCTGCCGGCCCTGGGCGAAAGCCGGCCAGCGCGGAACCGCGGCGAGGCCGATGCCGCCGGCGATGGCGGCGAGGACCCGGCGGCGGCTGACGTCGGCCGCTGCCGGCTCGGGCGGGGGCAGGCCGGCCTCCGCAAGGTTCATCGCCCGCGCCCGATCGAGCGCCCGCCAGATTCCGTTTGCCCCGCGCATTGGCCTTTCCCCCTTCAGCCCGTCCGACCCAGCGTAACGCCAAAGGCCGACGGGGGCGAGACGCTTTCACGCCTTGCCCTTCGGCCCGCGGCTTTGTTAGGGGTGCCGCGCGAACAGGAGGATGTGATGGCGACGGACGGTGACGCCCGGAAGGATCTGAGGGCCCACGAAACCAGCTACGCCCGATTCACCGGAATGATGAAATGGGGAACCGCGCTGGCGCTGATCACCGGGGCGATCGTCGTCCTGATCATCGCGAACTGACGCCGGCGCCGCGGGGGTGAAGATCGCGGTCCTCAAAGAAAGCGAAAAGGGCGAGCGCCGGGTTTCGGCGACACCGGAAACGGTCAAGAAATTTATCGCTCTGGGCGCGAGCGTCGCGGTCGAGGCCGGAGCGGGCGCGGGCGCGTCGATCGCCGATGCCGATTACGAGGCGGCCGGCGCGGCCGTCGGTTCGCGCGCCGAGGCGCTGAAGGATGCCGACGCGGTGCTTGCCGTTCAGGGGCCGGACCCGGCGGCGCTGGCGGACCTGAAGCGGGGCGCCTGGCTGGTCGGAGCGCTCGACCCGTTCGGACGGCGCGAGCGGGTCGAAGCCTATGCCGAGGCGGGCGCCGAGGCGCTGGCGATGGAATGGATGCCGCGCATCACCCGGGCGCAATCGATGGACATATTATCCTCGCAATCGAACCTTGCCGGCTACAAGGCCGTGCTCGACGCGGCCGCCGAATATGGCCGCGCCTTCCCGATGATGATGACCGCGGCTGGGACGGTGTCGGCGGCCAAATTGTTCGTGATGGGCGTCGGAGTCGCCGGGCTGCAGGCGATCGCCACCGCCCGGCGACTGGGGGCGCAGGTCTCGGCGACCGACGTCCGCTCGGCGACCAAAGAGCAGATCATGTCCTTGGGCGCGAAGCCGATCTTCGTCGAGAATGTGACGGGAATCGAAGGCGAGGGCGCCGGCGGCTACGCGACCGAGATGTCGGACGAATATAAGGCGGCGCAGGCGGAGTTGGTCTCGGCGCATATCGCTAGGCAGGACATCGTCATCACCACCGCATTGATCCCCGGCCGGCCGGCGCCGCGGCTGATCTCCGACGCGCAGCTGGCGTCGATGCGTCCGGGCAGCGTGATCGTCGATCTCGCCGTCGAACAGGGCGGCAATGTCGAGGGCGCGGTCGCCGGCGAGGTGGTCGAGCGGCGCGGGGTGAAGATCGTCGGTCACAAGAACGTCCCGAGCCGGCTCGCGGCGGATGCCTCGGCGCTCTACGCGCGCAACCTGTTCAACTTCCTCTCCGCCTTCTGGGACGCCGAGGCGAAGACGGTGGCGCTGCCCGACGACGACGAGATCGTTCAGGGGGTGCGGCTGACCCGGGGCGGCAAGGTCGTCCATGAGAGGCTGCTCGGATGATCGCGGCGGCGCTGCTCCTGGCGCTTTTGGCGCAGGCGTCGGCCGCTTCTCCCGCGCAGACGAACACAGCCGCCGCCAGCCAGCCGGCCGCGGACGAGCACAGGTTGGCGCGCTTCTTTTTCTATCGGCTGCAATTTTTTCACGAGAGGGCGGCAGAGCAGAATTGCCTGCGCGTTCAGCCCGAGCGGACGCGGGCGCTGGACGCGCGCTACGATGCGGTTGAACGGCGGGTCGTCGCTTTGTCGGGGGCGCTCTCGCCCTATTCGAGCGCGGATCACAGGCCCAACGGCTATGATGACGATTGCCGGCGCGGAATCATCCTGAACGGCTATGAAAACGCACTTCACACCCTCGAGCGTCACCTGGCCGGGACCGAGCAATGAAGGCCACCGCGACGGTCGGGCTGATGGTCACCGCGCTCGCCGGCTGCGGACGCGATGCCGACGACAGGGCCGGCAATGCCGATCCCGTTCGCCGGGCGAGCTTCCGCAGCCTCGCGGCGCGCGATTTCCTGGTCGGCTGCAGCGGCGGCGCGGCGCGGGCGGAGACGGCGGCGGCGATTCGGCGCCATGAGGAATTGATCCAGCTCGGCGCCGCCAAGGAGGCGGGCTACGTGCTGGCGCTCGGCGAGAATGACTGGGCGGCGATCCGGCGCCATGACGATCGGCCGCGTTGCGCGCCGGGCGAGGCCGCCTGGCGGGCCGCTTTCGCCGACTACGATCGGGCGCTCGACGTCCTGGCCGGGCGGATCGCCGATTACCCGGGAAGCGCACGGTGAAACGGATCGCGCTTTTGCTTGCGCTTGCGGCCGGTGCGACCGGCTGCACCACGACGCCGGGCACCGGCTGGAGCCGGGCGCCGGACCTTTCGGTCTATGCGGCGATGGACGATTTCGCCGAGATCGCGCGGGAACAGGCGGTGCTCTGCGGCGGCTTCAGCCCGGGCGTCGTAGCCAGCCATTGGGAAGAGGATTTCGGGGCGCGCGAGACCGGCGTTCGGGCGGCCCTGGTGTCGAAGCACGGCGTCGAGGCGCTCGACACGGCCATCGAAACGCGGGCTCCGCGGGTAGCCTGCGAGAGCGTGCCGACCCTGCGCTGGCGGCATCGCTATGAGCGGCTGCTGAGGCTGCTCGAGGCGCGGCTGGGGCTGGTCCAGGAGAGAAGCTGAATGGATTTCATCACCATATTGTCGATCTTCGTGCTGGCCTGCTTCGTCGGCTATTATGTGGTCTGGTCGGTCACTCCGGCGCTGCACACGCCGCTGATGGCGGTGACCAACGCCATCTCCTCGGTGATCATCGTCGGAGCGCTGATCGCGGCGGCGGCGGCCGGCGCGCCGGGCGCGAAATGGCTCGGGCTGGTCGCGGTGGCGCTGGCCAGCGTCAACATTTTCGGTGGCTTCGCCGTCACCCAGCGAATGCTCGCAATGTACAAGAAGAAGGAGCGGCGCTGATGCACGACGCCGCCGCCCCGCCCGCATGGGTGATGCTCGCTTATCTGGTCGCGGGCGCCTGCTTCATCCTCGCCTTGCGGGGTCTGTCGGGCCCGGAAAGCTCGCGCCGAGGCAATCGCTTCGGCATGTTCGGCATGGCGCTGGCGGTCGGGACGACGCTCTATCACTATCGCCCGCTCGGCGATCCGGGCGCTCCG
>Ga0190274_10000520_pt1 | contig 22944 bp, 17 predicted proteins | sample Popmic531T_FD_133002 | JGI IMG/M metagenome (GOLD analysis project Ga0190274, IMG submission 133002) | Populus adjacent soil microbial communities from riparian zone of Yellowstone River, Montana, USA - 531 T | ecosystem: Environmental > Terrestrial > Soil > Riparian zone | place: USA: Montana... | reverse complement strand
ATCTTCCAATGCAGCTTCAGCCGTTGCCTGTAAAAACGTTTGGATGTCCCCATAAGAATCATGATTACCTATCATTGTCAAAACATCATCCTTTAAAGCCAAAAGAGCAGTTTCACCAGCATCCTCTATTAGTGGGTTAGCTGAGAGATTATCTTCAAGGCTTACGTATTCTACACTCAAATAGGTTCGTTTCATATCTGCCTTTAAGGCATTGTCAGTTGGGCTAGCCAAAGGGTTTACCTCCAAGTACTTATCATAAAAGTAATCAAAATCAAGTTCTGTTATATCTTCTGATCCAAAGTAATCTTCCTTGATCAAATTGACCTGGTCTACCCAATCGTCATAGTCAATTCCGTTACGAGAACCTACAGTTGGATCCGGCTTAACTTCATTTAGTGGTGTAATTTCTTGGTCCAGTTTGGAGCAACTGACACAAATTATCACAAGAATCAATGTGTGTAAATAGAGAGAGTGTACGAGCTTAAATGAATTTTTCATAAGCAATTAAATTAAAGTGAAATAAATATTTAATGATATTGAAATTCAAATATCATCATGCAAATCGAACACCTGCAGGCAATCAATTAGTAGGTACGACCAAAGGTTCTTTTATATAAGGAGGAGATGCCTAAATAATTTTAAGCACTCAGTTTGTTTAGTGGACAAAACAGGAGGGTACTCAGAACGATTCTAAGCAAGATTATGACCTTGTACTGCCAATTTTGGCAGTGGGTTAAAGAATATTGATTTTCACTCCTTTATTTTATTCAATCCCTGGATCATAGATCTGTAGAAGAAGTTTGAATTCAACTTCGTTTTCATATATATATGATGATCGAGCGGTATCAAATGTTATAATAACGCCATGACCTCTTAGCTCCTCGATGATTCTGTAAAGTGATCTAACAGAAATATTCAACTTCTTGGCTAATTGCTTTGGTGTACCTGTGCTCTTATGGAGAATAAAGCTGTGTAACCTTTCAAGTAATTGTACATGATTAATAATACCCATTTATCAATTTCGATTATCGTAGAGTGAAGAAATTGGAAATAAATATTCCGCTGCTGAGATAGAATAGTGTTCATATCTAAAAGCAAGAAATTCTGAAAATATACAACGATGTGAATGAATGTTGAAATGGATTAAGGAAAGTTGACGAACTAATATTATTATCCGTCTATTTTTGTAGTCTGCATATTTAGCAGTTGAACAAAAATGGGAAAGCTTAGTGATATCTATAGTATAAATATATTTCCTGTTGGTGAACATGGCGTACGTGTATTCTGTTATAGAAAACTCAAAATCCCAGTAAAAAAGCGTCCAAAAAAGGAGGAGAGACACAATAAAAAATACTATTCAAACACAAAACCGATCAAAAAAGCATATCAAGTAAGAAAAATATAAATAGTCTAGCAGCTAAATTAACCAAAATATTTATTATGCAATGGTTAGATTACCACGTTGATTACGGGTTATCAGCATAACTTACCTGCCACTTTTTATAGCCTGTACCGTTTAAAGGATAGCTCATATTGAAAAGACTGTTTACCCTCTTTACCTGGGAATAAAATTATTACCCCGCTTGGGCTAACTGATTGGTCGTTAACCGAGTTTAAAGGCAAACCGATACTCTACCCATCAATTGGAAATTGGCAACTTCCTTGTATGTCACACTACTGGATTTATGAAGGTGAAATAAAATGGTCATACCAATGTACTGAAGTCTTGAACTCTATCGCCAGTTTTAGAAATACACTATTGATCCCATGTTTTAATCATTTTTTCTCCCATTTCACTCAATAACCCTTCATAAGAATCAAACTTCAATTTAGAAGCATCCTTTGTATCTATTAAAAATACTCCTATATCACGTTTTAAGGATAATTCAAATGACCCTATAAAGTTAAAAAGAGAAACCACCACCGCCCTGTCGTTTATATCCGCATTGGTTGTTATGGCCTTTCGCATCTCCTGAAGAAGTTGGGCAGAAGTATACGTTGTATTGGTTGAAAAGAATAGACCATATTTTGAATCAAAATTGGAGATAGTTCTGTAAAGCTCTTGCAATTTTTCAAACGGTATTTTGCTTTCGACCCTATAAAATTTGACAAAGTCACTGATAGTTTCATAAATTCCTGGATAAAGTTTAATTCGCTCCGCTTGGAGGACTTCACTAAAGGTTTTTTTCTTGCTTTCAATTAAATTTTCATTTTCAATTTTAAGCTTTCTTACAGAAACCAAATAGGATAATAGTACTGAAAGCAATACGCCTATAAAAGCTATAGATGCTGGTATAATTGTTGAAACCAAATCGGCAGTTAACATCATGGGTTAGGGACTATTTCTTTAAATATAAAAAATATCTAATAATATATGGATTACTTCCTAAGTATAGTTGTTAATGAATATAAAGCAATATCCTAGACACGGTCTATTAACTTTAAATTTCATTTATTTTTTATACCTATTGGCAATTATCTCTCCAACAGATTGAGCTATCCCTTTTGTATTAGTTAGTTTTGTCTTATTAGTTTTGTTATGTGCACTCCAGTGCACATGTTCACGACCTAAAAGTGCACTGGTTGGTGTCGAAAAGTGCACATGTCTGAAGCTAAAGTAAAGCCAGGAGCCCTGTCGGGATCTTGAGGATTCTAGGATTTGACCTTTCCGGTTAGATACAGTGATTAAGCCTCTTTTTTCAAGAGATTGAATAGTCTTGGTTAGAATCCTCCTTGAATAGCCCGTTTTAGCCATAAACTGGCTGTAAGAGATACGATCGCGGGTTTTCCGACTTCCAGTTCGTTTATCAATCCAGCCATTCGTTTGACGCAGTATAACAAGCAGTATCTTAAGCTCTGAGGCGTTTAAAGTTCTCAGGTATTGATCTAGTATTAGATTGGGTATCTGGGTCGTTTTCTTGTACATCGTTGTGTAGGAGGGTTTCCTCCTCGTTTAGGATGCCTTCTTCGACCTTTCTGTATTCTTCCTCAAAGAAGTCTATGATCATCTGCAGGAGTTCTCTCATGCTTTCTCTGAATTCATCTACTTCCGGAGATGGGAGGTTGATTGGTGGATGGGGTTCTGATATACTGGATGTAATTGAATATGGTTCGGCCGTCTTAGTTGTATGCTGATTTGTGCCCTGAGTTATCGGGATATCAAATTCAAAAGTTCGAGGTATGGGCCGATCATGCCCACCTGATAGTAAAAGTGATCTATTCGCAAGCTCAAGGAAGGGAGATCTTATTGCAATGCTTAGTTTATTTTCACTAAAGGATAGGTTCGAGGTAATGATTTTTACAATGTTTCTTTTCTCCTCAAGAATTCCAGAATTAAATGATATTAAAAGGGATTTTAGGAATTCGAGGTAATTATTTGCCTTCCTAAAAATTGATTCCTTTTGAACTGCTATTTCCTTGTTCTTTCCCTGGTACGCTTTTAATTCAATCATAAGCTGACCCTTCTTTATATTATATGCCTCCTTGTCTAGAATGTTTTCCATGTAAGCATCAGTAAGCCGTTCAAGTTTCTGGGATACTTTTTGCTCATGCATTCTAATCACCTTAGATAGCTTTGTTTGGGACGCACTCCAATTCAATTCTACTTCTCCTATGAGTTGCTGGAGTGTTTCAGTTTCAATTTTATTTAGCTGAATAGAAGCCATTACGGATATTAATGGATGCAAGATTCTATCCTCACGTATAGTTTTGGTAGGACAAAATTTTGTTTGGCATCGATAATAGATATGTCCCTTTTTTGATTCAGCTATAAGGGAATATTTACAAGAACCACATTTGATTATCCGCCTAAGTAAGTAACTATGTTTGAAAGTCTTAGTGTTTATTTTTCTTTGTAATATGGACCTTACTTGGTTGAACAATGAACTTGATACAAGTGGCTCATGATTTCCATTAAAATGTCTGCCTTTAATAATCATAACCCCAACGTAAAACGGGTTGTTTAAAATCTTGGATAAAGTGGTTTTTGATACTGCCTTGTTATTCGTATTTCTTAAGCCCAGATCATACATTTTCTCAGCTAATTCATATAGGTTATATTTTTCTGTGGCATAAAACTCAAATGCTTTTAGAATTAGAGGCCCAGAAACTGGATCAATAGTTTTTACATTTCCACCTCCATTATTAATATATCCTATTGGCGCACCAAAGGGATATATACCCTGCTTTAAACGCCCATATAAGCCTTTAATAGCCTCTTCACGGAGATTTCTGATATAATCTGAAGCAATGACCGCCTGGATGTCTGCTGCTAATCTACCCCCTCGTGTATCCATATCAAGGCTCTCATGTGCGAAATGAACTTCAATGCCTTCATCTATCAAGTCTCCTAAAGCTGCCCAGTCTTTGAGATTACGAGCGCTTCTATCGATCTTATGAATGATGGCTCCGGCAGCTTTACCAGACCGTAGAAGCTTCATCATCTTAGTAAATAGTGGCCTACCTTGTTTGGCAGCAGTTTCCAATTCCTCGAACCAATGGACAATATCAAGATTGTTCTTTTCAGCATATCGAACAATCGCTTCTTTTTGCTCTTGAAGCGATACACCAGTTCCTTGTTTGACTGTTGAAACTCTTATATATCCATATACTTTTTTCATGGTGATATAAATACTTTACTAAATCATTTACTCTTCGTCAAAGCCTAATTGGCTATATTTTTCAACTTCCAATCGATCACACATTCCTTTTATTACCCATAAGTATTCTCTGAAGTTTTCTTCAGCCTCAAGTAATTCTGCCTCTGTCTTTCCCTTACAGATTTCTCGAATGAATTTGATTGGCTTTTTATTTTCATACTTGTCGCTCATAAAACAAGTGTATTTAACTCATTCAAAAAATTGTAGAGGGCTAAAATTGCCGAAATGGAAATTGTGACAGTCTTGATTGAAAATTCTAAATCAATACAATTTTTTAAGTGCATCTAACTTCAAACAACGACGTAACATATTTCGGACAAATTGGGTATCGAAGTGACCGAAGAATATTTGGAATTAAGCAAGCTGATAGACTCATGCACACATACATGATTGGCAAAACGGGTACTGGAAAATCTACATGTCTAGAAACTATGATCATGCAGGATATTCAAGCTGGAAGAGGATGTTGCCTACTAGATCCTCATGGTGATCTAGTTGAGAAAGTGGAGAAAGCAATTCCCGAATGGCGCAAAAATGATCTGATCTATTTCAATTTTCCAGATCCTAATCTCAATCTGAAATACAACCCATTTAAGCGAGTCACTCCAGGGAAACGTTCCCTTGTAGCTTCAGGAATTTTGGAAGTTTTTTCAAAGCTTTGGGATAGTGCCTGGGGAGTTAAACTAGAGCATATACTACGACATGCTATTCTGACTCTATTGGATCAACCTAGAGCTACAGTAGCTGATATAGTTGAAATCCTTCTGAATAAAGATTTTCGTCAAAACGCTCTTCGTAATATTGAAAGTGAGACTGTAAGAAAATTCTGGAAGAGAGAGTTCCCGGAATATCATAAGTATGATTTGTTGCCGGTGATGAATAAGATAGGAGGTATGTTAGTTCATCCGGTTATAAGACGAGCATTAATTGAAAACCCAGAAGAAGTTTCTTTGCGTAAAGCTATGGATGAAAAAAAGATTATTCTGGTTAATCTTTCCAAGGGTCACGTAGGGGCAGACGTAGCAAATATGCTAGGTGCTCTTTTTGTTACTTCAATTGCCTCAGCTGCTTTTAGCCGTGTAGACACAGAAGAAGAAAAGCGAATTCCTTTTATGGTCTATATGGATGAGTTTCACAACTTCACTACTCTTTCCCTTGTCAATATGTTTTCAGAATTACGCAAGTTCAAAGTTGGGATGACTTTGGCACACCAATATTTACATCAACTTGATGAGAAAATTAAGCAAGCAGTAATAGGCAATGCAGGAACAGTTATAGCATACAGAATAGGAACTGAAGATGCTACGCATATGTCTAAGGAGATGTTTCCTGAATTTGATGTGGAGGATTTTATCAATCTTCCAAATTTTAGAATTTACTTGAAACTCATGATTGATGGAAAGCCGAGTCGACCCTTTAGTGCATCAACATTGGACAATTAGGAAAATGCCAACCTTCAATTAGGTGGCTTGGGTTGCACTTCACCAGTTGAAAACCTTACATTCAATTCATTTTTTTTCTTGCAGTTAAGCAAAAGCAAAAATAAAGATGATGGTAATAGGATAGAGTCGTGACATGTCCCACGAGATGAAAAATGTCGAAGGTATGAAGAATACATCTGAAGCTTCAATAAAGAGTATTCTTTGATTAGCCGGCTTCGAGCAAGTCAAAGAATTTATACTTTTGCCACCTGTTTTGAGTAATAAATAGTACACAATGAAGTCAAATGAAAGGGAAAGTCTTATTCAATTAGTGGGTAAATTTTATCCATGGCGACGTCATATTGTATACCTTACCCTAGCCGTCTTCCTCCTGAGCATTTTCTTTTCCCTGCTGATGAAAAATTATTTCCAGGGTAAAACAGTCTTTTATGCAGCCAGCCAAGACCTTTTCAAGCCGGAAAAAGTCTTTGGGAATACTCAAAAGGAGATGTACTACTACGGAAGCGGAGAAGACATTGATCGTATCCTGACTGCCGGCAATTCCAACGAAGTCCTGGATTTCTTGATCGACTCTTTTGACCTATGGAAAGTGTATAAGATTAAATCCGGCTCTCAAAAAGCCCGTTTCAAAATGCGCAATGCCCTGCGGGAGAATTACGATATATTGTTGACAAAGCATGATGCTCTTGAACTTATGATTGAGGATACTAATCCGGAACGTGCTGCAAGCATGACCAATGCCGCCCGCCATCGAATAGATAACGTAGTAAGGTCAATCATCAGGAACAGTCAGAATTCCCTGGCCAATTCCTACGAGAGATCCATTGACAGTAAAGAAGTCATTATGAGGTCGACGCTGGACACCTTGGTGTATCATCGACGGAAATCAGGAATTTATGACCCTCATGGGCAGACTGAAATTCTCGCAACGAGGGTAACGGAAGTTACCAATACTGTTGAAAAGGAAAAAGCTGCTCTTGGCGCCCTGGAGGAATTACATAATATTTCATCCAAGCTTAGGGATAGTATTCAGCTCATCAAGGCTCGTATTGCCGGGTACAAAAGAGAATTGGATCTTCTAAACAGCTCAGATACAAACTTATTATATAGCCTCACTAATTTTAATATGGCCAAGGGAAAAGTGGAGGTACTTGAATCCAGGTATGCCCGGTCATATGACCAGATAGCCTATGACCTTGAAAAACTGAAAATGTATAAAGCTGCTGCTGAAATTGATGTATCTGCGCTTCACTTGATCGAAACAGCTGAGGTTCCTTTATATAAAAGCCGCCCAAAGAGATCGCTCATCGTTCTGGCCTGCACACTGGCTACATTTTTTTTTAGTTTGGGAGTTGTTTTAGTGATTGAATCTTACAAGCAGATGGATTTGAAGGAGATGACAAAACCGAGATCGGTTTGAGTTTAACTAAGTCGAAAATTTTTGTGAAGAAAGAACTCTTCAATTCATATAATCATGCCTTGGACTCTTTGCAACCTTTCATGCAAATATTAAGACTATTTATTGAGTTCAATTTTACAATTATATATCTAATTTGAGCCTAATTAAAAATTATTACTCTGACCAATCCATTTCAGAAAGGAAGGGTAGTTTAAATTACCATACTGGCAAATTTTTTCCGTCTTGTAAAGGCTGAATAATCAACATACAATTGGCTTTTCTACTTTTTAATAGAGATTCTTATAACTATAAATTCATGTTAGTTTTATTAACATCAAGTTGGTTTTTTATAATTACAATCAATGCTAGTAGGTTAACGTACTAAACTAAAAATAAAATATTTTATTACCTTTGCAGATTAATTGAAACCCGAATCATATTTTATCCTTAATTTCTTAGTATAAATGGGAAAAGAGTATAATGTTGAATCATATTGGTCTGAGGTAGCATCAAGGATAGCTGCAAGAAAAGGTTCCAATGTAGTAGCAGGTGATGACGAACCATATTACCGGTATAAGCGGGAGGAGTTCCTTAAAATGCTTCATTCTATAGATTTTGAATCCAAAACCATATTAGAAGTAGGCTGTGGACCTGGAGGTAACTTGATGGAAATCTTCAAGCACAAACCCTTTAAACTTATTGGAGTTGACGTATCAGTTCAAATGGTAGAATTAGCAAAAAAATACTGTCCAACACAAATTAATATACTTAAAATAGATGGATCTAAGTTACCATTCGATAATAATTATTTTGACATTGTCTTGACTGCAACAGTTTTACAACACAATACAAATCAAATTATTTTAACGCAATTAATATCTGAGATTTGTAGAACTTGTAAGGATACGGTTTATTTTTTTGAACGTATTGAACCAATTGTAATGGGGGATGATTTGAATGAGGGAAGACCTATTTCATTTTATTCTAAAATAATGAAAGAAAATGGTTATGACTTAGTTAAATCTGAGTTTATCAATATACGAGTAAGTTATTATATATCCGGACTAATTAGAAAATTATTGAATAGAAAAAATCGGCAAGAAGGTGAGCCATTAAATAATGCCTCAATCAGGATGCAGAAAATACTATTACCCTTCTCAAGGAGACTTGACAAAGTACTATTATCGAAAAGAGATGTTGCTAAATTAGAATTCCGAAAAACCAATTTCAAATAACATTTTGTTTATTATAAGTAAGTTTGAATTTAACAATTAGAAATATTTCACTTTAACAAATAGGTGTTTATTCTGGATCATACTGACCCTCTGTTGTTTCTGACCCCCATTGCAGTATATTGACCCCTCTCCAAGAAGAATCGATTCCAGGATACTGACCCCACTGATTTGAATTACATCTTAATGGCTTTGTAGATATAAGATTTCTTATCTAATTCAATATTGACTAAGTATATTCCAGTTGGTACATTTGGTATTATATTAATTTTATTACCTGCTTCAAATTTATGATGTGACTCAAATAATTTTTCACCAATAATAGAATAAATTATCACAGAGCATTCTTCCCATTTTTCTTTTAGTAACATTATATCAAAATTATCAAAAAATGGACTTGGATATATTAAAATATCTATTTGATTTTGTAATGGTCCTGGTTTCGTGGATCTATATTCAATATTATATCCATTTTCACCTTGAAATTCTGGATCGCAATTTGTATGTGTATAAAAGGAGTTATTATAAACAAACCCTTCATATCCCGGAAAATAAATACCGAAATAACAATTTCTGGTGTCAAAAACTGACCCAGGTGGGCAACCAAAATTATCAAGGTACATCACAGTACTTGGGGTGGTATAAAAAGAATTGTTTAACACGAAACCAGTGACTCCGGAAAAGTGGATTCCGAAATAACAATTGACTCCATCAAAAGCTGACCCAGGAGGACAACAATCATCGCAAACAGGAATTTCAAAATCGTAAATACAACATAGAGGTATAACTCCTCCCGCAACTTCTAATGTAAAATGCAAACTATAAATAAGATATTCACCCTCAAAATTGAACTCTAACTCATCACTACTTATCCATTCAAAGTCAACTTCCACTGGATTATTTCCACCATCAAGCAAGTAAGCATCTTTTACAGTAAAAGATTGATATGAGAAATTTTCAATTTTAATAAGTGTATATCCTGCACATGCATCCACTTCATCCAATGAAACATCAAATAAATCACAACTTTCCGAAATACTTTTTGTGAAACCACACCTTGAATATGAAATAGAAAAGTCTTCAATGCATGGCGCTGAGTAACAAGTAATATCTTCTTCTTCAGTATCTAATTCATCGCCGTTTATTGAGGTTTGGATTTCATCACAGTAATCATTTTTGTCTACACAAAGAATAATTGTACCATCATCGAGGATATCATAATATATCTTAGGTTCTATAGGGTTTAAAGTCTTAGAAATATTTAAAGTTTCTCCGGATGGTTGAATCACTACGTCAGCAGATAAAATCACTGAATTTGTTCCATTATAAGTAAAACAGGCGTTATAAATTTCTTCTTCTGTCAGAGTAGCATTATTTGTACTAATATTCCATGATACTGATTCGGCTACATCAGGTACATAGTTTGTCCAAGGCCAATTCCAATTTCCTTCATAAATATGATTAATAAATGTTGTATTTAAATCAACACATACTGGGGTTTCATGATTATTACAAAGGATGTAACAATCGTCAGGTATGAGATTTACTTGTTCATAAATTCGCTCTTCAATTTTCACATAATCAACCAATAATGTATCGGGGAAGGTCCCTGGATTGCTTGCATCGCAACCTTCAAAATCACAATCTACCGTAGGATTGGGGAGAGTAACATAATGCTCTGGATTAGCTGTTATCCAAATACGGGGGTGAAAACCAGTACCGTAAATCATAGTGAATACCGGATTCTCTCTTACTAAACCTTCAGGAATATTCTCTCCACATTCTACATTTATTCCTGTCTTATCAAAATTATAGTACTTATATACAGTACCTATCGTCGTGCCATCTACATAAAAACTAATTCGAAAAGGTGTCCATTCACATCCAACTACATGAAAACTATTTGCCATGTATTCACAATTATATATGTCATTAATAGGGTCACAATCAGAACTACAACCATTGGATGTACATGTAATACCATTTGTAGAACAAAAATCACAATTACTGAAGTGAGGGCAACATGGTGAATTTGTAATCTGCGTAGAATATCTTCCTTCTGAATCATCAGTAGGAGATTTCTTATTTCTAGATAAGCCTTGACCAAAGCCTCCGCGGAATGCAATATCAAATATATCAATTTCATGATGGTGCCACATCCAAAATGCACTCCATGCAGATCCACTATTAGGAAATTTGCATCTTATCTCATATTTACCAAGATTATAGTGTTGACCTTTCATTTCTACTATTCCTGCTGTTGCATTTCGCTCAACATAATCAACATCTTGGAAGCAATCATAATCGGATGGTATATGATTTGGATCTTGCAACCTGTAGGCAGGATTGACTGCTTTGACAGTTAACATCAAATAATCATTATTGCTAATTGTTACATTGTCATCAGTAAAGATAGCGGCTGGTGCACCACAATGAAACCTATGATATGGATTATTATCCATATATTTATTCCATTTATTTCCGTCAAAAGTATTAAAATTATCTTCAAACTCTGTGTGATACTCAGAGCATGCTAAAATTCCCCCATTTAATTTTACAATTGGCCATTCATCAAAGTGCTCAAATACTGGGATATCATCTTGTGTATATGCAGTTGAAATAAATAATGCAAAAAGTAATCCAATGAAGTACTTTGCGTTAGGCGAAAATGCCGTGAATTGGTGTTTCATAGCTTTAATATTTTCAATGAACAAATAAAATCATTATGAAAATACAAAAATTTTATAAAAAACTTAATTTTTTTTATAAAATATCCTTTTACAATTGAAAATTAACTCACAATATGATCAACTCTCAGTATATGTAACCATTACACTTACTCCTCAAATAAACATTATAGGTATCGTTAATATGTAATCTTGATAACAAAAAGAGTGAAGATTTGACCATTACATCTAACTAGTTTCTTGAAGAAATTAAAATTAATATTGATTACTTGAGCCTTTTTATTTCTTTTTAGTGAATACCTTTGGACAAGTTGTTTTAACATCAAGATTGGATCGTAATGAATCGCACAAGATTGATACTCACCTATGGGTAATAACTTCTATTTAATTTATGGTGTCAAACTTAAAGGACAATTGATTCATCTCAAGAAAATTGTGAAATGAAATCCCTTATTAAATCCATACTGAAAAAATTACCAATTCCTCTTTCCAAAAATCATTTATATGATTTGCAAACAAAAAAGATTGTCAAACAATGTTTGAAGGACGACAGCAATTGCATAGACATAGGTTGCTACAAAGGTGAAATCTTGGATTTATTTCTAAGTCACTCACCATATGGAATGCATTGGGCTTTTGAGCCCATCCCCTCACTATATTCACAGCTTGTTAGGAAATACAAAAACAACAGAAACTGTTCAATTTTAAATTATGCATTGAATGATCAAGCGGGCATAGCTACTTTTAATTACGTGGTTACCAATCCATCCTACAGTGGTTTATTAAAGCGGGATTACGATAGGCCTTTTGAAAAGGATGAACATATACAAGTGAAAACTGAATTGTTGGATAACTTAATTCTTGAAAATATTCCGATTCATTTAATAAAGATTGATGTAGAAGGTGCTGAGTTATTAGTATTAAATGGTGCTCGGAAATTGATCACAAGAAATCTCCCAATTGTAATTTTTGAGCATGGGTTAGGGGCCTCAAACCATTATGGAACCATATCTGAAAAAGTATATAATTACTTCAGTGATTTGTCGCTGAATGTCTCTACTATGGGTAGATTTTTGAATAAATTGGAACCTTTGACTCTTGAGGAATTCCGGAATCACTATAATAATAAAATCGATTATTATTTTTTAGCTTACCCAGAGAATGTAATTTAACAAATCCTAAAATTTGAATACTTCAATATTTTGAAATTCAAAGTGGCTAGTCGTGCTTCTTTTTGAATAAATAGAAAGGTCCAATCATTTTTTCAAAAATGAATGGTGAAGAAGAAAAACCCGTTGTATCCGAAGACTCCAAATAGTAATACTCCATAGTGGAATCTATTTCTAGTTCCTTTTGGTAATTCAGTTCGGAAATAGGTAGAGACTGGGACTTTTGATAGAAAGTCAAAGATGGAACAAAAACCCATGATACCCCCAATTTAACGCTATCTGAAGCATATCCTTTCGGAACAATATTGGAAAGAAGTTCAGGATAAAACGCATCATAATACCACTCTCTTGAGTAATTGATCTGATATTTAATAACTGACAAGAATTGAGAGAGAATGACAATGGATCCAATCAATCCCACTATCCTGGCAATTTTTGTTCGTTTAATTAGGTTCTGACTAAGTGCTAATGGAGTAAATAGAAAAGGAATTAGGAAAATGGACTTCCGTCCGATTGGTGCTTTTGTGTCCGTTACTAATTGAAATACTACTATAAAAGCAAACACAAGACCTAGAAGGAGAAATAAAATGGCTATTTGGGGTTTAAATCGTATTTGGGAGCTAACTACAAGAAAAATTAGACACACTAATAATGCTGTAATGATTATCCACCATAAGATTTCAAAATTTGTAACTTTTATTAAGTGCACTCCTGAGTAAAGGTTTTTGGTTAAATCTTTTCCCATTTCTTTAACTCCATCAGCTCCCCACTCGAATTCGCCGCTCTTGGATAATACCTTTAATGGTAACCTGAATAAAAAGAAGCACACCAGTGAAAACAATAATATAAACTTACCGTGTATCCAAAGTAAATTATAATGTCGTGAAAAGATAATGAAAATGAACCAAGCACTTAATATACTGGCTACAGAAATTAAAGCAGTAAAATTTGCCAGTAAGGATAGGAATAATGAAAAAATCATCCACAACAACCATTTTAATTCAATCTTTTGTGAGTATTGTAAAAGGCAATACGCAGCCCAAATGACACAGGCGACCATCAAACCATACCCTCTAGCTAGAGAAAAAAAATCTAATAAATAAAAATGGAATGTGACTAGGGAGAAGCCGAATAGTTGAGACCAATGATTTTTCAAATATTGTGTTACTAACAAAGCGGCACATAAAACGTAAGACCAACCTGCTAGAACATTAGGCATTCGTAATACCAATGGCAATTCACCTCCAATATTACCAGAAAGCTGAAGTAATATTGTATTCAACCAATGATTGTTTGCGGATTTCCAACAGGCAGGAGTAAAAAAACATCCCCAGACATTTTGATATCTCAGATTAAGCCAAGTGGAGGATTCATCATGAGTAAAAGGGATAATATATGCTCGGTAAAGAATTAAAAAAGCAATACCAAAGCACGTAAGAATGAGCATCCAGTTTTTATTATTCATATACTATTTTCTTGCTTTTTATGAAAACCGAATTTGTTGTAAGTATACATAGAACAAATGATTGATGCTACAAATCAACTTATAACACTTGAGGTACCTTACTTATGCAGTTAATAATTCATGTACATCTACTAATGAAAGAGTGGTTACGTAAAGAATTCATGCTCAAGAACTTGCCACTTTGGCATTTTTGACTGTCTTTGTTCCGGTTGGTGTAAATAATACACTGGATTAGAATTTTTCTTTAACAATCTAAACCAGTTTCCAATGCGACAGTCAAATCTTTCTTTTCCTTCCACAACACTTTCACCACCCTCGAGAAAATTGAGGGTATACTATGCCTACTATGGCAATGGGTTCAACAATACCTACCCTGTAATACGAATAGCTGGAAAGTATCTCCGATCATTTGGATTTGAGATTGGCACAGAGCTTCAAATAGATTTTGAAGCGGACAAGATTACTGTAACCAGGGTTGCTACCTCATGATTTACAAAATAATTACTCATGGAACAGAGCAATCAAGTAAATGGTCAATCCAACCTTTATCTGACCGTGACCAATCAGATAGTGGAGCTACTAGAAAGCCAAAAGCTTACTTGGGATAAACCCTGGATTACATTAAGCAAGGATGGCAAGCGACCTCACAATGCAGGATCAGGTCGCACATATTCTGGACTCAATCAAATCCTTCTCTCAATCAGACAAATGAGATACAAGTACCCGTATAGTGGGTGGCTAACTTTCAAGCAAATTCAAGATGAGGGTGGAAGAGTCGTGGTAGGTAATAAAGCTTCATCAATCTTCCACTACAAGCTGACCTACTATGACAATAAAGGCAGGAAGTACGAACCAGAACAAATCTTACAGATGTCATTGAATGAACAGAAAAACCTTGATCTTAAAAAACAGTCATTACTTCTGTATTACAATGTTTTCAATCTTGCTCAAACTTCTGGGCTTGATTTGTCCTACTATGCTTTGAATGAACAACCTCTTCTGACAGAAGTGGAGAAAGACGATACAGCGGAGAAATTGATAACTAACACTAAAGCAAGAATCATTCATTTGGATGCAAAGGAGGCCTGCTATAACTACTTGAATGATGTGATTTTCCTTCCTGAGAGAAATCAATTCAAGGGAACCGTACCCTTCTATGAAACAGCATTACATGAACTTGCTCATTGGACTGGACATAAAACAAGACTTCGTCGAAGTCTAAAAAATGTGTTTGGTTCAGAAGATTATGCGAAGGAAGAGTTGATTGCGGAATTGTGCTCCGCATTCTTATGTGCTGACCTTGGATTTTCCATAGGTATTACTAACAGTGCGGCTTACATACAGGATTGGATCAGGGTCTTAAAAACTGATTCACGATACATCTTTAAGGCTATTAGAAGTGCTGAAGATGCTGCGAGATTCATTCATGCTTGCTCCAATACTGTCGTTGAAAACGAATCAACTAAGAGTGAATCTGAGTTAGAGTAAAGGAACCTTCATCAACTCACCAGTTCTTTCTATTTAAGGGGTAACCTTCCATTGGTTGCTCCTTTTTTTGTTGATCTATTGGTTTATAAAATGGAAGAAAATGTTATTTTTCAGACACTTTTACTGATTTTGGATAAAGCTTTTTATGACTCCTAATTGCAGATCAATATTACTACTCACCCATAAAATTATTTACCATGATTGGCTATCTCATCTTCTTTATTATCGTCATTTATATTATAGTCAAGGTTTTCCAGCAAACAGAGACCATAGGAAATTGGAGTCATCTGTTTCATGACTTGCAGTATGATCCAAATTCATTCTATGATTTGGTTGATAAAATTTTACGAGAAAAACAAGTTCCTGAATTCATTTCCAGAAAGGTAAATATTAGCGAAGGCGGTCTTTTGTCACATAATCGCCTGTACTTGGAAGTTTCTAGAGGAGATTACATTTTTCATATCTGCGCTGCACCCTGGGGTACTGGTTTCTTTTTCTCATGGTGGGTTAGGCAAAAGATGAACGACATTGATCAGCTCCTTATTTTAATTCCTTTCGCTGGATCTCGGATTGTAAAAATGAGGCAACAAAAATCGTATTACAAGCTCGATACAGATTCCATGTTTAGAAAAAGTGTTCATCAATGTGTATTAGCTGCAGTTGATAGCCTGACTTCTGCTAAAGGAGTAAGAGCATTAAGTGAACTTGAAAGAGCACCCGATATACAATCAATGATTAACTGAGATGGCTAATTCACTTTCAGAATACCTGACAGCTCAATTCTATGCCTGGGAACAACGAGGACGAGGCTGGAAAGTATTTGATGAACCCGTGCATTTGGAGTCTGATTTTATCCCATTCTTTGGCCATCTTCCTCCTGAAAGAATAGAACAAATTGATACTGGACAACGACCACGATTTTTTCCTGCTATCCAGGAATTATTTGGTCTATTCACAACACCATCATCAAATACCTTAGGTGAAGAGGCATACATTCAACTGGAGGAGTTTTACCCACTTAATGCTTATTCATATGAAGATTCAATAGAAGTCAGTGAACTTCAGATCAATTTCGATAAAGACACCAGAGTTTTGTTTGATAGCATTGAGCAATTGCTTTTAATGCTTTCAACATGTCATGGAATTGTGGGATTTGAATTATTGGGAAGTAGTGAAAAGATAACCATCCAATTTGTTTGTCCAAGAATCTATTTAAGCGCCGTTAAATCTTATATATCGACCTACGCACCAGGAGTTGTCATTAATGAAAATGTCAATTCACTGAAAAATGCAATTGATTTTGAAAAGCCTGCATATGTGATTGATCTTGGTCTTAGGGATGAGTTCATGCGACCATTAAGGGTTTGGAACAAATTTGATCCGGACCCATTAACAGGTTGTATAGCTTCTCTTGAATCGATTACCGAAGGAGAATTTGGAATGCTTCAGGTTTTATTCCAAAAAGTTGCCAATCCATGGGCTGAAAGTATCTACAGATCAGTTACGGATGGTTCTGGTGATTCCTTTTTTGAAGATGCTAAGGATATGGTGCCTTTAGCTAAGGAAAAAGTATCAGCACCTTTGTTTGCGGTTGTATTAAGAGCAATTGGCCATGCAGAGACTGATGAGAGAGCTGCATCAATTGCACAGCAAATAGCGCAAAGCTTAATTTCATTTCACCGAACAGGGAGCAACATTTTAATTCCTCTAACTGGCGAAGTAAGCTGTGATGCAGAAGATATCCTCTATCGCAGATCAAGAAGATTAGGAATGCTGCTGAACAGCAATGAATTGGCTTCCTTGGTTCATATTCCTGATCGTTCTGTTGCCTCCTTGAAGCTTAGAGCATATTCGGGAAAGACAAAACTGGCTCCCAAGGATGTATTAGGTCATTCATTTGTATTAGGTATCAATTCTCACCTTGGGAAAGACACTCTGGTCACATTATCCGATCAATTCCGTCTCCGACACATGCATGTCATAGGTGGAACTGGTACAGGTAAATCCTCTTTATTGCTCAATTTAATCACCCAGGATATCGAGCAAGGTAGAGGGTTAACTGTGCTTGATCCTCATGGTGATTTAATTGAGGAAGTAATAACTCATATTCCGGAAGAGAGACTTAAAGATGTTGTTTTGGTTGATCCATCAGATGATGAGTATCCTATTGGCCTCAACTTACTTTCTGCTTATAGCGAAGCTGAGAAAACAATATTAGCATCTGACTTAGTGGCTTTATTCAGACGTTTTGCAACTTCTTGGGGAGATCAGATGACTTCCGTATTAGCCAATGCTATTACTGCAATACTTGAAAGTAACCATGGTGGAACTCTCATAGATCTAAGGAGGATATTGGTTGAACCAAACTTCAGAAATAAATTCCTTCAAACAGTTGATGATCCAAACATCCACTATTACTGGAAGAACGAGTATTCATTACTAAGAGTAAACGCAGTAGCCCCAATTCTTACCCGTCTTGACACCTTCCTAAGGCCTAAGCTCATTAGAAACATGATGGCCCAAAAAGAAGGACTCGATTTTAGAAATATCCTTAATTCTCAAAAGTTACTTCTGGTAAAGCTTGCTCAAGGATTAATCGGCGAAGAGAATAGCTATTTATTAGGAACTCTTTTTGTCGCGAAACTTAATCAGGCAGCACAATCACGCCAGAATGTACCGCCAGATCAACGAAAGCCTCACTATTTATATATTGATGAATTTCAAAACTTCATCACTCCTTCAATGTCATCCATTCTTTCTGGTGCTAGAAAATATGGATTAGGACTGATTCTGGCACATCAAGATTTAGATCAATTATCGCGAAAGGATAATGAACTTGCCAATTCAGTCTTATCTAATCCTTCAATTCGCGTTTGTTTTAGATGTGGTGACAAGGATGCCATAAAGCTTCAAGAAGGCTTTTCATATTTTGATTCAACTGATTTGCAAAGCCTTGGAGTTGGTCAAGCAATAGCACGAGTAGGTCAAAAAGATCATGACTTCAATTTTTCATTTTCACTAGTCTCTGAGATTGATTCTGAAATTGCCAACTCTAGACAAAGGACAGTGATTGAAAATTGCCGAGCTTCATATGCTATTCATCAAAGCAAAGTAGAGGAGATATTGAGAGAAGCTCTTCAAATTCAACACATCCCCATTAAATCAACAAAACCCAAAGCGAAAGATGATCAGTTAGAGTTATTAAAAACGGAAACCGTTAAAGTTGAAGCAGAACCTAAGCCGGAATTGGACTTGAAGGTTGAAGCGCAGCAATTTATATCTAAGGAAATTGAAAAAGAAAAGAAAAGAGAGCATAGGTATATTCAAGAATATATTAAGAGTGTGGCAGAAGCTAGAAATTTCAAAGCTATATTTGAAGAACAAGTTAACAATAGTACAGGCAAAGTTGATGTTGGTTTGCTTCGAGATGATCTAAGAATTGCTTGTGAAATTTCAGTAAAAAATACAGCAGAATATGAAGTGCAAAATATTCAGAAGTGTTTGAAGGCCGATTACTTGATAGTTTTTATGATCTCAAATGATGTAAAACATTTAGATGCTATACGCAAATTGACTGTGACGACAATCGATCCTTCACTTCATAATCGTGTGTTTTTTGTTTCAAAGAATGACTTTGTTAATCAACTTGATTTACTACTTGTGCAGCAAATACAAACCACTGAAACTAGAGCAAAGGGTTACAGGGTTAAAGTAAATTATACTGGCACGACTAATAATTTGTCACAACAAAAAGCTTTGAAGGAAATTGTTCTTTCTTTATTGCGAAAGAAGAAAAAGCCAGAATAAAAAAAGAGGACCAACAGCTACCCGGCGGTAGGGTGTTGGTCCATTCACCAGTTGAAAACGTAATAAAAATAATAAATTAGTTTGAAGTACAAAGGAAAAAATGTTACTTATATATGAGTGAATTAAAACTGCATCAGAGCTATTGAAGTGTTCATAGATGCTAAATAGATTACACTACCTGATCTGTTCGTCTGGTAATTCGGTGAGCATATTGAAATTGGAAAACATCTGTTCTTTTCTTTAAACTCATGTGTTACTTTTTTACCACAAAAACTCCGAAGGAGATTTCTAAAACAATATAATATAAAAACTTTTTTTCATCCCTCTAAAGTTATGGGTCCAGGAATTCTCGCTCTCACTCTTTCACATTCGGTTACTGAGCTGTAACACAAGAATGAGTTTTGCAAGTCGAAGTATAATCTCTCGCTTTCTCATGGATTATCTTAATTTGTGGCCATACCTAGATTTTCTTCATGCAAATTGCTCTTAACGCACGTCATATGCTTCAGGATCGCCTAGAAGGTATCGGCACTGTAACACATGAGATCATGAAAAGGATCGTCGTTTCTCATCCAGAGGATCGTTTTGATTATTATTTTGACCGGCCTTTCCAATCTCAATTTATACATGGACCGAATGTGATGCCTCATTCATTTGGCCCTCCTGCCAGGCTGCCAGCATTGATCCGTTATTGGTTGAAGTTTCCAGTACAGAATGATGTAATACGGCAGAAGTCAGATGTGTTTTATAGTCCTGATGGTTTTGTGCCTTTGGATTTAAAGATTCCCAGAGTGGGCATCGTGCATGATATCGCTTTTTATCGGTACCCGGAACATTTTATACCAAGGATCAGAAATTTTTATAAAAACTGGATGCCGCGATATCTTGAACGAACAGATCACATCACCACTGTCTCACAATTTTCTAAAAATGAACTGATCAGTGCATATAACATTCCCGCTGAAAAAATAACTGTCGTGTATAATGGAGTGTCCTCTGGATTTATTCCTTGGTCTGCAGATAAAATTCAATTGTTCCGCGATCAGCATACACAAGGCAAACCCTATTTTTTTTATTTAGGCGCCATTCATCCGCGAAAAAATGTGATTACGCTGATCCATGCTTTTAATCATTTTAAATCCATGAACGCCAGAGATCATCAATTAGTCATTGCAGGCAGGGCTTCATGGGATGCAACGGATATATATAAGGCTGTATCGGGGAGCAAGTGGAAAAATGACATTTATTTACCAGGCTTTATTGGTGGAGATCTTATCAAAGCCTGGATTGCTTGTGCACATGCATTGGTATATCCATCCTTGTATGAAGGATTTGGACTGCCCTTGTTGGAAGCGATGGCAAGCAATGTGCCGGTAATCAGCAGTAATGCGTCATCACTTCCTGAAGTAGGTGGTGATGCGGCACTTTATTTCAATCCTCTTGATACCGAGCAATTGGCTCATCACATGAATACGATTTCATTGAATGAAAGCGTGAAAGTAGATTTGATTTCGAGGGGATTTCTTCAGGTTAAAAATTTTTCCTGGGATAGGGCTGCTGTGGAAACTTATGCCTTATTATCCAGATTTAGTCATGCGTAATTTTAAAATGATAATGAACGGATGTTGGAAGCTTTGCTAAAGGATTTTTATCAAGTTTTTTCGATTCATAGTTTTTGAGTGAAAATCATCCTTCATTGCCTCCAAATTGGAAAGAACTGGATCGTAAATAAAAAAGGCCCATAGTTATAGACACTCGTTTCCCTGACCAACCGGAATATTTCAAAGAAGGTTGTCCAACAGCTTTCAATAAAGTAAAAGGTCCAGATATGAATTTGGATTTTTGTAAACAGTGTATGTTTCACCAGGGCACGGCGGAAGATCTGAGTCATATTGTATGTTCGAATGTACTTTGGACGTCTTACATTAGCAAAGTCAAATTGATTTATTAGAAATCTTATTTATTTTAAATGCAGATATGAAGTTTTGAATTTTATCCAATACTTTCTTTCGAGGATTCCTCTTATTTAGTTCTATTTGCCTCAAATTTGACTCATCACAACCTATGAGTTTGGCAACCTGCTCCTGTGTCATTCCACTAACAAGTCTCGCAAAGTAAAGCTCTTGGCCAAGGGTCTCATTTTTTAAGTGGCAATATCCAAGAAATTGAATAATTCTTTTAGCAAGTCTTGCCGTTGGTTGATGCCGGTTCAGCTCCCATCCAATCACTGAATCTTCGGTTACCTTAAACAATTTGGCAACCTGAAGCTGATAAAGCCCTCGATCCAAGCGGACTTTTCTAAGGTGGTCTCCAAGGGTGATCAATTTAGTTGGATATGCAGGATTGACAGGCCTTTTGCCACTGAAACAAATATTTGCAAATATGCAACGCACCCTCAGGGATTCATCGAAGCTATCAACATAAAACTGGCAGGATAATCCACAGCAATTTTTGCGCGCGAGATCGTCACCTTGTGATCTTCCATGGGTTGACGCAATACTTCCAATACGCCTCTTTTAAATTCAGGAAGCTCATCTAAAAAAAGAACACCGTTATGAGCCAATGATATTTCTCCGGGATTTGGAGTTGATCCACCACCTACCAATGCCACATCACTGATGGTGTGATGGGGAGATCTGAAAGGCCTCGCAGTAATCAATGAAGAGTCCTTTGATAATTTCCCTGCGACGGAATAAATTTTAGTGGTCTCCAATGCTTCATTTAGCAAGAGTGGTGGAAGAATTGTCGGAAGACGTTTAGCCAGCATCGTTTTTCCGGAACCCGGTGAGCCAATCAGGATAACATTGTGGCCACCAGCTGCTGCAATCTCAAGAGCACGTTTGATATTCTGTTGCCCCTTGACATCAGAAAAATCAAATGCATATTTATCCTGTGCTGCTGCGAAAGCTTCTCTCGTGTCGTAGATGAAAGGTTTGAGTAATCGTGTGTTGTTGAAGAAATCAAAAACTTCAGTCAAGGTGCTCACACCATAGACATTCAATTGATTGACAATCGCAGCTTCTTTTGCATTTGCTTCAGGCACAATCAGGCCTTCAAATTTTTGTTTGCGGGCCTGAATCGCGATAGGTAAAACTCCTTTGACAGGCCTGACCGAACCATCTAGTGATAATTCACCAACCAGCATATACTTTCCGATTTTATGCGAATCGATCATGCCTGTGCTTGCAGCAATAGCTGTGGCAATCGGTAAATCATACGAAGCACCTTCTTTTCGGACATCTGCAGGTGCAAGGTTGGCTATTATACGACATCGCGGGAGTCGATAACCAATACTTTTGATGGCCGACTCCATTCGTTGCCATCCTTCCCGAATGGCATTATCAGGTAACCCCACAAGAAAATACATGGGTGACCCTTGGGCAACTTCTCCACCGGAATTTACCTCCACTTCGATGGTCCGTGCGTCCACACCGTGGACTGCAGCAGCATTGGTTTTTGCTAGCATTGATTTGTTTTCTTTACTGGTGACAAAGCCGAACCAACCCGTATTTGGTTCAGATAAATTAAACTGGTTACTATGGAGCTTACTTGTATTTTTGTCCGCTCTGAAGTAAAATTAAGGAAAAGAAAACACCT
>Ga0190274_10000519_pt1 | contig 22958 bp, 17 predicted proteins | sample Popmic531T_FD_133002 | JGI IMG/M metagenome (GOLD analysis project Ga0190274, IMG submission 133002) | Populus adjacent soil microbial communities from riparian zone of Yellowstone River, Montana, USA - 531 T | ecosystem: Environmental > Terrestrial > Soil > Riparian zone | place: USA: Montana... | reverse complement strand
TTTAATGGGATCGCGGGCGCCTTCGCCCGCACGATGGGTCACCACGAATATTTTTTTCACCAAAGTGCTTCTAGCCCAACATGCGGGCGAGGGCGCCCGCGGTCCCAGAAGAGGTTGACCATCCAATTCTCGAGCGCGGGTCAAAACATCGTAGGGGTGGCACTCCGTGGCCACCCCATCGTTGCGTTAAGCTCAAGTTTAGAATTTAGGGTACCGTGAGAAGTGGGGCGGCCACGGAGTGCCGCCCCTACAATTAATTCTGTTCGCGCCGGAGCGCCCAGGTGGCGGCGAAGAAAACCACAAGAGTACAGGTGAGCAGCACAGCTAGATCTATCCATAACCGTCGCGAGCCAGTTCCGGCTAACGACAACTTTAGCGCATCGATAAAATAGTACGTCGGAACAAAGTGCATTGCCGTCTCCAGACTCGCCGGCAAGCCCGGGGCAGGAAAAGCCGGCACCAGCAGCGCAAAGAGTGCGAGGCTGGCCCGCGTGTTCACCTGCATTGTGTTTTTGAAAAGGCTGCCCATGAACAGGCCTATGGCAACCACAAAAAGGATTCCCAATAGAATCGTCGACAGGGTCAGTGGCCAGTTTCCAATCAGCTTGTGATTGAGAGTCAGGAGTAGTGCGGCAATCAGCAGGCTATAGACCACGCCAGTTAAAGCCTTACCGGTAACAATCTCCGTTAGGCTCGCCGGCGATGTCAGTAAGAAGTCCAGGGTCCGTTTTTCTTTTTCTTCGACCAGCAGCAAAGGCACCACCAGCGCCCCGGTCATTCCGAAAGCCAGCAACAGGAGCAACGGCAAGAGCATCTGATTGATATTGAGCTCACCAACTTGAGCAGTTGGATCTTTAGCCACCTCGATCCAGACCAAACGAGCGGGGGCTGGATCTTTCACCAACGACAACACCAGCTGCTCCACCAGCCGCCGGAAGGTGGCTTGTTCGATCATGTTCTTCTTGTGGTTAGCGTAGACGGTTATTTCCGGGTGCTTGCCCGCCGCGACGTCAGCATCGAAGTTAAGCGGCACGACCAGGGCTCCGACACCTTTGCTCTTTGCTACTTCGCTTGCAGCCTCATCCGCAGAACCCATTTCCAGCAGTTTTATCTGCGACATCGTCCGCAACTGCGCCACCAGACTTGATTTGCCTGAATCATGCACCAATACGGTTAGGTTGCTCTGGCTGTTGATACCGGGTAGCAAAACCCGAAAGAGAATCGCGACCAGCAAAGGTGTCACCAGAGCAACCAGGAGGTAACGGTTTCTGATTGCGTCAACCAGATCTTTCCGGGCTATGGCTGCGACCACGCGTGAGTTCATTCGGACAACCTCCTGCCGGCTATCTGAATGAATACTTCCTCGAGGGTGGCTTCGGCTGAGTGTAACGTTCGCAGCCCGCCCGCGTTTACCAGTTCTTCCAGTTGCTTTCCGGCGCCTTCATCGTCCAAAGCAATAGTCAGACTCTGTCCATCAGCAAGGGTTGCCCGCAAAGATCTTTGACCATGGGCCACCTTCAAATTGTCGGGTGTATCGAGAGCAACGATGTGTCCCTCGCTGAGAAAAGCTATTCGGCCGCAAAGCTCGTCGGCTTCTTCCATGTAGTGAGTGGTAAGGAAAATGGTCACTCCCAAACTGGACAGTTCAACCACCAGGCGACGAATCTCGCGGCCCACCACCGGGTCTAACCCTCGGGTTGGTTCGTCGAGGAAGATTATCTGTGGCCGATGAAGTAGCGCCCGCGCAATAAGCAGCCGCTGTTTCATGCCATTTGAATATTGCTGGACATTGTCTTTGGCCCGATCGAGTAGGCCAACTTGATCGAGTGCCTCGTCGATCCGTCGATCGTCGGTGCCATAGAGCCGCGCCGCAAACGCCAGATTTTCTCTGCCGGACATTCGCTCATAGAGATTTTGATTTTCGGAAACGACGCCAACGAGTGGTTTGAGTTTTTGCTGTTCAGTGGAGACGTCACAACCGGCAACTCGGGCGCGGCCGTGGCTCGGTCGCAACTGGCCACTCAGCATGCGAATGGTAGTTGTCTTGCCGGCTCCGTTGTGACCCAGGAAGCCGAATATCTCACCTGCTTCGACAGTAAAGGAAATGTTGTCTACGGCGTGCAGGTCGTTGAAAGTGCGGGAGAGTCCCTCAACCTCGATGGCAATCATCCATAACCTCCATGACAGGACACGCCATTTGAGGTTCGAACAATCGGCGGCGGCGAGTCTGCATAGTTGTTACGCACCGCAGTTGACTATGTTGCGGTTAATTAGTGCAAATGTCCGACACACTTTAGTTTGTCGTTGGTTGGGTTTGCGCGACGCTCAACAACCTGAAGGGTGACGCTGGATTGGATTCGTAATCCCCCCTCGTACCGGTGGGCGGTGCCCACCTCTAAACGAACGATTTCAAGAATCCGCGCGCTTTGATTTACTCAGAAACTGGTAATCCCCACACGTCGACAAACTGAAGTGTGCCGGACATCCGAGCGAGAAAAGTAAGCTAATCCCGTCAACTCGGTTGGGGACGCTTCAGAAAACGAAATGAACTGAGTATGGAAAGACCGATCGTTGCGCCTATGCCGAGCCAGAACCATGCGGTTAAGCCTACCGCCACCAGCCCCGAAGAATCCTCGGCCCTGACGCGTTCGCGATTCATGAGATAAGCAGTGACAAGGCCTGCTACCAAGCCGCTCAAAGCGGTGATCGTACGCTGGTCATTCCAGGCCCGCAAAGTGGCAATGACCATCATCGCCAGCATGAGGAAGGGAATCAACCAAAGTTCACTGTGCCCATCACGTGCGAGATCAACGCCGCTCAGTCTGCTTTCCGACTTGCCACAACTCAATTGTATCCACGGCAGGAAAAAGCAGATGAGGGCAATCAATGCCATGCTGATAGTTGCGCGTCTGCTGTCCATTGCATCGATCCTACTACGACTTTTTCTTCGACGAAGACTTCTTAGACGAAGACTTCTTCTTAGACGAAGACCTCTTGGCAGGCACTTTGCCACCCGCTGTTCGAGCCTCAGAAAGTCCAATTGCGATCGCCTGTTTCTTACTGGTTACTTTTTTTCCCGATCCGCTCTTCAGCGTTCCTTTCTTCCGTTCATGCATCGCTTTCTCGACTTTCTCAGATGCCTTCTTGCCATACTTGGGCATTCCTTCAACCTCCTCCGAAATGATTAATGTCGTGATCCGCGCCCGATGACATTGGAAGTTAGCCACATTACTTCGCGCAGATCGTTCTTCGACAGTACTTTTATTGAATGACTTAACGAAGTGGTCTGTCGCAATCTAAATGCCAGCGGAAAGATCATTTCAAAAGTGTAAAGAGGTGCTAAGGAATGTTAGTCGGCCGCCCAGTTGTCATGAATTGGTCTGTGAGCATGGTCGGAATGCATCTTGCTAATCCATGTCCATTTCAGGTGAATGTCTTAATTGGAAATAAAGAAGGTTGATGCTGAATCTTCCGCTGACTCTTCCTTAGCCCAGTTTGGTCCAAACACCAGGTCTTCGCCTGGTGTGTGCTACTCGTACGCAATCGGAAACAGATGTTTTGATTTAGTGCGAATAACACGGAGTGAAGTTTTTAAGTAACCGTTTTTGCCTTGGAGGTGTCTTACCAAGTGAATGTCAGTCGAGGATATTGCTTTACCTGCCACGGGAACGAGCCGGGCCGAGGTTGTCAAACAAGTATTGGAACCAGCCTCGGTGGCGGCGGCGACTGGCTGACCCTCGATTTTCTGGGTCTTGGAGTAGGGAAACAACAATATAAAGGGAGATAAAATGAGACAAGCTATGATTCGCACGTTAGTTCTGGGTCTAATCCTGGGGTCTTTCTCCGTCGTGGGGATGGCTAAAGAAAACAAAAGGCGCGTCACCTTCGAGCAACCTGTAACGGTGAATGGGACGCTGGTTAAAGCCGGCGATTACGAAGTGGTGTTTGCCGACGAAACCGGCCAGCTAACGATCTTCAAAGGCAAGAAGGAGATAGCGCAGGCTCCTGCCCGACTTGAGAAGATCGAGAAGGATAATGGCCAGGTGTATGCGCTGCGGGGCAGCAACGACCCAAAGGATCTCACGAGCGTTACGCTGAAGGATGGTTATCGGGCCAGACTTGTTAACGCTGGCGAGACGAAAGCTGAAGGCTCACAGTAACCAGGCGTGAGGTCCTCGTGAGGGGGAGTTTGAGAGCAGGACTGCGGTGTTTCATGCACGAGTCCTGCTTTTTGACGTTTTCAAAGGGGGTTGAGAGACCAACCTGTGGGGCGGCCACGGAGTGCCGCCCCCTACAACGGTTCCGCGAAGAGTCCGAGCTCGGCAATTGCGGGACAGACAGGCGCTTTTGTGATCCGCAGTCGAACCTTCGAGGTGTTGATGCGAGAGCCGCGTATCAGGCGGCAATTGCCGATGCTGGTGCCATGGGCAAATTCCTGCCAGTTCCCGTTTCGCCACACATCGAGTGCAAACGCTTCCACTCGCTGGCCCAGCGGCAGAAACTCGCGCAAACGAACGACATTGAATGTTACTTCGCGATTCAAATCCAGAACTAACTCAGGCGTGTTGGCTTGATCGAGAGTTGACCAGTAGGTGTCGCTCCTTCCATCAACCACGTTGGCCGGCGAAAACCGTCGATCATTCCCACGAGCGCTGTTGCCACTGGCTTGGGCACCTCGGACAAAGTCCCTGGTAAATGTGGCGTCAAGAGTGCGGCGAAATTTCCGCAGTGCGTTCACGTCAGGATCCGGAATCCGGCCGCGACGATCCGGCGCCAGGTTTAGCAACAACGACGCACCTCTGCCGACCGATGAATAGTAGAGATCGACCAGGTTGTCGGCACTTCTGACCTGGCTATTTTCCGACTCGTGGTAGAACCAACCCGGCCTGATCGAGACATCGCATTCCGCTGGTACCCAATGCGTTCCTGGACGGTCGCCGCGATTCAAACGAGCTTCGTCAGCCCGGCCGGGCGCGAAATCTTCACGATTAAGTGTGGCCCAACAAGTCTCGCCGGCTAGCCCGCGTTCATTTCCAACCCAGCGCACGTCGGGCCCCGCATCGCTAAAGAGGCAGGCGTTTGGCTGGAGACTCCGCACCAACTCCCAGGTTCCAGGCCAATCGTAATAAGTGTCGCGATTAATCCTGCGTGTCTCACGAGCGCCACCATAGAAACCATCGCCGCCATTAGCGCCATCCAAAAAGATTTCAAAGACTGGGCCGTATCCCGTCAGCAGCTCGCGCAATTGATTGCGGTAGTAGGTGAGATATTCGGGCCGGCCGTAATCCCGATGGTTGCGGTCCCAGGGAGAGAGATAGATGCCAAACTTGAGCCCGTGTTTGCGGCAGGCAGTGGAAATCTCTTTCACCACGTCGCCGCGGCCGTTCCTCCATGCACTGTTCTTCACTGAGTGCGCGGTGTATTTCGAAGGCCACAAACAAAAGCCATCGTGATGTTTACAGGTCAGGATCAGTCCTTTTATACCTCCGGCCTGAGCAGCACGGACAATCTGATCAGCATCGAAATCGGTAGGATTGAAAATGGCGGGAGCTTCGTCTCCGTAACCCCACTCTTTATCTGTGAAGGTGTTAACTGTGAAATGGAGGAAGCCATAAAACTCCAACGCATGCCATCGAAGCTGCCTGGCTGAGGGTAACGGTCCATACGGCGCAGGTGGCCGGACCCGATTGAGTGCCTCGGTGCTAAGAGAAGGAACGCCCAGCGCACCGAGCGTGGTGTATAGGAAGGATCGTCTCCTCATTGCCTCTTGTGAAAACTAATTTGTAGGGGTGGCACTCCGTGGCCACCCTTCCGATCGGTTACACATACGATCGTTAACAAAGGGTCGCGTCTCCTCGCAATGGGGTGGCCACGGAGTGCCACCCCTACAAGTATTTTCACAGAGTCGTTACCGCCTGCCGTTCCTTATTGGTCGACCCAATGCCTGCCTGCCCTGAACAGTAATTTTCAAGTCAATGCTATCACTTCTTTGCCGGTCCCAACGGCGCAAACTTCATCGGCGGCAGCGTGATCCTGGTGGTGGATACCGGCAGGCCCTTCAGGAATTCCATCATCCCATCTTTGATCTTCGGCGAGGACAGGAAGAGCGGATCGCTGTGCACCGCGCCTTCTATGATCAAATGAGTGCTGTTGGCAAATCCGACGCGGTATTCTTCAGCATTGCTGACGGGCGTGCGTGCGTCGAGCGTGCCACTAATATAAAGCACCGGCACGCTGGAGCGGACCGGCGAGCGAAAGGTGTCGCCCAGGTCCGGTGCCTTCCATTCTTCGCAGATATCCGGGAAAGGATAGTTTGACAAATCTTCCAGCAGGGTTTCCCTCGCTTCACGTTGGATCTGATCGCGCCGTGCCGCAGTTATTCCTGAGGCGCAGTCCATCATGAATGACATGGCTGAACCAATGCCCTCGCGCGAAATGTTGAACCAGACTTGCGCCGGGTTTGTGAAATCTCCCTGAGACGCGCGGTAGAAGAGCGCCGGGTACGAACCTTCAACGGTGGTGCCGATATTATTGGCCGCAATATACTGCATCACAAACTTGTTGACGGTGACTTTGACCTTTTGCTTTGTCCGCGGATCAGTGATCTCAACCACTGCCGGCTCCTTGTCCAAACGGTCAAACACAGATTTCATCAAGCCCAAAAAATCAGGTATGTCCTTACCCAGCTCAGGATCAGCTTTGATCACAGCGGAAAGGTCTGCGAGATGTTTCTGAATGTTGCCGGGGAGCTTGTAGGTATGATCTGGTCCTTCCGTGCCGGCCAGGATTGCCCGGTGAATACTCTGTGGGTGACGCCTAATCGTCGCCAAAGACAGGTGTGTACCGTAGCTGATCGACCACAGGCTGATCTGTTTTGCGCCCAGGGCCTTGCGTAGATCCTCAAGATCGTCTGCGCTCTCGTTGGTATTGTAGCCGCTGAGATCCACTCGTTGCAGATTGTGCCAATACCAGGCGCAGTTGCGAGCGCGCTCGCGCAGTGCAAGCCCGACACTCTCCCGCGAGGGCACAACATCGAGGGGAAGGTCGAGTCTCTCGTAACAGCCGAGGTTGGGCCTTGACATGCCCGTTCCCCGCTGATCAAAAGCGATCACATCACCTATCTCTCGAAGCGCCATGAAAAGCGGGAAGCGCGATCCGGTCGCGGTGCCGGTGCCGGAACCACCTGGTCCACCGGCGAGGTAGACGATGGGTGGCGCCGGATTCTTTGCCGTACTCTTGAAGCGTACAAAGGCCAACTCGATCTGGTTACTTTGGGGGTCGTTTCGGTTCTCAGGTACCAGCAGAGTACCCAGTTCCGCGTCTACTTTCTCGCCTTTAGCATTTTCAAAGACGTAGGGCTTGATTTTGAGCTCACCTGCTCTTGGTTGGGCCGATGCGGTGGCAACGCACGAAGCGACCATAAGCAGTATCCAAATACACTTGTGACTAAACATAGCGATACCTCTTTTTTGGAGTGCGCTGACTGGTCAGCGCTTTGGTATTCGGCGACCTGTCGCCGCCGTCGTGGTGGAATAGAAGATTGGTTAGATTTAGCGTTCGTTGCGAGGACGGCGGCGACAGGTCGCCGATTACCAAAGCGGTAACAGGTTACCGCGCTCCAAATAGACGCGCTCCAAATTAGCCATCACTGTCGTCGATTTCGGAAATCGCCCAACCGGCCTTGTCGCGCACGCGCGGTTCCGGATCGTTGAGTGCCTGCTTTAGTGACGAGATCGCTTCCGAGCTTCTGATTTCTCCGAGGGCCTCGGCGGCACCGCGTCTAACTTCAACTTGCGAATCCGTCAGCAGCGCATCACACAGTGCCTTTACAGCGCGTTCATCTTTCATCTCGCTTAAAGCCCAGGCTGCCAGCTCTCTTACTTTCCACTGGCCATCTGAGAGCGTCGCAATTAACGTTTCAACTGCACGCTCGTCTCTTAGTTCACCCAACGCGCGCGCTGACGCCATCCGCACCCACTCGTCAGAATCACCCAGCAGCGACACCAGCCGGGGCACGGCGCTCGAACGTTTACTTGTCGAAAAATTCGTCAATTCGCCAATGGCCCAGGCAGCATTGCGGCGAACAATGACGTTTGCATTGTCGAGTTGGTCAACCAAAGGCTCGAAAGCCGGTTTTCCCATTGAAGCAAGTGCAAGGGCTGCCTCTTCGCCGGGCGAGGCTTGTTTGAAGATCTCGATCGCGGGAGACCACCGGCCGCCGTTCCAACACCTCACAGGTTCAATCTTAGCATCGTCTCCCAGCATCGAAATGAGCATTGGGATCGCTTCGACAGCGTTGTTTCGTCCCGCATCGCAGGCTGCCTGGGCTCGCTCCTGCGCGCTGGATTCCAATGTCTTACGAGGTTGAGCGGCGACGGTTATCGCGGGCGCGCGTTCGAGCCCGACTGGCATTGCTCCTGATAGCGCTCCTGATAGGGTTGTGGCTGCCGGCATCAAGACCGGCTGCGCATTGAAGGCAGCTGCCTGGCTGCGTAAGTCAAAAGAAAAACTCGAGATGGCTAGCCCGGCAAAGCAAAGAACCGTCAAAGTTGTGATAAAGAGAGTTCGTCCCAATCGCAAGCTGCGTTGGCGTCTTTTTTGAGTCAGTTTCATGATTCTCTCCTCCAGAATGTCCGCATCGAAAATGCTCACCACGAAAGCCTGGCGCACATGCTGTACGGATGCGTTCGCCAGCAGCACGAGTGAGCGCGCATAGGCAGCCGGCGGCAAGAGACGCTCGGTCACTAATTCATCGCAGGCCAACTCGCGCGCTCTCTCGATCTGTCGTTTGATCAAACTCGTGCATGGGTGAAATGAAATCGGCAGCCGCACCAACTCGCAGATTAAGTTGAGCCCGAAGTCACGCCGTGAAACATGGGCCATCTCATGACCGATAACGGAAAGCAGTGTCTCTTCCCGCGCCTCGGAGTAAAGTCGCTCCGGCAACACAATGAGTGGGTGGCGGGCTCCGACCGTGACTGGAAGCAAGGCCGTCGGGGAGCTCGCCAGTCGAACCTTTGGCAACCCGAAAACAGAGCAACAACGCTTCGCAATCTCTTTCATCTGCAGAGGAATCTCGCGCTCGTATGCTGATTGGCGGAGAGTTTCCTTCTGCCGCCACAAGCGCGCCAGACAGATAAGCCGGTAAAGCAGGAAGAGCGCATATCCAATCGTCAGCAGAGACAACAGACCCGGCGTTGCTTCAACAGAACGCCTTCGTCTGGTCAGTAGATTACTGATTGAAAGATTGGTTTCTGTCGAATTGGCGGGGTTCGCTTTAGCGTTCTCTACTTTTGCAGAAGCCGGCAACGTCGAAAGAGTCTTCACTAAACCAGTTGGCGCGGTGGCAGTAACCACAGCTTTTGGCTGAACCCCAACCACGCTCCAAAGCGGCAATATCACACTCAAGAAGAGAGAAGCGACCCAAAGTGCGTGCCGGTAACGCGAGGGAGCATTTTTAAGCAGGCGCGCCCCCAAACCGGCAACCATGGTGATGACGACGATTTGCCAGGTGGCATTAAGCAGGAAGTTCAGGATGAGTTCACTAGTCCTGGTCATCGCCCGCCCCCTTTCCCACCAGTTTGTTAAGCCGCGCGAGTTTCGCCGGAGTTAAGTGACGTGCCTCGATCAAACTCATCACCAGTCCTTCCGCCGAACCGCCGAACAAGCGATCGATCAGTTCACCAACGGCGTGGCCCGTCACCTGGCTCCGGCTTACGGCAGGGCGAAAAAGATGGGCTTTGTCCTTGTCGCTGCGGGTGACTTTCTTTTTCCTAAGCAGAACCGAGAGCATCGTTTGCACGGTGGTGTAAGCCAAATCGCGCTTCAGTTCGCGCTGTACAGTTTGGACGGTGGCCGGCCCCGTGTCCCAGAGTACCTGCATAATCTCCAACTCGAGCGGGGTTAGGCGTTCACTTTTCCGGCGCGGCATCTGCTACCTCCTATGACTTTAGTAGGCTTATACGCGCGCGGCGGCAGCTTGTCAACTAAAACTTTAGTAGGTGGTTGTTTTTAGTTGCGAGACGCTCAGCCGTGGTCCTCACGATATGGCTCTTAAATCGCAACTAAGGGAACGATCCACTAAGATACACGAAACAGCACTAACCACATTTCGTGCTTTGTTCGTGTGATTTGGTGGATCGTTTGTTTCTGGGATGGAAAAGGGAGATAGGAATGACCACGCACGCAACCGGAGTTAACGCATCTGACTATGCACAACTGCAGGAACTCGCCGAAGATTTCTGGACATGGCGGGCGTCAAATCAACCAGTTTCCTACGATGACATTCCTCGAATCGAAAGACCGCCCGGTTGGTTTTCTGACTGGTCCTCCCAGGCGATCGAGCGGCGCCGCAGAGAGTTGGCTGAATTCACCAGGCGTTGCGAAGGCGTTGACTCGCGCGAATGGCCCATCCCGCATCAGGTCGATCATCGCCTGATTGGATCGGCCATCGCGCGAGTGCACTGGGAGTTGGACATCACTCGGACCCAGGACTGCAATCCCGGGTTCTATGTTGATCAAACTCTGGGTTTATTATTCCTGTCCTTGCTGAAACCGCCGCCTTTTGACGAGGTGCGGAGCCAAACAATCCTCAACACATTGCAGGGCTTTGGTCGAACAGTTACTGAGGGACAGGAAAATCTCGCTGGTAATGCGATCAAGCCATTCGCGCTGGCGGCGATCGAGAAACTAGTCGATGTCCGGAAGCGGCTTACGAAAGTGGCTAATGAACTCAGCCCAATGCTCTCGGGTGTGAGCGTGACTGAACTGCAGGCGTTTACCAATGATGCGATCGCCGCCCTTGAAGGATTTCATGACTGGCTCAACGCTCACCTCGGCGAGATGTCAGAGAATTCGGCGGTCGGCCGAGACGCTTACGTTTCTTTCCTCCAGCATGTCGCCCTGATGCCTTTCACGCCGGAACAATTGCTGGTGATGGGTTCGTACGAATGGGAACGCTCGGTCGCGTTTGAAACCTTGGAACAAACTCGCAACCAGGGTCTTCCGGAGTTGGATCTGTTTCCGGATCAGGCAGCACAGATGGAGAGGGAAGTCATTGAAGAGGAAAATGCGCGGAAGTTTCTGGAAGCGAAAAATATTCTGACAGTGCCCGGCTGGGTAAAGCACTACCGTAATCTGCCACTGCCGGCCTACATCGAGCCGCTCACCTTCATGGGTGTGGCCGACGATCTCACCTCGGCGACCAGATTGGACGAAGACGGTATCAGTTATATCAAACCACCTTCGCGCGAGCTCGAGTACTTTTCACTTTCGATAGCGAAAGACCCGCGACCCTTGATCGTGCATGAGGGCGTGCCAGGTCATTACCTGCAAATGACACTCTCGTGGGCACACGAAAACCCGATCCGCCGGCAATACTACGACTCTGGTGCAAACGAAGGTATCGGTTTCTATGCCGAAGAGATGATGCTGCAGTTTGGCTTCTTCGACGACAGCCCAAGGTTGCGAGAGATTATGTATAACTTCATGCGCCTGCGGGCCCTGCGGGTGGAAGTGGATGTGAAGCTGGCGCTCGGTCTCTTCACAATCGATCAAGCCGCCGAGTATTTGGAGAAGATCGTCCCGGTCGATCGGGCCACGGCCAGGCAGGAGGCTGTCTTCTTTGCTTCGTCGCCGGGGCAGGCGATTACCTACCAGATTGGCAAACTCCAAATCATCAAGTTCCTCGCCGACGCTCGCCTTCACCTGGGAGACAAATTTAACCTGCGCGCGTTCCACGACTTCTTGTGGAAGAACGGAAATGTTCCCATCGCGCTCTTGCGTTGGGAGTATCTCGGGTTGAGTGACGAGATTGAGCTGCTGGATCAGGAAAGATCCAGGGACTACGACTAGCCGTGAATCGGAACTCGATCCCGCGCGCCTTCCTAATTTCGAAATCACAGATCGTTGTCCATGCGATGAGAGGCAGAGCAGAGGTTGTCATGATATTCCGTGATAGCGAACGTGGCGACCGCGTATCCTTTGCCATGTCCACTGAGTCTGTCGGAATGTGGGAGCCGAGTTATGATCCGGTAGTATGGCAAAGAGGGCGCTCCACCTTTTAGTGCGGAAGGTGCGACAAGGTGAGCAGGAAGGAACCGAGAACATCCCTGCGCAGATGTTCTCAAATCTCAAGACCCAGACAAACTGCAACGCGTAAATAGAACGGCTGTCAAAGGAGTTGGGTGTGACCGGGAGAAGAGACTTTCTACAAGCTTTGGCCGTGACCGGTATGGGCGTGTCCGTTGTTGCTGACCATCCGGCCGGCCGGCTAACCGTTGCGGGCGGCGATGATCGCGCCTATTGGTTGAATGTGCTAACGCGACTGGCCGAGCCGGTACTCGTGAACCTGGCTCAGCAGCGTTTAAAGGAAAGGATGCCGGTTGAGAGTCTGGCCGGAGCGGCTGAGCGACGTGACTATTCTCACTTGGAAGCCATCGCGAGACTGCTTGCCGGAATTTCCCCGTGGTTGGAGCTTGATCTGAAGGGGACGGAAGAAGGCAAGCTCAAGGACAGGTATTCTGATCTTGCCCGTCAAGCCATCGCTGCCGCGACTGATCCACAGTCGCGTGATTTCTTGAATTTTAGCAAGGGCGGGCAGCCCCTGGTCGATGCAGCTTTTCTGGCCCATGCCATCATTCGCGCGCCGAATGAACTTTGGAAGAGGCTTAAACCCGGCGTCCAAACGAACGTAATTAGCGCGCTAAAATCCACGCGAGGCATCACACCTAACTTCAGCAACTGGCTGCTTTTTAGCGCGATGATTGAGGCCGCTCTCTGCTCGGTCGGTCAACAATGGGATCGCATGCGCATCGATTACGCGGTGCGTCAGCACGAACAATGGTACAAGGGCGACGGGGTTTACGGCGACGGGCCAAACTTCCATTGGGATTATTACAACAGTTTCGTGATTCAACCGATGCTGATTGACGTTCTGAGAACAGTCTCCAGCAGCATGCCGGGATTGGCGGAGTTCTATCCGAGAGTGCTGGACCGGGCGCGACGCTACGCCGTGATTCAGGAGCGCATGATTTCACCCGAAGGAACGTTCCCGGCCATTGGCCGCTCCCTGGCTTACAGATTCGGAGCGTTCCAGTTACTTGGACAGGTTGCCCTGATGCGCCAGCTTTCGCCAGAGATGAACCCGGCGGAAGTACGTTGTGCTCTGAGCGCAGTCATCCGGAGAATGATCGACGCGCCCGGGACGTTCGACCGGGACGGCTGGTTAACGATTGGGTTTTGCGGGCACCAACCGAACATCGGCGAACGATACATCTCGACCGGCAGTTTGTATCTCTGCGCCGTCGGACTTCTTCCGCTCGGGTTGCCTCCTGACGACCCATTCTGGACGGGCCCTCCGGTGTCCTGGACTGCAAAAAAAATCTGGTCGGGTCAGAACGTGAATGCAGACCATGCAATTTAGCAGTCGCAATCGGCCGATAGCTTTGTGATCACATGTGAGAGGGAAGGACTTCATGCTCAAGTTGAAATTACCGTTGATTGTTTTGATCGGGCTGACTCTGGCAGCTTCAGCTCTCGGGCAATCCGCGCCGACCACGGCACAAGCACCGCACACCTTCGGCTGGAAAGGTGAGCACTTCCTGCTTGACGGAAAACCCTTCCTGATCATCTCGGGTGACATGCACTACCCGCGCGTCCCTCGACAGTACTGGCGCGACCGAATGCGGAAGATGAAGGCGATGGGCTTGAACACCTTAACCACCTACCTCTTCTGGAACCTGCACGAGCCGAAGCCGGGTCAGTTTGATTTCACCGGCAATCTCGATATCGCCGCCTACGTCCGGATCGCGCAGGAGGAGGGTCTCTGGGTCATCGTCCGGCCTGGTCCATATGTCTGCAGCGAGTGGGATTTCGGCGGTCTGCCACCTTGGCTGCTCGCAACTCCGGACATGAAAGTGAGGACCACCGACCAGCGCTTCGTGAAGGCCGCCGCCGCCTATATGACGCAGGTTGGACGACAACTCGCGCCATTTCAGATCACGCGCGGTGGCCCAGTCATCATGGTGCAGGTGGAGAACGAGTATGGCTCGTTTGGAAATGACAAGGTCTATATGAACGCCATCCACCAGATGATTCGCCGTGCCGGTTTTGACGTGACCCTGTTCACCTCTGACGGCGACAACAAGCTAGCCGACGGAACCCTGCCTGACGTGCTCGCGGTTATCAACTTCGGAGCGAATGAACTACCGGAGAAGAAGTTTGAAGTCTTCGATAAGTTTCGACAGCAAGTGCCCCGTATGTGCGGCGAGTTCTGGGTCGGATGGTTCGACGCCTGGGGAGACAAACATCACACCGCATCAATGCAAAAGGCGGCCGCTGGTCTGGACTGGATGCTTTCCCGCGGCATCTCCGTGAATCTCTACATGTTTCACGGCGGCTCAACCTTTGGTTTCATGAGCGGCGCAAACAAGTATCAGGCTTACACGCCAGACATCTCCAGTTACGACTACGACTCGCCTCTCGATGAAGCAGGTCGCCCGACCGAGAAGTTTTACGCGCTGCGCGACGTTATCAAGAAATACCTGCCGGCGGGCGCGATATTGCCACCAATGCCTGAGCCGTTGCCGATGGTCGAAATTCCGCGTTTCGAGTTGAAAGAGTCGGCCAGTCTACTTTCCGCACTCGGCCGCCCAGTCAAATCCCGCCACCCGCAGCCGATGGAAGCCTTGGGCCAAAACTATGGTTACATCCTTTATCGCACGCAGATCGCCAGTCAGAACCACCTGCGTCAGCCGTTGGATCCGGTAAAGGGCATCCTGGAGATCATCGAGCCGAGAGACTATGCGGTCGTCTATCAGGGCATGAGAAGGCTCGGGACATTGGATCGCCGGCTCAAGCAGAGCACGTTGGAGGTGGAACTCGACGAGAAGGCTCCGCTCGACATCCTGGTGGAGAACATGGGGCGCGTAAACTTCGGACAGCACATGTTGACTGACCGTAAGGGGATCACCGAGAGAGTTACGTACGGCGGCAGGGAACTCACCAGGTGGGAAATTTACCCCCTGCCGTTTTCTGATCTGTCACGCTTAAGGTTTACGCTGGCGCCGAAATCCGGACCCACATTCCTCCGCGGCACTTTTCAGTTGGCATCCGTCGGCGATACCTACCTGGACATGCGCGGCTGGGGGAAGGGATCGGTATGGGTCAACGGGCATAACCTCGGACGCTACTGGCGGATTGGCCCACAGCAGAGTCTCTTTGTGCCATCCAATTGGTTAAGAAAGGGTCGAAACGAAATCATCGTGCTCGATCTGGAAGATGGCCGCGGAAGATCAGTGCAAGGGATCAAAGAATTGATCTTCGAAACTCCGAAGGCGGAGTAGCCAGGCAGCACTCCATGTCCAGAGATGAATCGATGTTCAACTCTTTGGAGTGCGGAGACTTGTTAATGAGATCGCTCCGCGTCACCCCGTAGGTTGGACTTTTTGTGCAAACCCCCTGTTCCTTCAACACCGCATTATAGTTGACGAAACGTCGCAGATTGACCAGTATCACCGCATGGAGCATCGCTTTCGCACCCTCAACCTCGAGTTATCTTCGGCGTGCAACTTTGATTGCTCCTACTGCCCCGAGCACAAGATGACGCGCAAGAAGTCTCTCATCGAGTATGACCTTGCCATCAATCTCCTCGATCAAATCAAGGAAATGAATCTCACCGGGGAGATCAATTTCTACCACATGGGGGAGTCGCTGCTTCATAAAAGGGCACTCGATATTTTCGCGCACGCGAAGAAGCTCGGGTTGCGCATCAAGCTCAATACCAATGGTTCCCGGCTGACGCCGGAGATGAGAAAGTCGCTTCTCGAGCTCGACATCGAGAATCTTTCCATCTCGTACCACTCCTCTTTTGTGAAGTTCAATAAGTTCGCGACCTTCCAGAGCCCTATCTCCTTCGAAAAATGGCATGAGCAGATTCTGGCCACGGTGGAAGATCGATACAAGTACAACTCCAAGTCCCAGATCTCGATTATTTTGTTCAAGGCCTCAAGGGCACTTCAGAAAGAGCAACTCGAGGATGTCCGCCTGCTTGAGACTGACGAGGAAGTGGAGGAGGCGCTGGAAGTGTGGTTTGAACTGGGGAAGAAACTATCGCGCCAATACGATCTTCCTTACCTGCACGACCGCGACACCCGGTCGATGGCCAGGAGAATCATGCATACGGTTTTCGATAGGGCCAACAAAGGGTTTCCGATCATTCCCGGCTTCAGTGTCAGTCTCATCAAGGTCCACACCTGGAGCAACGACGTCGTTTGCACCAAGCTGGCAGACCGGCCGATCAAGCAGGCTCGTTTCGGCGGGTGCGATGCGTTGAGCGACTCGATGGCCATTTTTGCTGACGGCAGTTACTCGCTTTGCTGTGCAGATTGGGACGGCAAGGTAGTGGTTGGAACTGCCCATTCGCAGTCACTTCAGGAATTTCTGGATTCCGAAAAGGCGACCTATATTCGCGACAGTTTCAAAAAGGGCAAGCTGGTTATGGATTATTGTAAACAGTGTAGAGGCGGATTCACGACGAAGAGTTGGGCCTTCAATCAGGCGCATTCATACGTCTACTACAACATCAAGTCATACCGGAAACTACGTAACCGGTTCAATATGGACTGACACCTCCCCCGAAGTGTGATCATCTCTGCACGGAGGCGTCTCCTTGGAGTGCGGCGGCCTGGCGCCGCTTTGGCCCGATCTAGCCCTTCGAGACCAAGGCGGCGCCAGGCCGCCGCACTCCAAGGAGCGGCTTCTACTTTCCAAAGCGCGAGGCAGTCAGCGCCACATCCGCGCGTGCCCAGGCCTTCTTGAGCCTGGCTTCAATTAACGCAGCGTCTTCGGTCTTGCCTTGCGCTTTCAACGCCTGCATCAAGCCGTAAAGCGCCCATCCGTTTTCGCGATTGCGGCGCAGGTCTTCCCAATAAACAGTTTCGGCTTCCGGGGCGCGGTTCGCAGCCAATAGCACCGCACCGAGTGCATGGCGCGGCGGATAGTGAAACTCGGCAGGCTCTGTATAAACCAAAGCGTCTTCCAACCGCACAGCGCGTTCAAGATTCAGCACGGCCTTGTCGTAATCCTTTTTCGCCGCGGCAATCTCGCCACCCAGCACTTCCTGCGCGATCGATAGAATCGCATGACCGGTATTCGGCGAGAACAGCGGTTGGTTCAGTGACTGATCCTTCATTATCTCTTTCAACTTGGAGAATTCCTGTTCCGCCTGGTTAGTTTGACCTTTGCCGAGAAACGCCGTCCCACGCGCGTAGTGCCACTGTCCACGCAGGTACGCGCTGGTTGCTGGCGGCTCAGGCTCGCGCAACATCTCGTCCCACTTGCCGAAACGCGTTAAAGCAAAGTAAGGCACTACCCGAAAGCCGGCGAGCAACGGCACCGCTTTCAAAGTTTCATCATCAACTCGCGACGCTGTCTTCCGTGCTGCTTCGATCGCCACCTTGCTGCGGCCGTCTGCCGTCGCGGCGAACCAGAGGAAGTGCAGGTTGTGAGGATAGTAAGCCATCGGGTAAAGGCCCTGGGCGCGACATTGCGAGATGTAGTCCTCATCGGCGGCGATCGCCAACTCATTGCTGCGCGCAGCGTCGGCATAGCGGCCCACGCGCTGATAGATGTGTGCCGGCATGTGCACCATGTGACCTGCGGCAGGCATTAGCGTGATCAGACGATCGGCAGCCGGTTCAGCTTTAAACGGTTCATAGGCTTCCATCAGGTGAATGTACAAATGCAGCGCGCCGGGATGATTGGGATTTTTAGCGATAACGTTTTCCGTGAGTCTCACAATTTCCGTGGTCCGGTCATAAGGCGTGCCGTCACGCGTCCAATAACCCCAGGGCCTCAAGTCCATCACGGACTCAACGTAGAGCATCGCGATGTCCTGGTCGTTGGGAAATTGCAAATGGACTTTGCGCATCGCGTCGGCGTAGGCGGCATCGCGCGCTTTGCGATCTTCAGCGCCCCCGGAATAGCGTTGCTCCAGAGCATCGATGAGCGCCCGTTCCCGCGGTGTAGCTTTCGACTTGAGCGCGATGGCTTTTTTGATGACGTCGAGAGCTATCGGCTCGTTGTTTGGGTCCATCGGCGCGTTGATGTTCGGTCCCAGCGCGAGTGCTTCGCCCCAGTATGCCATCGCCAGGTTCCGGTCGAGTCGGGCTGCTTCGCGGTAAGCGCGCCCGGCTTCCGCGTGATTAAACGCATAGGAAAGGTTCAAGCCCTGGTTCATGAAGAGTTGCGCCTGGCGGTTTTTGGTGGAAACGAGAAACACGTGATTTCCAAGCTTTTGCAAACGTGGCGCTAACGCTCCGGTTGGGGAAACCGACTGCTGCGTGGGCTCTTTGTAATGAACGTGGTTAGGCGCTGAAGTTTTGTCCTGCGCGAAGTTGGTTTGCGGAATGGCAACGGAGGTCAGGCAAACGACGAACGCGGCAAGAATCAGTCGTGCGAATTTCATGGGCTTAGCCTCTCTCTCTCAAGTTGTGTTTTGGTTTTCAAGCTGGCGCGCCGATTTGCGGCTTTGCCGCGGAATCAAATCTTAAATCGGAGCCAGTTCCGGTCGAGCGACTGGGAGGTGATGAAGTCAGTACCACCTCGCGGTAGCGGGTGGGTCCGACGATTGCCAATTGCGATTCTCGATTGGTGATTTGAGCTTTGCTCCAAGCAGTTAGTAGTCGGCGATTAATCCTAACCAATCGGCAATCAGCAATTGGCAATCGGCAATCGGCAATCGAAGGACCCACCCGCTACCGCGAGGTGGTACTGACTTCATCGCTTCGCACCGTCCCTTCGCCAGCAACACACTAATGGAGCATAACCCAGTTTTGGGGGAGAGCGATTTTATCGTAACCCTGCTATATAATCACGCGGTTTTTGATCGAGGACGGGGCATTAGATCAGTAGGCAGCAGGCAGTAGGCAGCAGGCAATAAGCAGGAGGCAGGAGAATAGGATGATTCGATCGAGATTAATTCGCGTCCCGACCGTGTTTTTTCTCATTTTGTCAGCGCATTTATCGGCCCCTTCCCAGACATCGCTTCCCACCGACATCACCGCGCAGATCGACAAGCTAGTCGCCGACACGCTGGCCCGCACCGGAGTGCCGAGCGCTTCAATCGCAATCGTTAAAGACGGAGCCGTCGTTTACGTAAAGGCTTACGGCGATGCGAAGCTCGAGCCGAAGACGCCGGCGACGGCAGCGATGCGTTACAGCATCGGCTCGATCAGCAAACAGTTCACGGCCGCCGCGATTCTGCTCTTGCAGGAACAGCAGAAGCTTTCGCTCGACGACAACGTCGCGAAATACATTCCCAATCTGACACGCGCGAATGAAGTCACGATCCGGCAACTTTTGTCGCACACGTCCGGTTATCAGGACTACTGGCCGCAGGATTACGTGATGAAGCCAATGCTGGAGCCGACAACGGCGCGCAAGATCATGGACACGTGGGCGAAGAAGCCGCTGGACTTTGAACCCGGTACGAAATGGCAGTACAGCAACACAAACTACGTCATCGCCGGAGCGATCGTGGAAAAGGTTGCGGGCGTGCCTTTCTTTCAGTTTTTGCAGCAGAACATTTTTAAGCCACTAGACATGACCAGCGTTCTGGACATAGATCAGGGAACGCTGACCCAAACCGATCCGATCGGCTACAAGCGTTACGCTCTCGGGCCGCTCCGTGTCGGTCCGAAGGAAGGGAAAGGTTGGTTGTTCGCTGCGGGCGAGTTGGCGATGACCGCAGCAGACCTCGCGAAGTGGGACATCGCGATCATGGAAGGCAGGCTTTTAAAACCGGCCTCGTATCTTGAACTTGGCAGGGAAGTCTTGCTCAAGAATGGATTAGGAACAAACTACGGCCTGGGCGTTAGCGTGAACTCACAAGGAGGTCGTCGCGCGCTCTCGCACGGCGGCGAAGTGTCAGGCTTCACGGCTACGAACATCGTCTTTCCGGACGATCGCGCCGCTCTGGTCGTGCTCGTGAATCAGGACGCGGCCAGCGCTGCCGGTCCCATCGCTGGCGGCATTCCACCCTTGCTGTTTGCGACGAACGATCCGGCGACGGCCGCGAAACTGGAACAGGCAAAGAAGATTTTCGAAGGATTGCAGCAGGGCAAAATCGACCGTTCGCTCTTCACCGAAAACGCAAACGGGTACTTCAACGAACAAGCTTTGGAAGATTTCAAAAACAGCCTCGGCCCGCTGGGCCAGTGGGAATCATTCACCCAAGTTGGTCAAAGCCTTCGAGGCGGCATGACCAGCTTCACTTACATCGTTCGCTTCGCAAACAAGACCATCCGCGCCTGGACATTTGAAATGCCGGACGGAAAGCTTGAACAGTTTCAGGTGGCTGTAGGGAATTGATGACTCATGCTTCCACTTCGGATAGGGAGGGCACCTATCAGATTGGCAAAGGTTTTCTCACCCGAGATCGTGTTTGAATAGTTAAGCAGCTTTGCATAGCGCCGGATCGGCTATCGTTAACTTTTCTCATTGCATGATCTCCGCGCATGATCTCCGCCCAGGTTAAACAAGTTGTTGCTGCCGCTTATTCGCATGAATCTAAGACAGGTGTCCTCATTTTCGTACGCGTAACCGCAGCTCAGGACCCAAAAGAGCTGTTTACCGGACCAGCCGCCCGCAGAAGCGTCGGCATCAACTGTGCCCGCGAACATCCCAGCCAAACCCTCATTGACGGTTATGCGATGAAGCTAGATGGATCTCGACTACATTTCTGTGCTTGCAGTCTTCTATTCTCTTTTACGGTCAAGTTGGCATCTCGATTGCGCTAAGAATTGGCCTGTTCCTACAAAGTCGCGCAGTTTCCGCGAGGGGCCAGGCTTACTTGAGGCGGGCTTCGACTAACGCCTTTACCGTGCAAAGGCTTTGAAGCCAGCGTTTTATAGATATGTTCTTGTTTTTGAAAATGCTTATGGCCCCATTTGGTTTCCCAACTGTCGTCTTAGCCGTTCTTGTCTTCGGCATTGTGGGCTGCTGCGGAGATGTAATGGCGTCTTGCACATCTGCTAGTTTCGCTGCGCCGCAAGCCGTCAACGTGCGCGCTCGGGGTGTCGCCATGGCAGACTTCAACGGAGACGGTTGGCCCGACGTTGTGGCGGCAGCCGACTTTTCGAACAACGTCTACCTGATGATCAATAACGGCGGTCAGGGTTTTCTTTCGCCTGTTACTTTCAGCACAGGTGGGTGGCCCGGGGATATTGCTGTGGGTGACTTCAATAATGATCAGAAGGCAGATGTAGTCACTGCGAATTTTAATCCGGCCAGTGTTTCGATTCTCCTGGGGAACGGAGCGGGTATTTTTGCTGCGCCGGTAAATATTGCGGTGGGAGATAGCAGTTCGAGCGCGGTTGCGGTCGGCAATTTCAACGGCGATCAGAATCAGGACCTGGCTGTTGGAAACTCCGGGGGAACGGTTGCGATTCTGCTCGGTACGGGGTCCGGTGGCTTTACCGGCCCGACTTCCTTCCCGGCTGGCGATCGCACTAGATCGATTGCTGTTGCCGATTTCAACCTGGATGGCTATAGCGATCTGGCGACCGTTCAACAGTTTTCAAGCAAGGTCTCCGTCTTGTTCGGAAATGGTTCCGGCGGATTTGGTTTGGCAATGTTCAATGCAGGATCGGAACCGTCTTCCGTCGTGGCGCAAGATTTCAACAACGATGGAAAGCCCGACCTGGCGATCGCTCTAATCCAAAACATGGCCGTTCTCATTAATAACGGCGACGAAACGTTTGGCGCTCCCACCATGCTGAGCGTTCCCGGCAGTAGCCCATCAGCAGTGGTTACAGCCGATTTTAACCACGATGGGCAATACGATTTGGCAGTCGGCCACAACACCGGTGTTTCGGTAAGGTTTGGCAATGGAGACGGCACTTTTGCTAACCAGGCAAACTTTCCAATTGGCCTGGGCCCGACCTATCTCGCCACCGAAGATTTGGATGGTGACGGTTCCGCTGATTTGGCTGTTTCAAGTTACAGCGACAGCACCATTAGCTTTGTGAGTAATGATGGCAGCGGAGGTTTCAAGATTGCCTCCAGGTTTTCGAATAACTTCGATGCCTGGTCAGTTGTCGCCGGGGATTTCAACAGCGACGGGAAAATCGATCTCGCGGTTGCAAATCGAACCGGCAACACCGTGTCGGTTTATCTTGGTAATGGCTTGGGAGCCTTCGAGGCGGCTCGCGTTTTTAGTGTCGGTGCCCCGCCAAGTTCGAACATCACCAACGGCCCATTTTCGATCGCCGCCGCGGATTTTAACGGTGACAACAAATTGGACCTGGTTACGGCAAATTTTACCGGCCAGAGCGTAACGATTTTGGCAGGTGACGGGGCCGGCAATTTTTCGGCCAACAAGATCACTGTTGCGGGAGGCTTTTATCCTCAGTACGTAATAACCAGTGATTTTAATCTTGACGGAAAATCGGACGTGGCACTGACGCGAAGCTCATATTTTGGCGGGGTAACTGTTTTGTTTGGTAATGGAAACGGCGGTTTTACCGGCCAAACTGATTTTGAAACCTTCATATCCTCCGATGCGATCACCGCCGGCGATCTGAACGCGGACGGCAAACCGGATCTGGTAGTGGGCTCAACTTCCGGCAGTGTGTTTTCAGTTTTATTAAATAATGGATCGGGTGGATTCGGGGCTCCAACGCGCTACTCGTCGGGTAATAATGCCGGACAGGATTCGGTTGCGACGATAGGCGACTTCACCGGTGACGGCAAGGTAGATCTGGTGGTTGTGAATTATTTGCGAGATACATTGGCGTTATTTCCAGGAGATGGCGCTGGCGTGTTTGCCGGTCCAACTTTCATCGTCAACGTGGGCCAATGGCCGAATAGCCTGGTGTCAGCCGATTTCAATGGCGACGGCTTATTGGACGTTGCCGCAGCGTATACTACTTCGGGCGCCATATCTGTTTTTCAAAACA
>Ga0190274_10000518_pt1 | contig 22980 bp, 26 predicted proteins | sample Popmic531T_FD_133002 | JGI IMG/M metagenome (GOLD analysis project Ga0190274, IMG submission 133002) | Populus adjacent soil microbial communities from riparian zone of Yellowstone River, Montana, USA - 531 T | ecosystem: Environmental > Terrestrial > Soil > Riparian zone | place: USA: Montana... | reverse complement strand
TCCCGGCGGATGGTGATCTTCGACGACCTCGACTCCGAGGCCAAGCTGCGCGTCTACGACAAGGGCGCCGACCCGGTGTCGGGCGGCTTCGGCGAGTTCCAGTTCCGCCTGCGCCGCGGCGACCTCCACGTCCCCCGCACCGACCTGACCGAGCCGCTGGCCCTGGAGCTGGACCACTTCCTGGAGTGCTGCCGCACCGGCGCCCGCCCCCGCACCGACGGCTGGAGCGGCGTCCGGGTGGTCGCGACCCTGGAGGCGGCCCAGCGGTCCCTGGACAAGGGCGGTACCCAGGTCGACGTGGAGCTCAGAACGTGAGCCCGTGCCGCTGGATGATGGCCGCCGTGGCCTGGAAGTCGACCTCGCAGCCGTAGCGGGCGGCCAGGGCCGGGAGCGTCGCCGGGTCCATCTCGCCGAGGGCGCCGAGCTCGCGGAACAGGTCCTCCAGGCCGGACGGGGTGATGAGCTCCAGGACGCGGGTGGGCGTGTCGCCGGGGTTCCAGAAGGTGTGCCACTGCCCGCGGGGCTTGAAGACCAGGTCCCCGGGCCCGGCGAAGACCTCCTCGTCGCCCAGCACCGCCCCCAGGCGGCCTTCGAGCACGTAGCTGTACTCGTCCTCGCGAGTGTGGTGGTGCAGCGGGCCGGCCAGGACGCCCGGAGCCACGGTGTGCTCGATGACCGTGAGCCGGCCGGCGGTCTCGGCGCCGTCGACCATGAACCTGTCCGTGCGGAACTCCGGCGCCCCCGCGATCTCCCCGTCCTTGGGGCCCAGCACGCGCGCCCCCGTGGTGAGCTTCTGGCTGGTCTGCATGGTCGCTCCCCCTTCTGGTTGGGTGGTCACCGCCGACGCTAGGCCCTGACGGAAGGGCTGCCCATTCCAGAAAGGTGGTATTTCCAGCGCCCAGGACCGCCCGTAGAGTGGCCGCATGAGCACCGACAGCAGGCAGCTGGCCAGCGACAAGCTGGCCCGGCTGGCCGGGAGCGGCCTCGACCTGGTGAGCTTCTGGCGGGAGGCGACCGAGGTCCTGACCCGCGCCGTCCCCCACTACTGGGCGCCGTGCTGGTACACCCTGGATCCGGCCTCGCTGCTGGTCACCAGCCACTTCGACGAGGGCATCCCCGAGCTGCCGCCCGAGTGGCTGATCCACGAGTACTACGAGGACGACGTCAACAAGCTCGCCGACATCGCCCACTCCGCACGTGGGCTCTCCACCCTGCACGAGGCGACCGGCGGCGACCCGAGCGGCAGCCCGCGCTGGCACGCGAACATGGCCCTCGGCGGGGACCAGGAGCTGATCGCCGCCCTGCGCGCCCCGTCCGGCGAGGTCTGGGGGGCGCTGGGGCTGTACCGCGAGCCCGGCCAGCCGATGTTCGACGACGCCGAGCTGGGCTTCGTGCGGGCGGTCGCGCCCTCCCTGGCCGAGGGGGCGCGCCGCGGGCTGCTGGTCGGCGAGGCCGTCGACCCCGAGGGACCGGACGCCCCCGGCCTGGTCGTGCTCTCCGCCAGCGGGGAGGTTGAGTCGGCCACGCCCGGCGTGGAGCAGTGGCTGCGGGCGCTGCCCGACGGCGACTGGGACGCCGGCAGGCTGCCCTCGTCGGTCCTGGCGGTCGCCGGCCGGGCGCTGCGGACCGCCGAGTACCCGGACGAGCCCGGGCAGGTCGCGGTCTCCCGGGTGCTGTCGCGCTCGGGCACCTGGGTCGTGCTCCACGGCGCCTCCCTGGTCACCGGCGGCGCCCGCCGCGTCGCCGTGATCGTCGAGCCGGCCCACCCGGCCCGCATCGCTCCCCTGCTGATGTCCGCGTACGGGCTGACCGAGCGCGAGCAGGACGTCACCCGCCTGGTGCTCCAGGGCGACTCCACCGCCGAGATCGCCGAGCGCCTGGTGGTCTCGGTCCACACCGTCCAGCAGCACCTGAAGAGCGTGTTCGACAAGACCGGGGTGCGCAGCCGCCGCGACCTGGTCGGCAAGGTCTTCTTCGCCCACTACGAGCCCCGCCTGCGCGACAACGAGCGCCGCGCCAGCCACGACCAGCCCCTGCGCGGCGGCCCGTTCGGCGGAAGCTGAGGGCCTCGGCCGGGCGAACCGGGAATTTCTCGGGAATTCGCCGGTGATGGCCCTGGTCGACAAGGCGCCGGAACCGGGGGTGGGCGGGCGGCTGGGCGGGGGATCTCCCAGCACCTGCCGCCCCCGGCCGGCATCACCGGGATCCCGCCGGTCGGGGCCGGGCCGCCGGTCCCGCCGGCCACCGAGACGCTGGCCGCGCTGGGGACACGGGCGAGCGGCCGGCGTCCTCGGGCCGGGCGCACCCGCGCCGCCAGCATCCGCGGCCGCGCTCCGGGCGGGCGTCACCCGAACCCCGCGAGGGAGGGGCCCCTGAACGGGAGGGTAGCCCAACCGCGGAACGGGGTGGATCGGCTGTCCACACCCCACCGGGTGGCGGCCGCCCCGGCGGCCCGGGTCCGGGTGCCGCCGGTCGCGGTCCGGGTCACGCCCCCGGCCGTGCTCGGCCGGAGCCTGCCTGAGGTCGAGGTGGCGACCCCGGAGGTGTCGGCTACCGTGGGCGAGGCCCTACGGCTGCGCCCGCGTTGACAGCTCGCCCCTGACCCAGGCACCATCCCACTGGATGGTAAGGGGATGGTTGCTGTGGGCGAGGCGGAGAAGACCGAGAAGATCACCGTCAACCTGGGCCTGGTCGACCTGGGCCAGATCGACCTGCTGGTCCAGGAGGGCTTCTACGCCAACCGGACCGACCTCATCCGCACGGCGATCCGCTCCCAGCTGGCCACCCACGCCGAGGCGGTCCACCACACCGTGGCCCGCAAGACCCTGGTCCTGGGGGTCCAGCACTACTCGCGCCGGGACCTGGAGGCGGTCCGCGACGCCGGCCAGCGGCTCCAGATCCGGGTCCTCGGGCTGGCCAGCATCGCCGACGACGTGTCCCCCGACCTGGCCCTGGCCACCATCGAGTCGGTCGAGGTGCTGGGCGCCCTGCGCGCCAGCACCCCGGTCAAGGCGGCCCTGGCCGGCCGCATCGCCTAAACGCCAACCGAAGGAAGCAGTGGATGCACATGCGGGACGAGATGGCCGAGGCGACCCGCCTCACGCGCAGCGGGCGGCTCGCCGAGGCGACCGAGCTGATCAGGAAGACCCTGGGGCAGTCCCCCGGGGGGGTTGTGGACGGCGACGCGCCGAGCCCTTCGCCTTCGGCTACGCCCCCCCACCGGGGGACCCGGCGCCGGCGGGCCTGGATGCCGCCTGGGCGCGGCGAGGCACCCGAGGAGGGGCGGGTCCGGGTTCCGCGTGGGCGCGGCGAGGCGCCCGAGGGGGGGCGGGTCCTCGACGGCTCCTACCGGAGCGCGGCCGGGGCCCGGGGCTACCAGCTGTACGTCCCCAGCGGCTACGACGGCCGGGCCGTGCCGCTGGTGGTGATGTTGCACGGCTGCACCCAGACGGCGGCCGACTTCGCCGCCGGCACCCGCATGAATGAGCTGGCCGAGCGGGACACCTTCCTGGTCGCCTACCCGCAGCAGCCGGCCTCGGCCAACCAGCGGGGCTGCTGGAACTGGTTCCTCCCGGCCCACCAGCGCCGCGACGCCGGCGAGCCGTCGCTGCTGGCCGGGATCACCCGCCAGGTCATGGAGACCCACCAGGTCGACGCCGGGCGGGTGTTCGTGGCCGGGCTCTCGGCCGGCGGGGCCATGGCCGCGGTCATGGCCGTCACCTACCCGGAGCTGTACGCGGCCGCCGGGATCCACTCCGGCCTCGTCCACGGGGCCGCCCACGACGTCCAGTCCGCCTACGCGGCCATGCGGCAGGGGCCGCCGCCCCGGGACGGGGCGCCCGTCCCGGGCATCCCCCTGATCGTCTTCCAGGGCGGCCGCGACACCACCGTCGCCCCCGCCAACGCCGAGGCCCTGCTGCGGCCCTGGAGCGCCACGGCCAGGGTCGAGGTCGTCCAGGGCCGCGGCTGGACGCGCCGGATCTACCGCGCCGGCCGCGGCCGGGTGGTGGCCGAGAGCTGGACCGTGGACCAGCTCGGCCACGCCTGGTCGGGCGGCAGCCCGCAGGGCACCTACACCAACCCCAACGGGCCCGACGCCTCGGCCGAGCTGGTCCGCTTCTTCTTCGAGCAGACCGGCGGGACCGGGGCCGAGCGCGGCCGGGGCCTGCTGGCCCTGCCCCGACCCCTGCGGACCTGGCTGGGCGGCCCTTCCGGTGTCGGGAGCAACGGCTAGACTGCCCACGTTCCCACCGAGGAGGCGGCGTGACCCTCGACCCGGAGGACCCGCTGGCCGTCGCCGTGGTCGAGGCCATCCGGGGCGGCGACCTGGACGGGCTGCGGCGGCTGCTGGCCGACCATCCCGGGCTGGCCACGGCCCGGATCGGCGGCACCGACGGGACCCGCAGCCTGCTGCACGTGGCCACCGACTGGCGGGGGCACTTCCCCCGGGGCGCGGCCACCATCGCCGCCCTGGTCGAGGCGGGCGCCGAGGTGGACGCCCGCTTCGAGGGCGGCAGCCACGACGAGACCCCGCTGCACTGGGCGGCCAGCAGCGACGACGTCGAGGCGCTGGACGCGCTGCTCGACGCCGGGGCCGACATCGAGGCCCCGGGCGCGGTCATCGCCGGCGGCACGCCGTTGACCGACGCCCGGGCCTTCGGGCAGTGGCGGGCCGCCCACCGGCTGGTCGAGCGGGGCGCCCGGACCACCATCGACGACGACGCCACCCTCGGCCTCCTGGACCGCCTCGAGAGCTACTTCCGCGGAACCCGGCCGACGCCCGACGACGTCAACCGCGCCTTCTGGGGTGCCTGCCACGGCGGCCAGCGCCGCTGCGCCGAGTACCTGCTGGCCCAGGGGGCCGACCTCGACTGGGTCCCGCCCTGGGAGCCGCTGACCCCCCTGGACGCCGCCGCCCGCAGCGGCGCCGACGACCTGGTCGGCTGGCTGCGAGCCCAGGGCGCCAGGCCGGCCGCCGACCTGGCCGGCCCCGCCCCCGGCGCCCAGTAGGTCACCGGCTCACTCGGCCCACTCGACCAGAATGAGGCTGTTCCCGTCCGGGTCGCGCAGGGAGAACATGGCCGGGGCCTCCGGGATCCGCATGACCTGCGGGTCGGCGTCGACGCCGCCGGCGCGCAGGTCGGCGTGGTCGCCGTCGGCGTCGGTGGTCATCAGGCGGATGCCGGCGGGGACGCCCTCGGGCACCAGGGCGATGGTGGTCGCCGACCCCGGCGGGGCCACCTCGATCCAGCGCCCGGGGCCGAACGGCATGTCCCGGCGCGTCTCGAAGCCCAGCTTGCCCACGTAGAACTCGAGCGCCCGGTCCTGGTCGCTGACCGGGACGCCCACGGTCCCGATGCCGACGATACGGGTGGTCCTGCTCATCTTCCTGCTCCTCTCGCCGAGGTGGCCGGGCGGCTGGTCGCCGCGCACCTGGATGTCGAAGCTGTCGAGCTAGTCTCGACATGCCAGCGACAGCTCGTCCAAGAGACAGGAGGCGGCGGTGAAGTACCTGGTCCTGATCTACAGCAACCCGGCATCCCGGGAGATCTGGGAGAGCTTCTCCGACGAGCAGCAGGCCGAGGGGTTCCGCTACTACAACGCCCTGGCCGAGGAGCTGGCCGCCAACGGGGAGCTGATCGTCACCGAGGCCCTGGCCGACGCGTCGCTGACCAAGCGGGTGTCGGTCCGCGACGGCCAGACGGTGACCAGCGACGGCCCCTTCGCCGAGGCCAAGGAGCTGCTGGCCGGCTTCTTCCTGCTGGACTGCGACACCCCCGAGCGGGCGGTCGAGATCGCCGCCCGCCTCCCCGAGGCCGAGCTCGGGCTGGTCGAGGTCCGGCCCATCCTCCAGCTCGGCGGGCAAGAGATGTGAGCGCCCCGGCGGGGATCGAGGACCTGCTCCGGGAGCTGGCCCCACAGGTCCTGGCGACCCTCGTCCGGCGCTACGGCGACTTCGGCACCTGCGAGGACGCCACCCAGGAGGCCCTGCTGGCGGCGGCGTTGCAGTGGCCGGCCGCCGGGACGCCGGCCAACCCGCGGGGCTGGCTGACCACCGTCGCGTCCCGCCGCTGGATCGAGCGCTGGCGCCAGGAGGCGGCCCGCCGGCGCCGGGAGGAGACCGCGGCCGCGCTGGCCCCACCCGACCCCGGGCCCGGCCCGGCCGCCGACGACACCCTCACCCTGCTGCTGCTGTGCTGCCACCCGTCGCTCACCGAGGCCTCGCAGGTGGCCCTGACCCTGCGGGCGGTGGGTGGGCTGACCACGGCCGAGATCGCCCGCGCCTTCCTGGTCCCCGAGGCCACCGTGGCCCAGCGGATCAGCCGGGCCAAGCAGCGGATCAGGGCCAGCGGGGCCGAGTTCCGGCTGCCCTCGGAGGCCGAGCGGGCCGAGCGGCTCGGGGCCGTCCTCCAGGTGCTGTACCTGATCTTCAACGAGGGCTACACGGCCAGCTCGGGGCCGGCGCTGGCGCGGGTCGAGCTCAGCGGCGAGGCCATCCGGCTGACCCGCCAGCTGCACCGCCTCCTGCCCGACGACGGGGAGGTGGCCGGGCTGCTGGCCCTCATGCTGCTCACCGACGCCCGCCGCCCGGCCCGGACCGGGCCCGACGGCGCCCTGGTCCCCTTGGCCGAGCAGGACCGAGCCCGCTGGGACGCCCAGGCCATCGCCGAGGGGGTCGGGCTGATCACCCGGACCCTGGCCTCGGCGCCGGTCGGCCCCTACCAGCTGCAGGCGGCCATCGCCGCCGTGCACGACGAGGCGGCCCGGTTCGAGGACACCGACTGGGACCAGATCCTGGGCCTGTACGAGCACCTGGGGCGCCTCGCCCCGGGGCCGATGGTCGAGCTCAACCGGATCGTGGCCGTGGCCATGGTCCACGGTCCCGAGGCCGGGCTGCGGCAGCTGGCGGCGGCCGAGGCCCGGCCCGGCCTGGCCGGCCACCACCGCCTGGATGCGGTCCGGGCCCACCTGCTGGAGCTGGCCGGCGACCGGGAGGGAGCCCGGGTCGCCTACCGCCAGGCCGCCCGCCGCACCCTCAGCCTGGCCGAGCAGCGCTACCTGGAGTCCCGGGCCGCCCGCCTCCGCCCCTTGCAGTAGAAGTACTCAATGTTGTAGTAGTACTGCTATGACCGATGCGGTGATCGACGTCCGTGGCCTGCGCATGCGCTACGGGGCGCGGGACGTGCTCACCGGGGTCGACTTCCACGTCTGCCGCGGCGAGGTGATCACGCTGCTCGGGCCGAACGGCGCCGGCAAGACCACCACCATCGAGGTCCTGGAGGGGTTCCGGATGCGCTCGGCCGGCGAGGTCAGCGTGCTCGGCGTCGACCCGGCCAGGGGCGACGAGCGGTGGCGGGCCCGGATCGGCGTGGTCCTGCAGTCCTGGCGCGACCACGGGCGCTGGCGGGTGCGCGACCTCCTGGCCCACCTCGGCGGCTACTACGCCCCCTACGCCACGCCCGAGCGGGCGCGACCCCGCGACGTCGACACGCTGCTCGAGACGGTGGGGCTCACCGAGCAGGCCGGCCAGCGGCTCGCCTCCCTGTCCGGGGGGCAGCGCCGCCGCCTGGACGTCGCCGTCGGCCTGGTGGGCCGGCCCGAGCTGCTGTTCCTCGACGAGCCGACCGCCGGGTTCGACCCACGGTCGCGGCGGGACTTCCACGACCTGGTGCACCGCCTGTCCGACCTGGAGGACACCACCATCCTGCTCACCACCCACGACCTGGCCGAGGCCGAGCAGCTGGCCGACCGCATCCTCATCCTGGCCGAGGGGCGGATCGTGGCCGACGGCAGCGCCGACCAGCTCGCCCGGCGGGTCTCCGGCCAGGCCGAGGTGCGCTGGAGCCGCCACGGCGAGCGCTTCGTGCACGCCACCCCGGACGCCACCGGCTTCGTCCGCGAGCTGTTCGCCCAGTACGGCGACGAGGTGGCCGACCTGGAGGTGCGCCGGGCCAGCCTGGAGGACACCTACATGGCCATCGCCCACCGGCACGAGCGGGCCGAGCTCGAGGAGGTGAGCGCCCGATGAGCCCCACCGTCCACACGGCCCGGCTCGGGCTGGCGCGGGGCTGGACCGAGACCCGGCACAGCCTGACCAACCCGCAGGACCTCGGCTGGAACGTGTTCGTGGTCACCGTGTTCGTGGTGGTCCTGCTGCTCCAGCGCAACGCCAGGGTCGACGGCTCCGCGCTCCCCCTGGCGATGCTGACCCTGCCGAGCATCCTCGGCATGTGGGTGGCGTTCGCCGGCTACTCGGGCGCCGCCGGAACGCTCGCCGCCGAGCGCGAGGACGGCACCCTGCTGCGCGCCAAGGCGGTGCCGCAGGGCATGGTCGGCTACCTCGTCGGCCGAATCGTGTCGCTCTCCCTGATCACCTTGTTCATGCTGGTGATCATCCTCGTGGCCGGCCTGCTGCTCCTGCCCGACCTGGCGACGGCCGGCGGCTCGGACTGGCTGGTCCTGCTCTGGGTGGCCACGCTGGGGCTGCTCGCCACCCTGCCCTGGGGGGCGGTCATCGGCTCGCTGGTGCGAAGCCCGAACTCGGCCTTCGGCCTGACCATGCTCCCCCTCATCGCCCTGACCGCCATCTCGGGGATCTTCTACCCGATCTCGGCCCTGCCCGGATGGGTCCAGGGGGTCGCCCAGGTCTTCCCCATCTACTGGCTCGGGCTCGGCATCCGCTCGGCCCTGCTGCCCGACGCCGCCGCCGTCCTGGAGATCTCGGGGTCGTGGCGGCACCTGGAGACCGCCGCCGTGCTCGGCGCGTGGGCGGTGGCGGGCCTGCTGGTCGCGCCCCCGGTCCTGCGCCGCATGGCCCGCCGCGAGTCAGGCTCGACCATGGAGGCCCGCCGGCAACAGCACCTGCAGCGCACCCCCTGAGGCCATGAGCGAGACCATCCACAACCGGATCGCGATGCTGCGGGCCGAGCGCGGCATCTCCCGCCGGCAGCTCGCGGAGGCCCTCGGGGTCCACTACCAGACGGTCGGCTATCTGGAGCGGGGCGAGTACAGCCCCAGCCTCGATCTGGCCCTGCGCATCGCCGACCACTTCGAGGTGCCGGTGGAGGCGATCTTCTCGCTCACCCCGTTCCCCCGCCTCGGCGCCGGGGAGCGCCCCGCCTGATCCAGAGCTCGGAGGGGTTGTCGCCGAGGCTCGACAATCGAGATCACGGAGTCGGGGGGGCGCAGCGGCCGTCCTCAACGGCAACCTGGCCGTCTCCTGGGTGGGCTCGACCTTCGATGGAAGTTTGGATGACGACGAGCAGCTGGAGAGCGCGCGCGCCGGTGTCGCCCTCCGCGGCGCGGCCACCCTCGACCTGGCGGTGGACGCCGGCGCGGACACCGCGGGCCTGCTGCGGCTGGCGATGATCCCGCTTCCGCCGATCTCGGCCGGGCCCAGCATCGAGGTCTCCCCGTTCGTGGAGGTGCGGCTGCATCTCGCCGCCAGCGCCGACGCCGACGCTCGGATCAGTGTGGTCGCGCCGTTCCGCCTCGGCTCGGGGTTCGCCTTCGACGGCTCGCTCCGCGCGGGGATGTCGCCGCCGCCGCGCCACGAGCCGCAGATCGGGCTTCCTGACAGCCCGGTCGCCCTGGCCGGCGGCGTCGACCTCGAGATCATCCTCGCCCTGCTCATCGCCATCGAGGGCGTTCCCGTCGGCGGGCCGGTCATCGGCACGTCGCTCGGCACGATCATCGAGGTCGATCCCAGCGCGGTGGCGGTCAACGGAGAGGTGGAGATCGTCGGCGGCTGGGCGTTCCTGGGCGTGGACGGATTGCCCGACATCCCCGAGGACTTGGTCCAGCTGCACCCACTCGTCCGGTTCGAGATCCCCAGCCCCGGTGGTCCATTCGCCGGCGCGGCGCCAACCCGGTGGTCGCGCCTGTTCAACATCGACTCGGACGACGGCGCGGCGGCGATCCTTCCGGCCGGCGCCGGCACGACCGTCATCGAGGACCGCGGACATCCCTGGCTGGCAACCCTCGACGGCGCCGGTGTGCCCATCTCGCAGAGCACGGCGGCCGACCCGATGAGCCCGAAGGGCATGGTCCACGCCGTCGACGGCGACCTCCTGGTCGCGGGGCTCTCCGGTACCGCCATCCGGGTCGACCGGTTCTCCCCGTCCGGGGAGCCGCGGTGGACCCGCACGATGCGGGCGTCCGGCGCCGACCGGACGACCTGCGTGGCCGTCGTGACGAGGTCGTCCGGCGGCGCCGTGCTGGCCGGCGAGATCACCCGGAGCGGCGTCGTCTCGGCGCTGCTGATGGCCATCGACGACGCCGGCGGCGTCGAGTGGTCGATCGAGGTCGACGCCGGCAGCGGCTCCACCCACCCCGCCATCGCCGCGCTGGCCGAGGCGCCGTCCTCCGACATCATCGCCGTCGGGGAGGTGGACCACACCGACCTCGCGGATCCCTCCCTGCCACCGATCGATCGGCAGAACGCGCTGATCCTGCGGCTTCGCCCCGACGGCACGCTGGTCTCCGGATTCGCCCTGGGCGGCACCGGGAGCGAGAAGGCGAGCCGCGTCGCCGTCGCCCAGGACGGCTCGTATGTGATCGGCGGCCACCTGGGGGCGCCCCGAACGCCTGGCTGGCCTCGCTCCGGGCCGATGACAGCCTGCGCTGGTCGGCGTCGTACCGCAGCCGGCCCCACGCCAGCGGCGTCGACTTCACGACCCCCACCGGCCTCGCCGCCATCCCGGACGGGGTCCTGGCCTGCGGGCACATGGAGCCGCCAGGCGTGGACGCCTGGCTCATCCGGGTGGACGAGGAGGGAATGCCCGTATGGGCCAAGACGTTCGTCGGCGCCGACAGCACCGATGAGCCGGCGGCCGTGGTCGCCCTGGCCGACGGGCTCGTCATGCGCGGCCGTACCGAGGTGAAGGAGGACGTCAGCACCCACGGCGACCTCTGGGTCGTCCGCGCCAACGTCGACGCGAACCTGCACTTCCTGGCCGACAGCGGCCTCGCCTGCGAATGCACCGCCGCGGAGTGGCAGCGCCTCACCGATGACCACAGCATGCGGACGCTCGCGCCGACGTCGGTCCCGGTGACGCTCGACGTGGACCCCGAGGAGGAGCTCCAGACCGACCCGGCCTCGGTGTTCGGCGAGTTGCTCACCGATTAGCGCGGTCCAGCCGAGCCGGCTGCGCCGGGGGGAGGAGCGCGGCGATCATGAAGTCGCCCAGGAACCGGGCGAACCGCGGCCGTCCCCGTCACCACCCTCGACGAGGTCATCGGCGGGCGGCCGCCAGCCGCGCCCGGCGATGCCCGGTCGGCTAGCCGTCGTACCGGCGGCTGATCTCCTCCCAGCTCGGCGCCGGGCCGGGCAGGGGCGTGGCCGGGCGGTGGAGGCCGTCCAGCAGCAGGGCCAGGTAGCGGTGGCGGAGCTGGCGGGTGCGGTCGGGGTCGGCGACCTGGACCGCCTGGAGCTGCTCCAGCAGCAGGGAGATGTCGCCCACGGTGATGTCGGGGTGGAGGGCGCCGGCGCCCTTGGCCCGGTCGAGCAGCCGCTGGGTGGCCGCGTGGGCGTCGCGGCCGGCGCGCTGCAGCTCCTCGGTGGGGGTGAAGGCGCCGGCCAGGCGCACCGTCAGCGAGCCGGCGCCGCTGTCCAGGCTGCGGCGCAGAAAGCCGGCGAAGGCCTCCCAGGGGTCGCCGTCGACGGCCAGGGCGGCCTCGGTCTCGGCGATGTAGCCCCGCAGGCCGTCCAGGGCCAGCCGCTGGAGGAGCTCCTCCTTGCTCCGGTAGCGGCGGTACAGGGCGGCGATGCCGACGCCGGCCCGGGCGGCGACGGCGGCGATCGGGGCCTCCGGGTCGGCGGTGAACACCGCCCGGGCGGCCTCCAGGATGCGCTGGTCGTTGCGGGCCGCCTGGGCCCGGCGGCCGCTCATCGGCTGGGTGGTCGGCTCCATGAGAAACATCCTATCACTGGAACGAAGCATTCCATTCTGTTATAGTGGAAGGGAACAGTCCGTTCTAGCAGGAGGAGCCACCGTGGCCGACGCCACCGACGCCGAGATCCGGCCGTTCCGGATCGCCGTTCCCGACGAGGACCTGGACGACCTGCGCCGACGGCTGGCCGGCGCCCGCTGGCCGGACGAGCTGCCCGGGGTCGGCTGGAGCCGCGGCGTGCCGCTCGGCTACCTCAAGGAGCTGACCGCCTACTGGGCCGACGGCTACGACTGGCGCAAGCAGGAGGACCGGCTCAACCAGTTCCCCCAGTTCACCACCACTATCGACGGGCAGCCGATCCACTTCCTCCACGTCCGCTCGCCCGAGCCGGACGCGCTGCCGCTGGTGGTCACCCACGGCTACCCGAGCTCGGTGGCGGAGTTCCTGGAGATCATCGGGCCGCTGACCGACCCGGCCGCCCACGGCGGTGACCCCGCCGACGCCTTCCACGTGGTGGCGCCGTCGCTGCCCGGCTTCGGCTTCTCGACCCCGCTCCGGGACACGGGCTGGGAGTCCGGTCGCACTGCCAGGGCCTGGGTCGAGCTGATGGGCCGCCTCGGCTACCCGCGCTACGGCGCCCACGGCGGCGACATCGGCGCCGGCATCTCCGGGGACCTGAGCGGCCTCGACCCGGACCGGGTCGTGGGCGCGCACGTCAACACCGACCCGACGGCGCTGGCGCTCCTGGACTTCCTGCCGGCCGAGCTCGACGGCCTGTCCGAGGCGGAGGCGGCGAGCCACCAGCGGCTGCGCCAGTACGGCGAGGGCGGCAAGGGCTACCTCCAGATCCAGAGCACCCGCCCCCAGACCCTGGCCTACGGCCTGACCGACTCGCCCGTCGGGCAGCTGGCCTGGATCGTGGAGAAGTACAAGGAGTGGACCGACCCCTCGGCCGAGCTGCCCACCGACGCCGTCGACCGCGACCAGTTGCTCACCAACGTCAGCGTGTACTGGTTCACCCGCAGTGGCGCCTCCGCGGCCCAGTTCATCTACGAGGCCGCCCACGCGGAGCGGGAATGGGGGGCGCCCTCACCGGCGCCGACCGGCATGGCGGTGTTCGGGGAAGGCAGCCTCCTGCGGCGCGCCCTCGACCCCGAGCACAACCTCCAGCACTGGTCGGAGTTCGACCGCGGCGGCCACTTCCCGGCCATGGAGGTCCCCGACCTGCTGGTCGGCGACGTGCGGGCGTTCTTCCGCGGCCTGCGCTGAGACCGGGACGGCCGGCTCATCCCCAGAGGCCCCGCCCCAGCCACCAGAGGCCGATCAGCAGCCAGACGACCCCGACGACCGTCGGGGTCGTCGGGCTGGTCCGGCCCTTGAAGTTGCGGCGCTGGTCGGGCGGGCGGCGCCGGTCGGCCAACACCCCCCAGGTCCAGCCGATGCCGACCGCGAGCTGCAGGACCCCGATCACCACGTATGCCGTGTCCATCGCCGCAGCAGCCTACGGCACCGCCGGCCGGGGGTCAGGGTCGGGCGTAGATACGGCGGAGGTTGGCGTAGTCGGTGCCGTCGGGGTGGCCGTAGAGGGTGGTGAAGCCGTCGCGCATGCAGGTCCGGCCGCTCCGGCGGTGCTCCAGGCCGAGGGCGTGGCCCAGCTCGTGGCAGGCGGTCTTGCGCCGGGTGGCGGAGCTGGTCAGGTAGCGGGTGTTGAGGTGCAGGCTGCCGTACCAGGCGATGTTGGTCTTGGGGTCGTAATTCAGGGTGGCCCAGCCGGCCAGGTTGCGGGCCGAGCGGGTCTCGTAGACCTTGACGTAGTAATACCGCGAGGGGCAGCGCTTGACGAACACGACGTGGAGGCGGCCGCTGCGCCCCCACTCGATGCCGGCCCGCTTGACGTGCGACCAGTTGGTGGCGCCGACCCTGGTCTTCTCCACGTACACGGTGACCTGGGCCTTCGCTCCCCGGTGCCAGCGCGGCTGGGCGAGGGCGGTGGCCGGCAGGGCAATGGTGGCCAGAAACGCGATCACGGCAACGAGCTTGCGCAAAACAATTCCCCCGGTCGATGAACCCCTAATTGCAGGGAAAATGCTCGCCCAATTGGGGTAGCCGCGAAATCGGGAATGCGGGGGGACCGGGGGTCGTAGCGGCCGAGCCGGCGGTGACGGCGAACGGCGGCGGCCCCTAGGCAGGGATGCGGAGGCGAAACCGGATCAACCCGCCGGGAACGTGAGCAACCGCCGCCGCAATTCGGGCGCGAGCGGACGGGATCCGGTGGGTGGGACCTAGTGCTCCAGCCGTAGATGGTGATGGTTGTGGTTGCCAGGCGGCTTGTCGTCGGTGATGGCCGGTGGGGGCACGGGCTTGATGGCGGCGGTCTTGCTGCGATGGGTCAGATGTGAGCAACGACCCGATCCAGCGGCCGGGGCACGCTCGTGAGCTCGAGCGCGTCGACCAGCAACCGCGCGTAGCGGATCTTGCGGCCGCTGTGGGTGCCGATGAAGCGCCGAAGCTGTGCCTGGCGGCTGCGTCCGTGCCAGGCAGGCTGGCGCTGGAAGGTGCGGAACGGTCCCAGCTCACCCTGGGCCTCGACGACCTGTTCCACACAGGCCGCGCCAAGGCAGCGGATCAGCTCGTCCTCCAGGTCGGCGACGCACACATAGAACCCGAGCGCTTCCATGTCGGCCCGGCTGAGGTTGGAACCCAGGCCAGCCCACTCCAGACCGCGCCGGAAGTCGCCCTCCTCACCGGCGTCACACAGGCCCGCCAGCCTGACATCCAAGCCCCGAGGACCGAACAGCTCCAGGAAGCGCCGGATGTTCCTGGCGCCGCCCATTGGCACCACGGCAATGGCTTCAGCGGCAAGATCGCGACCACGGCGCGCAGCCAGCGCCTGCAGCGCGACCTGGTCGCTGCTCCCCTCAACCAGCACGACCGTCGGTAGGTCGACGCCTGGGGCCAGCGCGTGTGCCGCCGCGGCCACCAGCCGAGCATCTCCGCCGCCCATTGACTCGACGGCTGCCAGCTGGAATCGCTGCTTGTCGCTCACTTGCCCAGCCTAGTGCTCCAGCCATGATCGGGAGCTTCATGGCTGGTTGGCTTGTCGTTGGTCGTGGCCGGTGCGGGCGCAACGGCGCGCTCTCCTTACCAGCGCGGCTGGTACGCTTCTGGCGCCGACCGAAGGGTGGCTAGGGTTCCGCTGGCACTCCATCGCAGAGGGCTGGGGCTGGTCCGAGCGCCACGTAAAGCCGCAGCGCGGCAGGCACCTTGCAGGGACAAAAGCCCGGAGGGGATAGGTCGGCACGCCGATGCGTGCCGATAGCGTCCCGGAGGTCTCCGTGCTTGGTCAGCAACCCTCGCGCCTCGCCGCCACTATCCAGGCCGTGGTCGTGGTGTTTGTGTGGGCGACGTCCTGGATCTTCGTCAAGCACAACCTCGACGACATCCCCGCGCTCAGCTTCGCTGGGCTGCGCTACGGGCTCGCCTTCGTGTGCCTGCTGGCGCTGCTGCTTGGCCGACCGGCGTCGCGGTCGTCGGTCGTCGCCCTCCCTCGGCGGAGCTGGTTGCGCCTTGGCACGCTCGGATTGCTGCTGTACGGCCTCACCCAGGCGACGGTGTTCCTCGGCCTGGCCCGGCTGCCGGCGGTCACCGTGAGCCTGCTCCTCGGCCTGACTCCCGCGCTGGTTACCGTGCTCGCGATTCCGCTGCTGGGGGAGGTCCCGGCGCCGCTGCAGGGCGGTGGGGTGCTGCTGTCGCTGGCCGGGACGGTGCTGTACTTCGGTCCGGTCGCGCTGCCCGGCGGTCAGCTCGTGGCGGTCGCTGTCGTCGCCGTGGGTGTGATCGCCTTCGCCGCGGCGACCATGCTCGGGCGGTCGGTGAACCGCGACGACGGGTTGCCCGCGCTCGCGGTGACGGTGGTGAGCATGGGGATCGGATCAGGCGGGCTCTTGACTGTGGCGGTGGTGCACGACGGGTTCCCGAGGCTGACCCCTCGAGCTGGCTGGTGGTGTGGTGGCTGGCGGTGATCAACACGGCGCTCGCCTTCACGGTCTGGAACTACACCATGCGGCGGCTGTCGGCCATGGAGTCGAGCCTGATCAACAACACCATGCTGGTGCATGTTGCGGTGCTGGCCTGGATCTTCCTTGGTGAGCGGCCCAGTGCGCGCAGCATCCTCGGCCTGGTCCTGGTGGCCGGCGGTGTCGTCCTGGTCCAACGCCGTCGGGTCGGCAACCGTCAGGCCACTCCACAGGCGCACCATTAGAGTGGAGGTCATGGGGGACGAGGTCGCCTATCCCGTCCTGTTCGGAACCACCCAGGCCACCTGGGGCCCGATCGACCTGCGCTTTGAGCTTCTCCGCGGGGAGGTCGATCCCGACCGCATCGCCCGGGTGTTCGTGGTCCCCTTCATCGGCCCCGCCTGCGTTGTGGTCGGGTTCGAGCATGGTGACTGGGGGCCAGCCGGCGGTGGCCTTGAGCCAGGCGAGAGCTTCCGGGCGGCGCTGGAACGCGAACTGGCCGAGGAGGCCGGGGGTCGGCTGCTGAGCTACACCCCGTTCGCGGTGCTGCGCTGCCATTCCCGGGCTGCCGGTCCCTACCGGCCACACGAGCCCCACCCCGACTATGACTGCCTGTACGGCTACGGCGAGGTGGAGCTGGTCGGCCCGCCCCGGCTCCATGACGGCCCCGAGCGCACCGTTGCCGTCGAGGTGATGCCACCAGATCAGGCGGTCTTGTTCCTTGCCGGCAAGGGCCGGGCTTGGGAGGCCGACCTGTATCGGCTCGCTGCTGAGCGGCACGCGGCGGCTACCTAGCCGTCTTGACAGACGTAGCAGCCTCATCAACAGTGGCCGCCCCCGTGCGCTCACCAGCCTCGCCCACCCTGACCAGCGGAGACTAGAGTTGGCCCATGGCGAGCGAGGAGTCGGAGCGCGACCTGATCGAGGGTGTGCTCGCGCGACCGGTCGCCGATGCGACCCAGGCCGTCTGGGGCTTCCAGAACCGCACCGACCTCGTCACCCTCGGCTCCGGGGATCGGGTGGTGGTGCAGCGCTACCGGCGCCACCAGGATGCCGACTACCGGCTGCGGGTGATGCGGGCGCTCGGGCGGCCGGCGGCCGAGGCCGGCATTGCCATCCCGCGGGTTCGCGAGGCCGGTCTCGACGCCGACCCGGCCTGGGTCATCTTCGACGTCCTGCCCGGTGTTCCCGTTCCCGAGGCCGGCGACGCGGGGCTCGAGGGGCCGCGGTTCCCGGCCATCGCCCTGGCCATGGGCGAGCTGCTGGCCCGCTTCCGCCGGCTGCCGACCGCTGGGCTGGACCTGGACGACCGGTGGGCCGACCCCGGCCGCCTCGCCGCGGAGGCGGGTCGCTGGGCCCAAGGGCTCACCGGGCTGGCGGCCCCCGAGCAAGCGGCGCTGGCCGGTCTCCTTGGGGGCTTGCCGGCGTTGTTCGCTGAGCGGCCGGTGGTGCTCGCCCATGGCGACTTCGCGCCCGTGAACGTGCTGACCGACGGCACGTCGCTCACCGGCCTGGTTGACTTCGAGTCGGTGCGCCTGGCCGATCCGTTGTTCGACGTGGCCTGGTGGGCGTGGGCGGTGAGCTTCGCCGGACCGGCGGTCCTGGAGTCGGCGTGGCCGCCGTTCCTGCAGGGGGCAGGTGTCGACGTCACCGACCCGGAGCTGCCGGCTCGCGTGCGCTCGCTGCAGGTGCTGCGCATGCTCGAGCTCCTGGCCGGCGAGGCAAGCCTCGCTCCTGAGGTGGGACGCATCGTCGCCGACCGGCTGCGGGCCACGCTTCGCTAACGCCAGCCACACCGAGGTGGGTACGCTCCGACGGAAAGCCCGGGCGGCGAGAGGAGGTGGGCGCGATGGCGCGACGGATCAGGGAGTTGGCCGAGGCCGGTGTGGGGACGATCGCCAGCCGGGTCGCCGACCGCCCGACTCCGGGGCCGTGAGCGCTTCGCGGGTCGAGGTCCGCAGGGGCACCTACCACGACTCGGTGACCCTGATGCAGGTGTCCCGGCAGGCGGAGGGACTGCCCGGGGTCGAGGCGGCGGCCGTGGTGGCCGCCACCCCGGTGAACCTGGAGCTGCTGGCCCGGCAGGGGTTCGACGTCGACGCCGGCGGGCTCGGCCCCAGCGACCTGGTGGTATGCGTGCGGGCGGCGGAGGAGGAGACGGCCGACCAGGCGCTGGAGCAGGTGGCGGAGCTCCTGGCCGGGGTCGGACGGGGCGGCGGCGCAGGGGCCGCGGGGGCGGGGCCGGTGGTTGCGGAGCCGCGGTCGCTGCGGGCCGCGGTCCGGCGCGACCCCGACCTGAGCCTGGCCGTGCTGTCGGTGCCGGGCCGGCACCTCCACTACGAGATCGCCGAGGCGCTCCAGGCTGGGCTGCACGTCTTCTGCTTCTCCGACGGCCTCGACCCGGCCACCGAGGCCGCCTGCAAGCGGATCGCGGCCGAGCGGGACCTGCTGCTCATGGGCCCGGACTGCGGCACCGCCATCCTCGACGGGGTCGGCTACGGGTTCGCCAACGCCGTCCGCCGCGGCCCGGTTGGGATCGTCGGCGCCTCCGGCACCGGCATCCAGGAGGTCACCTGCCTCCTCGACGCCGCCGGGGTCGGCACCTCCCACGCCATCGGCGTCGGCGGCCGCGACCTCTCCCCCGAGGTCGGCGGCATCATGACCCTCCGCGCCCTCGACCTCCTGGCTGCCGACCCCAGCACCGAGCGCCTGGTGGTCATCTCCAAGCCCCCCGACCCCCAGGTCGCCCGCCGGGTCGCCGCCGCGGCCGCCGCTACCGGCAAACCGACGATCCTCGCCTTCCCGGGCATGGCCGACCCGCCGCCCCTGCCCGACGGCGTGTCGTTCGCGGGCTCACTGGAGGCGGCAGCCGCCTGGGCGGCTGAGGGCATGCCGCAGCCTCACGCACCGGGTGGCACCCCTGAGGGCATGCCGCAGCTTCACCCACCGGCCGATGGCACCCCTGAGGGCATGCCGCAACCTCACCCACCGGCGAGTGGGGCCCCTACCGGGAGGGTAGCCGCCGGCGGGACAACGGGCGACCGGTTGTCCACAGCCCCGGCGGAGGCGGCCGACCCGCCCCCCGCCGACCCACCCTCGGCCGACCCACCCTCGGCCGACCCACCCTTGGCGGACCCGCCTGCCGTCACCCGCGGGGCGATCCGGGGGCTGTTCTGTGGGGGGACCCTCTGCTACGAGGCGATGGCGGTGGTGAGCGGGGTCGTGGGGCGGGTCGCCTCCAACATCCCGCTGCGGCCGGAGTGGCGGCTGGACGACCCGCACCGGAGCGAGGGGCACACCTTCGTCGACTTCGGCGACGACGCGATGACCGAGGGACGGGCCCATCCGATGATCGACCCCGGGCTGCGCAACGAGCGGTTCCGGCGGGAGGCGGCCGATCCGGGGACCGGGGTGGTGCTGCTGGACGTGGTCCTCGGCTACGGCGCCCACCCCGACCCGGCCGGGGAGCTGGCTCCCCTGGTCGAGCGGGCCCTGGCCGATCGGCCGGGTCGGCTGTCGGTGGTGGTGTCGCTGTGCGGCGCCGCCGGCGACCCGCAGGGCCTCGACGGCCAGGCGGCCGCCCTGCGCGCCGTCGGCGCCCTGGTCACCCGGTCCAGCGCCCAGGCCGCCCGACTGGCCCTGGCCGCCGCCGGTCTCGACCGGCCGGCCGCCCCGCCCGCCCCGGCCCCACGGCGGAAGCCCCTTCCGGGCGGGCTGGAAGGGATGACGTTCCGGCCAGGGCCCGGCCCTGGCGGCCCCGGCGCGCTCGGACGCCCTCGACCGGCCCGGCCGGACCGCGAAGGCGGCGGGCGACCGTGAGCGGGCTGCTGGGACGGCCGCTCACGGCGGTCAACGTCGGGGTCGAGCTGTTCGCCGGGGAGCTGGAGCGCCAGGGCCAGAGCGCGCGACGGGTCGGGTGGCGGCCGCCGGCCGCGGGGGCCGAGGAGGCGCTGGAGCGCCTGGCCGGTCGCGCCGGCGAGACCGCCGCCGCCAACGACCGGGCGGTGGCGGCCATGCAGGCGGCCGAGCCGCGAGTGGTGGGGATCGGGCGGGCCGGCGACCTGCTGCCCGACCTGGACGGGCGGACCCTGCTGCACGCCGGCCCCCCGATCGACTGGGCGGACATGTGCGGGCCGCTGCGGGGGGCGGTCATCGGGGCGGCCATCCACGAGGGGCTCGCCGCCGACCCCGAGGCGGCGGTCCGGCTGGCCGAGGGGGGCGGGCTGCGCTTCGGCCCCTGCCACGAGCGTGGGGCCGTCGGCCCCATGGCCGGGGTGGTCAGCGCCTCCATGCCAGTCTGGATCGTCGAGAACGGCGATGCGGGCAACCGCGCCTACTGCACCCTCAACGAGGGCCTGGGCAAGGTGCTGCGCTACGGCGCCTACGACGGCGAGGTCCTGGAGCGGCTGGCCTGGATGCGGGACGTGCTCGCGAGGGTCCTGACCGCGGCCCTGGCCCGGCTGGACGAGCCGCTCGACCTGCGGGCCCTGATCGCCCAGGCGCTGCAGATGGGTGACGAGGGCCACAACCGCAACCGGGCCGGGACCTCGCTGCTGCTGCGGGCGCTGCTGCCGGCCCTGCTGACGGTGGAGGAGCCGACCGCCGACGTGGTCACCGCGGCCGAGTTCATCTCCGGCAACGACCACTTCTTCCTCAACCTGGCCATGGCCGCCGGCAAGGCCACCGCGGACGCGGCCGCCGGGACCGCCGGCTCGTCGATCGTCACCGCCATGGCCCGCAACGGCACCGAGTTCGGGGTGCGGCTGGCCGGGACCGGCGACCGCTGGTTCACCGGGCCGGCTGGGGTGGTCGACGGGCTGTACCTGCCCGGGTTCGGGCCCGAGGACGCCAACCGCGACATCGGCGACTCGACCATCACCGAGACCATCGGCATCGGCGGGATGGCCATGGCGGCCGCCCCGGCCATCGTCCGCTTCGTCGGCGGCAGCCCCGAGGACGCGGTCGCGGCCACCCTGTCCATGTACGACATCACCTGGGGCGAGAGCGCCGCCTACCAGCTCCCGACCCTCGGGTTCCGCGGCACCCCGCTGGGGATCGACTGCCGCGAGGTCGTCCACACCGGGATCCTGCCCGCCGTCAACACCGGCATCGCCCACAAGGACCCCGGCGTCGGCCAGGTCGGAGCCGGCCTGGTCGAGCCGCCCATGGAGGCGTTCGTGGCCGCCACCCGGGCCCTCGCCGCCACCACCTGAGCCGGCGATGGAGACGTTCTTGATCCGCATCCGAGCAGCCGCCGGCGCCGGCTAAACGGGGCGCCTCGTGGTTGTCCTCCCCGCCCACCTCGTCGCCACCCCGGTCCTGGAGCGCGTGGGTGGCGGGCGCCCCGGGGTGGTCTTGGGCGCCGGGACCACCGCCGCCTGGGTGGACCTGGACGGGTTCGTGGTCGCCATCACCACCCGCGAGGTCCCCCTCCTCCCCAACGCCGTCGCCTTGGCCGCCGGTTCGGGGGTACCGGCCCGCGCCGGCGTCGGTCCCGGCGCGCCGGCCCGCCTGAGCCCGGGTCGGGTCGACCTGGGACCACTCCGGATCACCTGGGACCCCGCCACTCCCCCAGCCTGGGACCCGACGGTCTCGATCCCGGCGGACGCCGGCCGGGACTCGGTCGCCCGCCGCGGAGCGGCCCTCCTCGGCGCCCTCGGGATCGGGTTCGACCCGGCCGCGCCCGACCCGGTCGCGTGGTCGGCCGCCCTGGTCGGCGAACTCGCCCGCATCGGTCTGCCGACCGCCGTCGATCCCGACGGCGCGGCCGCGCTCCGCCTTTTGTTCCAGGGGATTCGGGAGCGCGACCCGGCACCCGCTGCAGCGGGCGCCCGCGAGCTCCTGGGGCGCGGGCCGGGCCTCACCCCCGAGGGGGACGACCTCCTGGCCGCGGTGGCCGGAACCCTGGCGGTCCTCGGCCCCACGACCGGCCTGGACGGAACAGGCCTCGCCGACCTCCTGACCGCCGTGGGCCCAGCGATCGGCGTGGAGGGCTCGAAGCCGGCCGGCCCCCTGACCCCGGCGACCAGCCGGACCACCGCCCTATCGGCGACCCTGCTGGCCCTGGCCGCGGTGGGGCGGCTGGCCGAGCCGGCGGGGCGGCTGCTCGACCTGGGCCCGCAGGGTGAGGCGGCCTGGCCGGCGGCGCTGGCGCGGCTCGAGCGGCTGGGTCACGGCAGTGGGCGGGCGTATGCGGCCGGGATCGCCGTCGCCACCAGCCTCCTCGCCACTGGAACCTCGGCAGATAGCGGCGCGCCTGTTCAACCGGGACCCGACGGCCTCCCAGTGAAGCCGCGGATCTGAAGGGGCGATCAGGAGGTTGGACCATGACCGAAGGACCGGGATCCAAGGATGTGTTTGGTCTGGGGGAGCGGGAGCGTCAGGCAGTCCTGGCCTGGGTAGGCGAGAACCTGACCCAGGTCCGGCGGTCGGCGTACGAGCAGCGACTCCTGCACTGGAGCCTTGCGATCAGCTTGGTGATTGGCCTGGCCGCCCATGCCGGTGGCTACCTGCTCAAGTCCTCGGCGACGACCGAGCCGCTTGGCCTGGTGGCCGACCTGCTCTATGCGCTCGGCTACGCCCTGTGGACCGGTGTTGTGGTGGTGGTGGTGTTCGTTCAGGTCTTTCCGGAGGCAAAGCGGCGGCAGTTCAAGCAGGTGCTGGATGCCTACGAGGCAGCGCGTTAGTGGCGGTTCACAACGACGGACCGTCAGGCGCCGGTTGGCCAGCAGGCCTGTCGTCGCCGGTTCGGCTACGCTCCCCCACCGGGGAACCGCTGGTGACCGACCTGAAGGGAGATGACGTGGGGCTCGAGTCGATGCGGGTGCTGGACCTGTCGCAGGACTTCAGCATGCACACGCCGGCCTTCGCCAGCTACGACGGGCCCTCGATCAAGTGGGTCAAGCGGCTGGCGTTCGACAGGGTCGGCGGGCAGGAGATCACCTCGACCCTGCATGTCGGCACCCACCTGGACGGGCCGGTGCACTTCTGGTCGGCCGGCAAGACCATCGGGGAGCTGCCGCTGCCCTGGCTGGTCGGGTCGGCGGTGGTGGTCGACCTGGAGCGGATGGGG
>Ga0190274_10000517_pt1 | contig 22998 bp, 15 predicted proteins | sample Popmic531T_FD_133002 | JGI IMG/M metagenome (GOLD analysis project Ga0190274, IMG submission 133002) | Populus adjacent soil microbial communities from riparian zone of Yellowstone River, Montana, USA - 531 T | ecosystem: Environmental > Terrestrial > Soil > Riparian zone | place: USA: Montana... | reverse complement strand
ACCATCGGATACCCACTCAAGGCTGCGGCCTCTATCTACGCAAGTGGCGATTCGGTTTCCACCATCCAAATTGATGTCGGTAACGCCCAAAGCACACCCGGTATTAAGACAGATCGCGCTGTTTACTCTGAGCCGCCGCTGCCCACTTTACCTGATGCGGGCGGTAAATTCATTGATCCGGTGTTCGGCACAGAGATCATGCGCGCTACCGATGCCTCGGACGGCCCTGCCCCCGGCTTAAGCACCTACTATTCACATTGGCCAACCTTCAACTCTAATAACACCCGACTGCTGATCCGCAAAGGCGATACAGGTGATGCCATCCTCAAGACGTTCGACCCGGTGAACTTCCTTCTGGGCGCGGGCTATGTCACTTTGCCCAGTTCGCTTCCAGAGGGAGGTGGGCCACAATGGGAATCCGCCATCTGGTCAAACAGTAATCCGAACCTCATCTACACGTTTCCAAACTGGTATGACGGCGGGATGAAACTCTACACCTATAACGTCTCAACCGGAGCTTTCCAACTCGTCAAGGACTTTGGATTCCTGGGAGGCAGCGGCGACTATTTTACGCAGATGTACATGTCCATTGATGAGGATACGTTCTGTTGGTTACAGCAACGTTCGGGGCACCTTGGTGAGCCGATCGGTTATGTCGTTTACAGGCGTTCGATCGATACCGTCTTGTATCACAACCCGGCTGACGTTTTTGTCGGTGGCATCAATGAAGTTCACGTGGACAAGTCGGGCACGTGGCTACAAATAATTGTCCCGACCATCCAGGCAGACGGCACGGGTAGTAGGTGGCTGAAGCTGGCTGATGGAACGGTCCAAACTCAAGTACCCGAGGTTGACCGTAGTCCCGGCCATGGTGACGTAGGAACTGGCATGGTCGCCGGTTTCGATCGCTGGAATAACGGCATCACATTTCGTAGTCTGGAAAATATCCATCAGTGGACTGAGGTGTTTGAGTTCCGGACTGAGACAGGGGTCTCAGACTGGACGCAGGATTTCCACGGCTCGCTGCTGGCTGACAACGAAACCTGGATGACCATCGGTACTTATGATGACCCTATAATCGACTTGCCGGATTCAGGCGTCTTCGAAAATGAGATTATGCAGGTAGCTCTGGATGGCAGTCACCGCATTCGACGGATCTGTCATACGCGTGCTGAGTATGACAAACTGACGAATACAACAAGCTATTGGTCAAACCCGAAGCCGACCATCTCCAAAGATGGACGGTTTATAGCTTTCACTTCAAATTGGGAGAACAGCGGCAGGTACGATCTTTTTATAGCCAAGATCGAGCCGGCCCCGTGAATCGAAGCCGTCGGGTGGAATTAACCTGGACGAATGTGGTGAGTGTCAGCTGGGGAAACTAGCAGCACTTGCGTTAACCGTCGGCCGCTTAACCGCATGCAAGGCTTAACAGTCGTGCATGTGGTTTTTGCCGTCACTCAGCTTGAATACTGCCGGTAATGTGCTCTAAAAACATTGAACTTGCGGCGCAGCAGAGTCTGCCACGGTTAAGAACTGCTAGCTGAGAAAGTTCCTGCAGTTAATCAATGAAGGGATGGACTAACAGGTTTACGTTGGCCTACTCCTCTTGTATTCTTGCTTCCGAATTATTTCTCCGGTATGCCACCATGTGAAACACGCACGCCACCCGATATAACCGCGAATCCAAGTGCGCGGCCGAAGGTTAGCGTTGTTATGCCTGCGTACAATGTTGCACCTTATATCGGCGAAACGCTTGACTCCGTTTTCGCTCAAACCTTTTCTGATTACGAAGTAATTATTGTCAACGACGGGTCACCCGATACCGTGGAGTTCGAGCGCGTGCTTGGTCCTTACATGGGACGGCTCCGGTATATGAAGCAGAGTAATCTCGGCGCTGGGGCGGCCCGCAACGAGGGAGTTCGCGCCGCTCGAGGAGAATTCATAGCTTTTCTCGACTCGGATGATTTGTGGCTGCCAAATTATCTCGAAGAACAACTGAAGTTCATTCGCGAGAATAACTTCGATCTGGTTTGCGCAGATGCTATGCACTTTGGCGATACGCCGTTGGCTGGCAAGACTTACATGGAAGCTTACATGCCGACTGCCGGGGACATCGGTCAACTTACCTTCCTGGGTTTGTTGAGCGATGAGCAGAGCCTGATCACCTCAGGGATCTTGGCCCGTCGTGCGCACATAATCGAGGTCGGATTATTCGACGAAGGACTTCGCAATTCTCAGGACTTTGACCTCTGGTTGCGCCTTGTGCGCTATGGGATTCGGTCAGGTTATCAGAGGCGCTTACTACTGCGTTACCGGAGCCACAAGAACAGCCTATCGGGAGACGAAATTAATCGGGCCGCAAGGCAACTGCGTGTCTATCACAAGATTGAGAGCTCATTCGATCTTACACCCGAGGAGCGGACGGTAGTCTCGCGAATGAAAAAAAAAATCGGAGCTTTACATGAAGTGGAACTGAGCAAGTCATATTTGTCGCAAGGTAGATTTGCAGAAGCCCGCGCGGCAGTTACCAAAGCCAACAGCTATCAGCGGAGTTGGAAACTGCGTGGCGTCAAGCTGTTTCTGCTGGTAGCTCCGCGGTTGTTGCGCCGTATGCACGCGTGGCGCAGCTAGTTTTTATAAGCATTCAGGCGAGATCTCATTAGTGACAACTTTAGGCACCTTCACCCGTCCTCAAATACGAAATCAATCCAAAATCGAATCGACGCTAACGAGTTACCGGAACTTCGATCTCTTTAGGAGTGTTATTGAAGATAAGTCATCTGCTCTGTTGCGATGACAGTACTGACAAACTGCTTGAATCCCAGCTAGAAATAAGTTTAGGCCTCGGTGGGAAAGTTGCCCTTTCCCTGGAGTCCGTAAAAACCGCCGATGAGTGCCCCAATCAGTATTCCCGCATCAAAACACCTCTGGCGAATCCTCGCGATAGGTTCTGCTCTCGTTTTCGTTTACGCAACCGTGCTTGTGAAGTTAGGGCGCGATTGGTGGACCGACGAAAACTATTCACACGGCCTCCTTATCCCTTTCATCATTGCCTACATCGCCTGGAACCAGCGCGACCGGTTCGCACGCACGACCCATCGCCCAGCTACGTTCATCGGCTTAATCGCGGTAATTGCGGCTATCCTTGCTCTTTGGGCTGGGACGGCCGGCGCCGAGCTCTTCATGCAGAGAACTTCGTTGGTCTTAATCCTGGCCGGTACAGTCTTATATTTCGGAGGCTTTGCTTTCTTACGTCTGTTGTTGGTACCGCTATTCCTTCTTTTGTTGGCGATTCCGATTCCCGCAATAATCTTCAACAAGATAGCATTCCCGTTACAGCTATTCGCTTCTCGATGTGCTGTGTGGGCAATGATGGTTTTTGATATTCCGGTTTTGCGACAGGGCAACGTGATTGAACTGATGCCGCTGGGCGCAATCGAGACGAAGAAACTCGAGGTCGTCGAAGCTTGTAGCGGCATACGCTCACTCATGACTCTAGTCACGCTTGCGGTAGTCTTTGCCTATTTCACTCATCCAGATGGCGGAAGCCAGGCTGGGCATGACCATTTGGAACATGGAACCCGGGCACGCCCTCAAACCCGCGTGGCTTTGCTACTCAAAAGCTATGGGTTCTGGCGGTCCACTGTAATCCTCCTGTCGGCCATACCAATCGCAATTTTGACGAATGCATTGAGAGTCAGCGGCACAGGAGTTCTCGCACACTATTATGGAACCAAAGTAGCCGATGGGTTTTTCCACAGCTTTTCAGGATGGGTCGTGTACATCGTAGCTTTTTTGATGTTGTTTGGTGTTGGTTGGATTTTGGATCGGGCGAAACCAGCGTCTAAGAATCCCGTTCACGGACAATCGGGCAGGGCTTCGCGAAAATTGTCTTCAGCCGTGGGTGGTTCCACGACTACGGCAGCTCAGCTTGCACAAGCGGAAGGAACGGAATAAATGAAAAAGTGGCGTTTCGCGATTCTGTTTGTTCTGCTGGTGACAGGTGGTTTCATAGTAAATGGCTGGGAGTATTTGGGCGAAGCGCGCGTAGAGCGCAAGGAGCTGAAAGGTTTTCCTAAGAAGATTGCAACGTGGGAGCAAAGCGGCGGCGATGAGCAATTTGACGACCAAACGCTGGCGGTTTTGCGTTCCAGTGATTATCTCTTGCGCAACTATCGGGCACCTAACGGGCGGGTGGTGAATTTCTATGTGGGCTATTATGCGAGTCAACGCGACGGAGCCACCTACCATAGCCCTTTAAACTGTTTGCCTGGTGCAGGCTGGATCATGAACGAGCCTGGAACAATTACAATTACGCCTGAAGGAAGAACGCCGTTCGTTGCAAACAGATATTTAATCCAAAACGGCCAGCATAGAGAACTATTGATTTACTGGTATCAAGGCCGCGGCCGCGCCATTGCTAGCGAATACTGGGGTAAAGTTTACACCGTCGTCGACAGCGTCCGTCTTCGGCGGTCCGATGGCGCCATGATCCGAATCATGACGCCGATTGACGGTTCCGAGTCCGCCGCTCTGCAAGCGGCTACCGATCTTGCAGCCCAGTCCTCGACCATCCTACCCGAATTCGTCCCAGACTGAATGATTGAGTAGCCGACTTGAACAAAGTTTGGCGAAACCGGTCAGCCCGCCTCTGAATTTGCGGAAACCCTTTGGAATTAGGTCTTTTGTAAGAGAGTCTCGCTCTCGAAGACTCGTCAAGTAGCGTTGCCCGCTACAGACGGTGAACGAGAGAAATCGACAAACAATTGGGATGCTAAACCTGCTGTTGAATGATTTGGCAGGAATCATCCGCTCCCAATGAGAGGAAAATAGAATGAAAACTGAGTGCCGAATTACCCGTTGTCACGTCACCCTTCTGTCCGTTCTTCTGGTCGCGCTCTTCACAATCAGCGGCTGCAGCAATCCCGAAAAAACAAAACTCGCACATGTGAACCAGGGCGAAGCTTACCTGAAAGATGAGAAGTTTCAGGAAGCCTCCCTTGAGTTTCGCAATGCGATCCAGATTGACGAGAAACTTGCTTCAGCCCATTGGGGGTTGGCGCGGGCTTACGAAGGGCTCCAGCGCTTTCAGGAAGCGTTTGAGGAGTTGCGCAAAACTACTGAACTCGACGCCGATCACCTCGACGCTCGCGTCAAACTCGGCAACTACTATATAGCCGGCTCGAAATCTAACCCTCAATTAATCGCGGAAGCTGAGCGACTCGCCCGGGAGATCTTACAAAAGAACTCCAATCACATTGAAGGGCATATTTTGATGGGGAGCGTTTTCTACGCTCAAAACAATCGCGAGAAGGCCCTTGGCGAGTTTAATCAAGCCATCAGCCTGGATACTAAACGGGTAGAGTCCTATCTGAGTCTGGCGCGGTTCTATATTGTCACTAACGATACCAAAGAGGCTGAACAGACTTTTCAACGCGCAATTTCTGTAAACGAGAATTCCGGACTTGCTCATACTGAATACGGCAAGTATTTGGTCCAGCTGAAGCGGCTCAGTGAAGCAGAGGCTGAAATGAGAAAGGCCGTTGAGGTCGACCCAACCAACCGCCCTTCGCGCTTTGTGTTGGCCAGTTTCTATTTCGTCAACAAGGAGTTTGATAAGGCAGAGGTCGCTTACAAAGCTCTGGCAGAACTTGATAAGGATAAACCGCAAGGGCAGGCCGTCTTGGCTGATTTTTACTCGTCGATAAATCGGCTCGACGACGCAGTTCGCATCTATCAAGACACCCTGGCCCACTCGCCCGACTTTACTCAGGGTCGCTACCGCCTCGGCGAAATAATGCTCATGCAAGGCGATACCCAGGGAGCGATGGCGCAAGTTACTGAGGTATTGGCAAAGGATCAACACGACAGACAAGCACTTCTCCTGCGTGCCAGAGTCCGGGCGCAAACTGGTCAGTCGAGTGATTTGCAGGCTGCCATCGAGGATCTGAAAGAAGTCCTGGTCCAAGAACCAAACTCGCGTCCAGGGCTCTATTTTATGGCCCAGGCCAATTTCAACCTGGGTAACATGGATCAGGCTCGGGCCTTTGCCGGCGACCTTGAACGAAACTATCCCGATTATCTTCCAGCGAAGTTAATGCAGGCGCAGATTAGTCTTGCCACCGGAGATACGAAAGCCGCACTACGACTTTCGTCCGAACTAATTGATCGCCTGGCACAAACTGCGCCGGATAGACAGAGTTCACCACAAATGCTTGGGGAGATCAGGGCGAAAGCTTACCTCTCACGTGGTTCGGCGCTCCTGGAGCAGGGTAATACGCAAGCCGCCAGGCAGGATTTCATGATGGCGCGCGATGCAGCTCCCAGAGACACTTATGCGTACATCAGTCTGGCCGGGGTGTCATTGACGGAAAACAAAGCCGATGAGGCAGCAGGTTTCTACGAGAATGCGCTCAGTATTGAGAGCACAAACTTTAACGCTTTAAGTGGATTGATTCGGCTATACGCTCATCAGAATGACTTGGTTAAGGCTCATGCTCGGATAGATCAGGTGCTCAACGCCTATCCCGCCAATGCTTCTCTCCATTATCTCAAAGCGCAGGTTTATGGGTTTGAGCGTAACTCAGGCCAGGCTGAAGTAGAGCTTCGCAAGACCCTCGAGCTCGATTCAAATTACATCGCCGCGTATTCATCGCTAGGTGCGTTATTTATCAACACGAAGCAAGAAGAACGCGCGATTGCCGAGTATCAAAAAATCATCGAGCGCCGGCCGGACAATGCCACGGCATACACGCTAATCGGCATGCTCGACGATTCGCGAAAGAACTACGACGCTGCCGCAGAAAGCTATCGAAAGGCCCTTGGTAAGGATCAAAATGCCGTGATTGCCGCCAATAACCTGGCTTGGCTTTATGCAGTCAATGGGAAGGGCAACTTGGATGAAGCAGTACGCCTTGCCCAGGGTGTGGTCCAAAAGAATCCAAACATCCCGGGCTTTATCGACACACTAGGTTGGGTCTACTACAAAAAGGGACTTTATGGGGCTGCAGTCGAACAGCTGAAAAAGGCGGTGGAATTGGATGAACGCTCAGCGAAAAATGGTGCTGGAAGTCCATCTGCAAATTATCAGTTTCATCTCGGAATGGCATTGAAGGCCAAGGGCGAGAAAGAAGCTGCTCGAAGAGCCTTGGAACAGGCCGTCAGATTGAGCGACCGAGCGCCGTTTACTGAAGCTGAAGAGGCTCGGAATGTTTTAGCCACGCTCTAGGACGAGTCGTTCCCAAGGAGATCCTTATGAGTATTCCATTTCGGCAGCGGACGCCCGGCGAGTATGGGAAAATTGCGCGGAAGCGCAAGTGGCTAATTATTCTTCCGGCAATTGCGATTGCGCTGGCGGTGGCGGCGGTAGTGATCCAACTTCCCGATCTCTACCAGTCTTCAACTCTAATTGTCGTGAAGCCTTCAACTCTCCCTAATTCCGTCGTGCCGACTATTACCGAAGACAGTCTGACACGGCAGATCAACAGTATCGCTCAGGTTGTCACGAGCCGTAGCTCGCTGGAGCCTCTGATAGAGAAATACGATCTCTACAAAACAGAAAAGCTGCGCGGGGAGCCGATGGAAGTGCTCGTCGAGTATATGCGCAAAAGCATAACCGTTGAGGTGAATACCAGTCGTAACGACATCACTAACGGATTCAATATCACCTATCGAGGCCGAAATGCGAAAACCACGCAAGCGGTGACGGCCGAATTGGCAAGCAAATACATCGACGAGCAAACCAAGAACACGATTAATTCCACGACCTCGGCTAAGCAGTTCATAGACCAGCAGGTCAACCAGACAAAAGAAGAACTTGATGCGGTTGACAGACAGCGCCTGGACTTCATGCAGCAGAACGTCGGTACTTTGCCGTCGGCAGCTGCTTCGCTGGTAGGACAGTTGTCCGGCTTGCGTGAACAGCAGAAGGCATATATCTCAGACGTCGGCCGTCTACAGGATCGCCGCTCAGCGCTGACGACACAGCTGGCGTTGGTAAAGAAAAGTTCCGACCAGCTGAAGGACGATGTAGCCGAAAACACAACCGATCCGAAAACTACGCTCGCCTGGTCTCAACTCGTCTCCCGAAAAGCCGATCTGGAATCGCAATTGACCCGTATGCTGACTGAGTTGCGGCCTAAGCATCCAGATGTGCTTGCTAAGCAGGCGGAGGTTGATTCCGTAAACGCGGCAATGGACCAGATGATCACGGAGTGGAAGCAACGCATCATTGAGAAGCAGGACAAGCTACGCGACCGCCCAGACCTGACTGTGGCAAACCTTGAGACCGAGCTGCAACTTGTAGATGGTGAGATCAAACGAGAGCAACGGACACTCGGAGAAATTGACAAACAGGTTGGAGAAGTGATGGGGCGGATAAATAACGTTCCCGGCGTCGAGGTACAACTCGGTGCGCTGGATCGTGATTATCAAACGAAGAAGGCATCCTACGACCTGCTTTTGTCGCAAGCCCAGAAAATTGGCCTGGGCGCCGACGCCGCCAGCCAGCAACAAGGTGAGGGTATTCAGGTGGTCGATGCGGCCAACTTGCCCGCTCGTCCGGTTGCCCCAAAGCGCTTCATGCTTATGGGAATGGGCCTCGCGGTAGGGCTCGCTATCGGCTTTCTTCTAGCTGGCCTATTTGAGATTCCCCGACTCCTAACTATCCAAACAAGTGAAGACGCCGCGCACTATACCTCGCTACCAGTGCTCATGACTCTCCCTGAATTGCTGACGCCTCAGGAGGCACGCAGACTTCCGCGGCGGCGCAGATTGTTGCTAGCGGGTGCTATGGCGGCAAGCATTCTGGCGATACCCGCGCTCGCCTTAATCTTGAAACTGACGCAGGTTTTTGAGCGCTTCGCTGTGTAAGCAAGCGCTTGAAATTCATCTTCCTGGGACAGATAGGACTACCATCGACGGTTTTGGAGGAACGAAGTGTACGCAGAATTCTACGGGTTAAAAGAATTACCATTCGCGCTGACTCCCGATCCGCGCTTCATCTATTTCACACCGTCGCACACCGAAGTGATGGCCAACCTCCACTACGGAATTGAGAGCGGCAAGGGATTGATCGTAGTGACGGGAGAAGTGGGAACTGGCAAAACAACGATACTGCGCTGGATGATGCAGCGTCTGGATCGCACAGTCCTGGTCGCATACATCTTCAATCCCCGCTTGTCAGTCTCGGAGTTTTATCAGCACGTGGCTAGCCTTCTCGACGTGCAAAAGTGGGAAACCAAGCCGGAACTCCTCGTAGCCCTCGGTCAAGCGCTCGAGTCCCGCCACTCGCGGGGCCTCCGCACCGTCTTAATCATCGACGAGGCACAGGGCCTCTCACCCAACGTTCTCGAAGAGATTCGTCTACTTTCAAACTTTGAATCAAATACTGCCAAGCAACTGCAGATTGTACTAACTGGACAGCCGGAGCTGCGCGATGTCCTGAATAACCCTGATCTTCGCCAACTTAAACAGCGGGTCGCTCTCCGTTGCGTAATCAAACCTTTGCCAAACGTTGAGGAAACAGACCGATACATAACTTCCCGCCTTCTCGTCAGTGGCGCTGCCCGAACCGATCTGTTTTGCCAGGAGGCTATCGACTATATATACCGTTGCACCGAAGGCATTCCTCGCAACATTAATAATCTCTGCGACAACGCATTGCTGGCCGGTTACGCCGCAGGGGAGATGACTATCAGCCGATCGGTAATCGAAGAGGTCGCAGAAAGTTTCGACATGCTTCCTCGGCCTGATCGCGGAATGCAAGGCGGTGAAGAGAAGGAATTGGCAGCCAGGATCTTTTCTGCCGCGGGTCGCGCCGAGCTTTGGGCAGCAGGTAACGGTAATGGTGATTCAACCAGCTAGATCTTCGAATCTGCCTGCTTCAGCGGGCACTAGATCACACAGGTGATTTTCTAATCTCAAGGAGATTTCATGGGCAGAGTTTATGACGCATTAAGGCGCTCAGGAGCTACGGGACCAGATACCCCCTCAGGGTCTCAGCTACCAGATGCACAGAATCGCGGCGGAGGCCGCAGTCCACGGGTTGTCCCTTCCGCGACACAGATCGAAGAACAGCTCTACAGCCTGTCTTCCATTCTTGCGGGCGGGGCCAATACCGTGAAAAGTTCAGCGTTCACTGCGCACACTGCGAATGCACCCGAAGGGAAGGCACTCCCCATCGGAATGGGCTCGCGTGCTGCTGGGGCAACTTTGAACGCTGCCGGGCCGGCGCGCGCCACAGGTTTCGTCTCATACGACGTTGCCGCGGCGCGCGTCGAGCCTCATCTCGTGGCTATCACCCAACCGCGCTCTGCTTATTGTGAACAATTCCGTTCACTTCGTACAAGAATCCTTCAGGCGGGGGAGAGGGAGCAGATGCGCACGTTTGTCATTACCAGTGCCACCATGGGTGAGGGTAAGACCGTCACTGCGCTTAATCTTGCCTGGTTGCTCGCTCAAACGGAGGGCGTTCGCGCTCTCGTTATTGATAGTGACTTACGTCAGCCTTGTGCGACTGAATATCTGGCGATTGATGCTCCCCGCGGACTCTCAGAAGTATTGGGAGGAGAACTCAGCTTGCAGGATGCGATTGTTCGATTGGATCCTGCCGGGCTTTATTTACTTCCAGGCGGCCAACCGCGCGATGACGTTGCCGAGCTGCTTTCGGGTCCGACCTATGCCGGGGTGATTGCTGAGGTGCGTCGAATGTTTGACTTCATCATTATCGATGCCCCACCTCTCGGAATCTTTACTGACGCCAACGTGCTTATCAATCGGGCAGACGGTGCCTTAATGGTAGTGCGTGCCGGAAAAACGCGATATGCGTTGGTTGATAAACTGTTAGAAACACTCCCGCGCGAACGAATGTTAGGAGTTGTTCTAAATCGTGCCGATGAGAATCTGGAAGCCAATAGTTACTACTACCAGCAGCGTTACTATCGTCCCCAAAACAAACTGGCGACCGAAGAGCAGGTTCCATTCGAACTGGAAACTGAAGAAGAGGTGGCAATAGCAAGTTGAGAGCCTCCCGCGCAAATACTCGTACAGTCCTACTGCTACTCGCTGAAGCTGCAGTTGTCTTCGGTGCGATTGTAGGTGCTGTGTATTTGCGATTGGGAGTTGACGACGCGCAAAGCGAATTGGTGCTCAAGCAGGGGTTTCTAAAAGCCGCGTTTGCCACCGTGTTTTGCCTTGCTGCTTTCTATCTCTTCGACCTTTACGACTTCATTGTAATGCACGATCGCCGTGAGCTTGTGCTCAGGCTCATCCAAGCGCTCGGCCTTGCCTGGATAGCCCTGGCATTTGCCTTCTATGCGTTTCCCAAGCTCATGCTGGGCCGCGGCATTTTCCTCATTGCATTACCGCTGGCTCTTGCCTTGATGGTCAGTTGGCGAGTGTCCATCCACTGGCTGCTTGGTCACCCTGATTTTGGCGAAAGGATATTAATTGTCGGTTCCGGGAGTCTCGCCGTTGAAGTAGCGCGCGAGATGCTGGACCGACCTGACGCAGGATATCGCATTGCCGGCTTCGTCGGGACAGACGCTCAGCTTCTGGGAAAGAGTCTCATCAATCCACGCGTAATTGGTCTGACGTCGGAATTGGACGAGGTGGTCAGACGTGAGAATATCGATCGCATTGTCGTTGCTATGGGTGAGCGCCGAGGACAACTACCTACCAATGAGTTGTTGCAACTCAGTCTGACAGGCAAAGTTAACATTGAAGAAGGCGCCTCTTTCTATGAACGCGTCACCGGACGAGTTTCACTAAACATGATTCGCCCCTCGTGGCTCATCTTTTCCAGTCGGGGCAGGCAAGCCCGAATTTCCGGGATTGCGCGAAATATTGTGCACAGAATCGTGGCCATGATTGGTGGCCTACTGTCGGTACCTTTCGCAATCGTCACCGCCATTTTGATCAAAGTTGAGTCGGCCGGCCCCATATTTTACAAACAGGAGCGAGTAGGAAAAAACGGCCAGCCCTTTATTCTGATGAAGTTTCGCTCCATGCGAGTGGATGCTGAAAAGGCAGGTCCGGTTTGGGCCAGTAAAGACGATGATCGTACGACCCGAGTAGGAAAGATCATTCGTAAGCTTCGCATTGATGAGATCCCCCAGTTCTGGAATATCGTTCGGGGCGACATGGATTTCGTCGGACCTCGACCTGAACGCCAGCATTTTGTCTCTCAACTCGCACAGGAAATCCCATATTACGAACAGCGCCACCTGATTGCGCCAGGACTAACAGGTTGGGCGCAGATCAAATACCCCTACGGGGCTTCAATTGAAGACGCACGGCAGAAGCTTCAGTACGATCTTTATTACATCAAGAACCAGAGTTTGGTGCTCGATGGAATAATTCTCTTTGAAACGATCAAGATCATTCTTTTTGGTAGAGGTCGTTAAGTGTCCCTGGTTTGGAGGTTTGCGATATGAAAACAATGAAAGAATTGATGATGGTGATCGTCGCTGGAACGGTTTTGGTTTCTTCAAGCGTAGGAGTTTGCTCTCAGACTCCAGGCGCTGCTACCAACAAGACTCGCGAGCGATTAGCAACGAAGACCCCGCAGCAAACGGACACGGCCAAAGAAAACTCCAAAGCGAAACTGAATCCGGACGGTAAGCCTGATCCATCTGATTCGATCGAGGCGGATAAAGACGGAGTCACTGTTCAAAATACGACTTCCGTGAAGTCGACTACTTCGTCGGGTGTTCTCCCAGAAGGCCAGGGAAACCGACACGAACAGGCTTCAGAAGAAGCGGCCGTCGTTCCCTATTACAACAACTTTTTCAACACCTACCGTCTCGGGCCCGAGGACGTCATTTCGGTAAGCGTTTTCGGTCAGGATCGCTATTCTCGATCGGGGATCATTGTGCCGCCCAGTGGCCGGGTCTCACTCGCTCTCATTCCTGGCGGAGTTTTCGTCAACGGTAAGACGGTGGACGAAGTCTCCGAGTTGATCAAGAAGAGCTACGACGAATACATCATCGATCCACTAGTCTCCGTTTCACTCGACAAAGCGGCGTCATACAGGTACAGCGTAATTGGTGACGTCGCGCAACCGGGGATTCGTTTGATGAATCGTCGGCTGACCGTAACGGAAGCTCTTGGTGAAGCAGGTGGTGTGCTCCAGACCGGCGATCGAAGCAAGGTGGTTGTGTTGCGCAGACAAGCCGATGGAAATCTGACACCAATCGCGGTAAATGTTAGCGCCATTTACAAGGGCAAGGCCCCGGATATCGTTTATCTGGTTCCGGGCGATCAGGTACTCGTTCCCGGTAACAAGTTTAAGACTTTCCAAAAAGTAATGACCTTGTTCCCGATTCTTAGCTTTGCACGCGTTTTTGCAGGTGGCGGTATCTTTTAGCTAGTTGCTATCGATCGATGGCAAGTGTGACGTTCAGAAGTCGCCGGTGACTGAAGCGGAGCCTTCAGCCCAACTCTTGTCCAAGATGAAAAATCCGTCCATTCCAAAATCCTTGTAGAGTTAATGACTATGTTGGCCCGAATACGCTCGATCAAAATCGTTCCCACCATTCGAAGACTAGCCACCGCGGGATTGGCTACGGCCGCCTTCCTTTTCGTAATCACCTCAACAGCTTCGGCAACCACCGGTGCTTGGCAACGTCAGCGAATCCCCTCTTTAGCCTGGCTGCACGCAGTGTTCTTTTTGGATCAAAACCGGGGTTGGGTCGTCGGGAGCCGAGGGACGTTATTGACCACGGAAAACGGCGGCAGTAGCTGGAGAATAGCAACACGTCCCACTGAAGATACGATTCGCGACATCTATTTCGCAGATGAACAAAACGGCTGGTTGGTATGTGAGAGGAATATTTACGATCTTCGTTCCAACGATGAACCACGGGCCTACCTGTTAAGAACTGGCGATGGCGGCCAGAGTTGGAGTCGTGTAAACCTGGGTGGAGCCAACGTGGATGCTCGGCTAACCCGGGCAATCTTTACCCGTAGTGGTCGCGGTTGGGCCTTCGGGGAAGGCGGAGCGGTTTACACAACCAACGATTCAGGCACTAACTGGATCAAGCTGCAAGCCCCAACACGTTTTCTTCTTCTGGGAGGCGCTTTCATCGACGACAGTGGTTGGTTGGTGGGTGCGGGTTCGACTATTCTGCAAACCTCAGACGCCGGCGAAACGTGGCATCACGCACGACTATCCGTTGCGAATAGTGTCCGTTTTAATGCGACGTCCTTTGCTAATGCGCGCCTGGGTTGGGCCGTCGGCAGTGGAGGTGCAATTTATCGGACGATTAACGGCGGGCGCAGTTGGCAGTCGCAAACGTCCGGCGTATCCTCCGACTTACTCGACGTCAAGTTTCTCGATTCAGTTGAAGGGTGGTCGGTTGGTGCCGAAGGGACCGTCTTACATACCACTGATGGCGGCTTACATTGGATCAACGAGCGTACTGCTACACCTCACACACTGGAACGTATCTTTTTCGCCGATCGTACCCATGGTTGGGCGGTGGGTTTTGGCGGTACCATCATCGCGTATGGTCGTGCGGAACCCCCACGGTTGCAGCGTTAGTCAGGGCCCACAGGGTCCTCAAAACCAATAACGATCCACGAAAGTAACGAAGCGGCACGAACTGAGAACCAGTTTCGTGCCGCTTCGTGTGACTTCGTGGATCGTTCTTAGTTTTCGTCAGTCTGCTTGTCTGCAGAATCAGTGTTGTCCTCTTGCGCGCCAACCCTGCGTTCGGGCCGCATATGCGGAAACAGAATCACATCGCGAATTGAAGGTCGATTCGTGAGCAGCATAACGAACCGATCGATGCCGATGCCAATTCCAGCCGCCGGAGGCATGCCATATGAAAGCGCTCGGATGTAGTCTTCATCCATGACCATCGCTTCTTCATCGCCCCGCTCGCGTTGCGTCATTTGGTCCAGGAAGCGTTGATATTGCTCTGCCGGATCGTTCAATTCGGAAAAGCCGTTCGCAGTCTCAAAGCCCGCAATGAAGAGTTCAAATCGCTCGGCGATGGTTGGATCAGAGGGTGATGCCTTGGACAAGGGTGAAATTGGTTTTGGAAAATCCGTGATCAGGGTTGGTTGAATGAGTTCATGCTCCACGTGTTGTTCGAATAAGGTCACCAGGTTGGCGTCGGTAATTTCCTCCTCAGGAGCAAATCGAGCGACACTCTCCTTCATCGTGAGACGCTGAAACGGCAGGGAAAAATCGATATCGATCGCCGAATCTCCCTTTCCGTATTTGACGTGCGTATGACCCAAAGCCGTGAACACTACCGTCCTGATCATCTCCTCGCAGAAATCCATCATCTGGTTGACGTCTGCATACGCCCAGTAAAACTCCAGCATAGTGAATTCAGGATTGTGCGTGCGGTCGATACCTTCATTGCGAAAGTTACGATTGAGCTCATAGACTTTTTCGAAGCCGCCAACCAACAACCGTTTCAAATAGAGTTCGGGAGCAATGCGCGCATAGAGATCAATATCGAGCGCGTTGTGATGTGTCTTGAAGGGTCTGGCGGCGGCGCCCGTGGCCTTCGAAGTCAGCATTGGAGTCTCGACCTCGACGTAGCCATGGTCGTCCAGAATCCGTCTCATCTCACGGATAACATGTGAACGCCTTTCAAAAACTTCGCGAGGGGTTAGCTCGCCTTCTTCGTGTTCGAGTTTTAGGCTGCCGGCAATGAGATCAACGTAACGTTGGCGCTGGCGAATCTCCGGGTCGTGAATGCCGTGCATCTTGTCCGGAAGGGGAAGCAGCGCCTTCGACAGGAACTGCAGCTTCTGAACATGAATGGAGAGCTCGCCGGTTTTTGTAATGAACAAATAGCCCTCGACACCAATAAAGTCGCCGTGATCCAGCAAACCAAACAATGCCCAACCGTCTACCTCTCCAGCCCCGACACTGTTGCTTACTCCTGTCACGTCAGCTCGCCGCACGTAAACCTGCAAACGAGTTATGCCGTCTGACAAGTGAACAAATGCGACCTTGCCCATCACTCGTGGCGGCGAAGCGATGCGACCCGCGAGTCGAACGGCAACTTTATTCAGCTGTTGGTTTGCCAGCTCAATCTCTTCGGATGGAGGCCGCTGGCCTTCTGAAGTCTTTGGTTCAAAGGCTCGAAATTTTTCGACGACGGCCGTGATGGTGTCTTCTTTACCAGGCTCCAACGACTGGCTGCGTTCGAACTTGTTTGGGTAGGCGTTGCCAACCAGAAGACGAAGAGCTTCTAAATGCTCCTGCCGGGCCTGGGTCTGATCGTTCTCTTCTATGAAAGGTATCGACAAGATCTGCTCCAATTGGGAAAGTGTTGATTATAGAGAGCGACTCAGGACAGAGCAAACACATGTTGAGAAAGAGGCTGGGCAGGTTCAGATAGGTCCAATATGTCCTATAGGACTTATATGCCCAGAACTCTTCCTTCTTCATTTAGCTAACTCTACAGCTCATGCTAGATTGTTGAGAATACATGAGCGAAAAGATTCTGAGCCTGGACCAACTGCTCGGGATGCGTGAAGGTCTGCGCGCGTCCGGCAAAACTGTGGTTTTTACAAACGGCGTTTTCGATTTGCTCCACGTTGGTCATGTGCGCTATCTGGCCGCGGCGCGCCGCCTGGGCGATGCGTTGGTAGTGGCAATTAATAGCGATCGAACTGTGCGCGAGTTAAAGAGCAACGGCCGGCCGGTCATAAACGAAAGCGAACGAGCAGAAATATTGGCGGCTCTTCGTCAGGTCGATTACGTGACAATTTTCGACGATGTGTCTCCACGTTCCCTGATAACGCAATTACTGCCCGACGTACTCGTCAAGGGTGGCGATTACGAACTTGATGAGATCCATGGACGAGCAGAAGTGGAAGCCGCCGGGGGAAAAGTCATTTCGTTGCCATTCGTGCAGGGTGCGTCGAGCAGCACGATCATCGAGAGAATGAAGAGGGCGGGCATTAAGCAGTAGGCAGAAAACTCGAAAAGGGAAATCACATTAGTGAATAACCTGATTTCAGCGAACACGCTTGCTCAAGCGTTACAACCGATCACTGAGACGCCGCATTTCAAACGCGCAGTCGCAGAGATCAAACGCGGAGCGCGGGTGATTTCCTTGAGCGGACTTGTAGCCGGCTCTGCCCGCGCACTCGCTGTCGCGGCTCTGCAGCGCGAGACGGGGAAAATGTTCGCCATTGTCACTCCATCAAATCGCGACCTGGAACCATGGGAAGGTGATCTGAGACTCTGGTATTGCTCGCTGGCTGGAAAAAGGGGCTGCGAAAATGAAGTCCTTGTTCTGCCCGCTTCCGAAAGCGACCCGTACGCCGGCTCCTCGCCTCACCCGGACACGCTCGAACGGCGCGCATTGACCTTGTGGCGGCTGGCTCGACACTCCCAGGATTTCGTTCTTCTAACGGCCCGCGCTCTCGCGCGTAGAACCGTGACTCCTGATGAAATCAAACAAGCTGGCGTTCTCCTTGAGCGGGGGGACAGTCTGGCGCTGGAGGATTTGGTTGAACAGATGGTTGCCGCCGGCTATGTGCGAGAAGACCCGGTGGGAGCTGTCGGAGAGTTCTCAATGCGAGGTGGAATTCTTGACGTTTGGTCTCCAGGACAAGAACGGCCGGTGAGGATCGAGTTCTTCGGTGATGAAGTCGACTCAATCCGCGAGTTCGATCCGGAGACTCAACTGTCCACCAGTCAACGGAGCGCAGTGGAGCTGGTTCCAATGCGCGAAGTGCTTATTCGTGCTCAAGACCTCAGCGAATGGGCCACGGCAGCACGAGATCGCTGGAATGATGGCCGCTATGCGCGGGCACTTCGCGACCGCACAGTGTTTGCCGACGAAGGGGAAACTTTCGCTGGGTGGGAGTGGCTCCTGCCGATCATTCGCGAAGCAAAAGGAAGTGTCTTTGATTTTCTGAAGGACAGCGTTCTGGTTATCGACGAACCAACCAGCGTCGAGTCGTATCTGGGGGAGGTATATCAGACTCTTGACGATCGCTACGCTGAAACTGATGCAGCAGATGACATCGCTTTGCGGCCGGATGAGCTTTATCTGCCTCCGGAGGACTTACGGGCAAGAATTGATCAGTTGACGAGGATTGAGCTTCGCGTTTTGGGACGCGCGGCGGCGGAATTAGATCAAGCAATAGTGTTGGATGCGGAACAACCAAAGGTTCAACTAGGTCGTGTCCGCAGTTTACGCACCCCTCTTTTTCTGTTTCCAGTTGGAGCGCCGGCGCCCGAAATAGAGTGGCAAACGCAGTCAGCTCTCAAATACCACGGCCGGCTGGCTAATCTTGCAAAAGATCTGCTGGGCACTCGCGACACTGGCATCACCACGCTGTTTGTTATGCCTAGTTTGGGGGTCGCGGAGAGAGTTGCGGAAATTCTGGCTGAGTATCAGGTAGATGCCAGGCTGGCGTTGGTTGACGAAGCGTCCCGCGCGCCTGAACTATCCACGCCTCCACAAACATTAGTAACCGTCGGTCGGCTTAGCGGCGGTTTTGAAATGATCGCGGCCCGCCTCCTGACGCACGTTGAAGCTGATTTGTTTGATGAGGCTGGTGCCCAGGCCATGGAACGGCGGGCCGCAGGGCCAGACAGCAGACGGCCGACGGCAGACGGCAAGAGGAAAAGATCCAGGACTGCGGCGTTCTTATCGGATTTTCGAGATCTCAAACCCGGCGACTTTGTGGTCCACATCGATCACGGCATTGCTCGTTTTGGCGGACTGCAAACACTGGAGTTAGGTACCAGAAGCGGCGAGTTTATGCTGCTTTTCTACGCCGAGGAGGCCAAGCTTTTCGTACCCGTCGAGCGGCTGGACCTGGTGCAGCGTTATTCGAGCGCCGAAGGACATCAACCCACGCTCGATCGTCTTGGCGGAATAGGCTGGCTGAAGACCAAGGCCAAAGCAAAGCGCGCGATGCGCGACATGGCAGACGAGCTATTGCGTCTCTATGCCGAGCGCAAGCTTGTGGGCGGATTCGCTTTCGCCGCCGATACGCCCTGGCAGCGTGAGTTTGAAGATGGCTTTGAATATGTTTTGACTCCCGATCAGGAAACAGCGATCGAGGACGTGAAACATGACATGCAGGAGCCAACACCGATGGACCGGCTCCTGTGCGGTGATGTCGGTTACGGGAAAACCGAGGTCGCAATGCGAGCCGCTTTCAAAGCAGTGATGGAAGGTAAGCAAGCCGCCGTGTTGACCCCGACCACAGTCCTTGCTTACCAGCATTACGACACTTTTCGCAGCCGGTTCGCACCCTTTCCAGTGAAAATTGAATTGCTCTCCCGCTTTCGTTCACCAAAGGAGCAGAAGGAGATTGCCAAACGCGTGGAGTCAGGCGATGTCGACGTCGTCATTGGAACGCATCGGTTGCTGTCAAAGGATGTAAGGTTTAAGGAGCTGGGGATCGTGGTGGTTGACGAGGAACAACGTTTTGGCGTGGCACATAAAGAACGGCTGAAACATCTGAAGAAGCGAGTCGATGTCTTAACACTTTCCGCAACCCCGATCCCTCGCACGCTTAACATGTCGTTGAGCGGACTCCGTGATATGTCATTGATTGAAACGCCCCCCCGCGATCGACTTGCCATCCAAACTCAGGTCGTTCAGTTTTCTGAGAACGTAATTAAGTCGGCGATTGAACTCGAGCTCGGCCGCGGCGGCCAGGTCTTCTTCATTCACAATCGGGTGGAAACCATTGAAACCATTGCGGCCCTGGTTAAGCGGTTGGTGCCCCAGGCCCGTTTGATCGTTGGCCATGGGCAAATGAATGAAAAAGAGATGGAACGTGTAATGCTCGATTTCATTGAGCATAAATATGATGTGCTGGTTGCCACGACCATCATTGAGAACGGGATAGACATCCCTCGGGCCAACACAATCATCATAAACCGCGCCGATCAATATGGTCTTTCTCAGCTTTACCAGTTACGCGGGCGTGTGGGGCGTTCAAATCGAAGGGCTTACGCCTATCTCTTGATTCCTGGGGAGCAGGAGCTTTCACCGATTGCCAAGCGTCGTCTGGCGGCTATTCGGGAGTTTTCGGATCTGGGTGCAGGGTTCCGCATTGCCGCTCTGGACCTTGAACTACGAGGCGCTGGTAATCTGCTCGGAGGCCAGCAGTCGGGCCATATGGACGCTCTCGGGTTTGATCTCTATACCCAGATGCTGGAACGCACCGTGGCTGAATTGCGCGGTGAAGCAGTGGAAGATGAGATCAGCGTTTCAATCAATCTGGGTGTTGATGTGGCCATCCCCGATGAGTACATCAACGATATGGGCCAGCGACTCCGAACCTATAAGCGCGTATCGTCAGCCAGGGATGAAGAGACTCTATCGAGTATTCGCGAAGAGACTCTTGACCGGTATGGCCGGCTTCCGGAGTCAGTCGAACAGCTCTTTGGTTATGCTCGTTTGCGCAAGCTGGCCGAAGGCATCGGAGTTATTTCTATTGACAAGACGACTGACGGGGTGGCCATCAAATTTAGTGAAAAAGCCAGTATCTCACCCGACAAACTGGCGACATTCGTGAGGGGCAGCGAGGGCCGCCACTTCTCGCCGACCGGTGTCCTGCGGCTAAATCTTGACGACGATGAGCAGGGTCAGGTGCTTGAGACCGTACGGAATGCTTTGCTTGAACTTAGGGAATAGTCAGTTGTCCGCTATCAGTAGTCAGGTGCTGGTCATCGACGGGATTACTGGCTCTGGTTTCCCGGGTGTTCACCATTTGTGATTGGTAAGGTCTTTGTGGTCAAATCTACCGCCCATTAGGGGTCGACCCTTTAGGAAATAACGCCAACTGGCAACTGACCTCTAACAATTGAGAATTAATTTTTAGGAGTATTTTTGTGAAATCTAAATTCATTTCGCTCGTATTAGCGGCCACTTTTGGAGTAGCGATTTTGGCCCTGGGGACGCCGTCAGCAATGGCGCAGGAGGGTGAACTCCAGGTGGTCGATGAGGTGATCGCGCAGATCAACGATGATGTGATTACTCTCTCGATGCTAAGGCGTGAATCGAAGGAACGGCTCGACAGCCTGAAGCAGAGTGGAATGTCTGAACAAAAAGCCACCGAAGAGGTCAACAAGCGACAGGCTGAACTGATTGCAACACTCGTCAATGAGGCGCTCCTTTTGCAAAAAGGAAAGGAAATGGAGCTGTCGGCCGACGTCGAGGCTGAGGTGAACCGGCGTATGTATGAGGTGGCGAAAGAACAGGGAATCCCCTCCATTGAAAAGCTCGAGGCGGCGATGCGTGAAAGTGGCATCAGTCCCGAGGAAACTCGAAGGACGCTCCGAGTCGAAATAATGAAGCAGCACGTGATTCAACAAGAAGTTGATCGGAAGATTTTCTTTGGCCTGACGATGGATGAACTGAAGAAATACTTCCAGGCGCACCCTGAAAAGTTTAAAAAGCCTGAGAGTTTGACTCTCTCCGAGATTTTCCTGAGCGTCGCTGGTAAGAATCCTGCCGAAGTGAAAGCCAGAGCCCTCGAACTGACCCGACAGTTGCGCGCTGGGGCAGATTTTGGTGCAGTGGCTGCCGCAAATTCGGAGCGCGAGTTGAACGGAGTCCGGGTTGCGCAAGAAAACAAGGGAAAAGTTGGCACGTTTGAAGTCCCGAGTCTCCGCGAAGACATTGCTACCGCAGTCAAGAACGTTGCCGCTGGTGGCGTGGCCGAACCGCTCTCCACTAGTGACGGTTATCAGATACTCCGCGTGGATGAGCGAACACCAGGAAGCGATACACCCACTTTTAACGAAAACCAGGTTCGCGAGGCGATAACTATGGAGCGAACTCCAAAGGCGCGAGAAGACTACCTGAAGTCTTTGCGCGACGATTCTTACATCAAGATCTCCAAAGACTACGTCGCCACAGTTGGACCATTGTTGAATCTTCCTCCCGAAAAAACAGCCGATAGCAGTTCACCCTCCGGACGAAAGCCGGAAGAAAAGAAGAAGGGAAAACTGTTGGGGATTTTCCCGAAACCTTAAGAATCAGGAGCAGACGGCAGGAGCAGTCGGCAGGACGAACGTCAGAACTCGTGCACCTGCTGCCTGCCTCCTCCTCCTGCACCTGCCAACTGGTTTATGCGCCTCGACCTCTTCCTGAAAGCGAGTCGCCTTTGTTCTCGGCGCACGGTGGCTCAAACAATCTGTGAAGCCGGCCGCGTCTCAATAAATGGAAGTCCGGCCAAGTCTTCCCATGCTGTCAAAGCGGGAGACGAGATCATTATCCGTGGCCGCGACAAGTTAAGTAGTTTTCGCGTTCTAGTCATCCCCTCCACACGACAGACCTCCCGAAGTGATGCGAGCACCCTGTACGAAGTCTTAACCGAAGTGTCTCTGGATGAATGATTGATTCGTGAGATTTCGTGGATCGTATGGCCGGTTCAGAGAGAACGTATCCACGCGCATCACACGAAATCTGACGAAAGAACACCAAGTGGCAGTGATGAGGATCTTGCGGTGAGATGGTTTCTTTTTTTTCTGGTTGTTCTGTCCGGTCTGGCAGGCATGGCTTACCACTCGAAAACCAGCCTGGCCCGTCAGAAAGGGCAGCGAATTGAAGCCCTCAAACTCCCGCTAAAGGATCCGCGTATCGTCGTCTTCAAGAGCAAACGCCAGTTAAAACTTTATTCAGCGGGATCGTTGGTTCGCACCTACAAGGTGGGGCTGGGCTTGAATCCTGTCGACGACAAAAAACGTCAGGGGGATCGAGCGACTCCGGAAGGAGAGTTCTATATCTTCGTTAAGAACAACAAAAGCGCATACTACTTATCGCTTGGACTCAGCTACCCAAATATTGAAGATGCTGAGCGCGGCCTGCGCGATGGATTGATTTCCCTAACGCAACATGACGCAATCGTTAAGGCCATCAAGCGTAAAGCCACCCCACCGCAAAATACCGCGCTTGGTGGTGATATCTATATTCATGGAAACGGCGCGGGCAGCGATTGGACATGGGGATGTGTGGCGTTAGAAAATGAAGACATGCGGGAGTTGTT
>Ga0190274_10000516_pt1 | contig 22998 bp, 15 predicted proteins | sample Popmic531T_FD_133002 | JGI IMG/M metagenome (GOLD analysis project Ga0190274, IMG submission 133002) | Populus adjacent soil microbial communities from riparian zone of Yellowstone River, Montana, USA - 531 T | ecosystem: Environmental > Terrestrial > Soil > Riparian zone | place: USA: Montana... | reverse complement strand
TGACAAAAAATAGTATTCAATAAATACTAATAAAAAACCCTTGCAAACGCGAGGGTTTTTTATTTAACTGTGCGCGAGAGGCTCCCGACATACGTCGGGACTATAGGTTTTATGGCTGGTAATTGAAATAAATAAAAAACCCCTGCAACATGCAGAGGTTTTAGAATACGTGCGCGAGAGGAGACTCGAACTCCTACAGTTGTTACACCTCAGGCTTCTGAGACCTGCGCGTCTACCAATTTCGCCACTCGCGCTGAAGTAGAGATGCTTCGCATCACACTTCAGCGCAAGCGCATGGTGTGAAATGAAGACTTTTATGAAATGAATCAAAATGACATAAAAAAGCTATTTTTATTTATCATTTATCATCTATCATTCCTTTAGTGCCCAGAACGAGATTCGAACTCGTACACCTGTTACGGCGCCACCCCCTCAAAGTGGTGCGTCTACCAATTTCGCCACCTGGGCAGGCGGGTTTAATGAGCGGGCAAAAGTAGGGCTTATTTCCCATTTAATTGCATTTGAAAGGCAAATAATTTAAGGATGCTCATAAAATTATAAACTGACTTGGAAATGGTCCGGGAATTCTGTTTTCTTTGCACTCAGAAAGAGACTAACCACAATAAATTTTAGAACTACAATGAAAAGAAAAGCTACAGCACACTGGGCAGGTCCGGGAAAAACAGGAAAAGGTGATTTAACCACTCAGTCAGGTGTCCTGAAAGACGCTAAATATTCCTACGGATCAAGGTTTGAAGAAGGTGTTGGAACTAACCCGGAAGAACTGGTAGCAGCAGCTCATGCAGGTTGCTTCAGTATGAAACTGAGTTTCATTTTAGGAGCTGCCGGGTTCGAACCTGCTAGTATTCAGACGGTTTGCACAACAACACTTGCAGATGGTGCTATTAAAGAATCTCATTTACAGGTTACAGCAAAGGTTGATGGCATTTCGAAGGAAGTGTTTGACACCTGTGTAGCCGACGCTGCAGCAAATTGCCCTATTTCAAAATCGCTGACGGCTCACATTACCCACGAGGCAGTCCTTAATGCCTGATATTAGGTTTAATTGCCGGTATTAACCACTACCGGTGCATTGCAAAATTCCTTATCATTTTAATGTTTCCTGTTGCTTTTTAGTCTGTAACCCGGCAGCGAAGTTATTATTGTAACATGCCTACCAGGGAGAGGTATATCCTCTTAACACTTGCTGCAATAAAGTTTACGTACGTTTTGGACTTCACCATCATGATTCCATTAGGTCCGAAGCTTATAGCATTGTTTCACCTTCAGCCGATACAATTCAGCTATATGGTGGCAAGCTATACCATTGCGGCCGGTATTTTTGGATTCTTTGGCTCGCTGTTAGTCGACAGGTACGATCGTAAAAAGGCCCTGCTATTTTGTTACCTGGGATTTATTTTGGGAAACATCAGTTGCGCAACCGCAAACGACTTTTATACTTTACTCTTTTCAAGAACCCTCACAGGAGCTTTTGGTGGGGTACTGACATCGATTATTTATGCCATGGTTGGCGATCTTATTCCTTATGAACGTCGCGCAGCAGCGATAGGAAAAATCCTTCTGGCATTTTCATTCACCTCACTGTTAGGAGTCCCTGTGGGAATGTATCTTGCCAATAATTTACACTGGCAAAGTCCTTTCATGATGCTCTCTGTATTATCGTGCAGTTTTTTCTTTTTAGGAATGAAAATGCTGCCTTCCCTGACCGGACATATCGATAGATCACCTACGATAGGAGAAGAGTTGTCACGCGTGGGAAAAATATTGTCGGACAACAACCACCTGCGAGCTTTGCTGGTGGTAATTCTTTTAATCACCGGACAATTCACTGTAATTTCCTTTTTGAGCACATTTTCTGTGACCAACCTGGGATTTAAAATAACGGATGTAAAGTACATCTACATGCTCGCTGGAGTTTCATATATCCTCTTCCTGCCTTTGATAGGAAGGATGGCTGATAAGTTCGGAAAACTGCGGATTTTCACAATTTTCATTTTCGCTTCAACGATCCCGATTTACATCATTACCAATCTCACTCAAATTCCACTTGCGCTGGTATTGGTTCTTACAACAATCTTCTTCACAACAGTGGGTGGTAGAATGGTCCCGGTAACTACGATGGTGAGTGCAGCAGCCGATCCTGAAAACAGGGGAAGTTTCCTGAGCATATACGCAGCTGTGCAACAGTTGTCGACTGGGTTTGCCGTGTACCTTAGCGGATCCATTTTGATTAAAACAGAAGCAGGGAGTTTAACCAACTTTCACTACGTTGGTTTTCTTGCAATAGCATCAAGTCTTTTGTGCTTGTTTGTAGCCCGAAAACTCAAGGCCAGGTCCTGAATTAATTCATCATTCCATAACTCATTTCCACCTGGAAAAGAGGATCCAAAGCATTTAGCTTTGAAGAAACTGCCTGAGATACTTTGATGATGATATTTTCATTTTCGCCTGTATCAGGAAGAGCACCTACCACCTTCACATATACAAACTGATTGTTCATGCGATTGGTCACTTTCACAATTGTTCCGATAGGAGCGGTGCGATGCAAAGCATAGTATTTATCCGGATTAACCTGTGCATCCTGGATCCAGGTTGCAACACCTGTTTCAGTAACCTGCATAAGTGTTTTGCCGGTATTGCCTTTCTTTAACGGACTAATTGATTTCGTTGGTTTCTCCAGGTTTACTGCTGGTGAAACTTTAGTTTCCTGCACGCTGGGGCGAGAAGGAGTAACCGCTGTTTCAGCAGGCTCACTTAACATTTTGGGCCCGGGAGTATTTTGTTTTCCTTCTTTGATTTCTCCTTGAGGTGCAGGTTTAACTTCTGGCTTTTTGGTTGGCTCGGCAGCAGTATAACCCACTGTCAAAACCTGGCCCAATGAAACAGCATCAGAACTGAGCTTATTCATTGTTTTAATTTCTTCGATACTCTTGTTATATCTTTTGGAAATACTGTACATCGTATCTCCTTTTTTAACGGTGTAAAAAATCGCTGTACCACCGGTTTCTTTAGCCGGAGCAGGATTATGATTAACTTTGGGTTCAGGGGTGTCTGCAACGTTATTAGAAGGTGCTGCCGGAACATTGATTATTTGACCAACCTTGAGTTGCTCTACACCTTCATTGGCTGCCTTCAATTCGGCAACTGAACATTTGTAACGGCGTGAAAGGTGTTGCCAGGTTTCTTTAGGCTCCACTTTGTGAAGGATGAATTTTTTGCCCTCCATCCATTTTACCCTGATGGAATCAAGAGGTAAGCTGGTATATGCAACTGAGGGACAATTGATTGAAAAAACAAAGATCACGCAAAAGAAAGCCAATAAAGAATTACGTTTGATCATTGCGGAGTTCATCTTAATTTTACACAATTATAGATTTTCAACGACTGACAAAGTGTCAAAAATCAAAATGATTATCAACAAAATAATTAACATATTATTCGCTGCGAAAGATGCAAGATACGACTTTTTCAGGCCCATTTTTTTAACGTTTTTACTGCCTGTTTTGGTATGTGGAATGGTAAAAGCAGAAGGGGATACTGTAAAGTTCGTGTACAAAATTGATGTTCGGGAAGAAATTGGTCCTGGTATAGCGCGAAAAATGGGTGCAGCACTCGATATCGCCCAGCAGAAAAAGGCAGATCTCATAATCATTCACATGAACACTTATGGTGGCATGCTTGATGCTGCCGATACAATTCGTACAAGATTGCTGAATATTCCGATTCCTGTCGTAGCTTTTATCGATAACAATGCAGCTTCAGCCGGTGCACTTATTTCAATTGCCTGCAACCGCATTTACATGCGTAGTGGTGCAAGTTTCGGAGCTGCAACTGTAGTGAATCAAAATGCTGAAGCATTGCCTGATAAGTATCAATCGTACATGCGGGCTATCATGCGATCCACTGCAGAAAAACGTGGTAGAAATCCGCTTATCGCGGAAGCCATGGTCGATCCGAGAACTTATATTCCAGGTGTGAACGATTCGGGAAAGGTGCTCACTTTTACAACTTCTGAAGCAATAAAAAATGGCTATTGCGAAGGTGAAGCGGAATCTGTGGAGGCAGTTTTAGCCAAAGAAAATATCGGGAAATATACAATGGAAACATATATCCCGACATTCGTTGAAAAAGTGATTTCAATACTGGTCAATCCTGCTGTCAGTGGCATCCTTTTACTTCTCATGCTTGGCGGAATTTATTTTGAACTGCAGGCACCGGGAATAGGGTTTCCATTACTGGTAGCCGGTACTGCAGCAATATTATATTTTGCACCTCTGTATCTTGAAGGACTTGCAGCCAATTGGGAAATCCTCATGGCTGTCATTGGATTTATACTCTTAGCAGTGGAGATTTTAATCCTTCCGGGATTTGGTGTTGCAGGTGTAAGTGGGATTGTTTTGCTGGTATCAGCATTTACTTTCAGCATGATTGGAAATGATGGACTGAATTTTGAGGGGATTGCGAAAGAAGAAATTGTACGTTCACTTGCTATAGTTGTTATTTCAATGTTCAGTGCCATTGTAGCCTCTTACTTTCTTGGCAAAAGGTTGCTTACTACAAGCAGGTTTGGTAAGATGGTGCTGCAGGGTGGAATGCATGCGGCAGATGGCTATGTATCTTCAGATATAACACTGGCACCACTTGTTGGAAGTAATGGAACATCACAATCGTTTCTCAGGCCTTCCGGTAAAATAATTATCAACGGACAAAGTTATTCCGCCAATGCGGAATCGGGTTTTATAGAAGCAGGGAAAGCGGTTTATGTTACAAGATTTGATGGAATGATTCTCTGGGTGAAGGAAATGATAGATGATAAATGATAAATACTAAATTTCAGATAAGATGAAAGCATATTTTAGGTTATTAACTTATTTGGTTTTTCTGATTTTATGTTTGTTTTCAAATCGTTCATTTGCACAGCAGGATACTGCAAGTGCACCGCCATCTGCCGGGATTGATAGTGTGAAAAAGAACAGGATTCTGATTTATCCTGGGTTCGGTGTTGGTTTGTTCAGGAATGAAATTGCTCCGGTTTTTTACATTTGTCTTGGACTTAATCACAAGGACCGTTACGAAATAAACGTAAACACTTCCAGCATCTTCTTTTTCGAGCGGAAGGTGGATAAAGATTACAGCATATTCCGCAATACATTCCTTAACGCCGAGTACCTTCTTAATTTCAGCATTTTCAATAAAAAGGACCGCGATTTTAATGGAATAGGAGTTGGCTACCTGGTAGAATCAAAAGGGCAGTACTTCCGGGAAACGACAATGATTTTTTATTACAAACGAAAATTCAAATACTTTTCTGTGATGCCGGGTATCATTACTTCCGACGATTTTAAAGAAGTGTTTCCGGTTATTTCAATACGTCTTTAATAAATGCTACAAATTACAAATCTTTACGGATATACTAATCCATTTATTCGTGTGATTCGTAAAAATTTGTAATTAGTAGCCTTTATTTCATGAAGCTCATGTATGAACAAATCCAAGTCTTTTTTCAAGTGTTTCTGGCAAAGCAGGAAGATTCTTTCTTTCAATTAAAAACGTGGTCAATTCCGCAATTTCCTGGAAAATATAATGTTTGTCCATTGCTGATTTGAGATAATCTTTACCACTGCTTCCACCGGTTCCGATACGTTTTCCAATCATGCGGTGAACCATGTTTACGTGACGTGAACGCCATGATGATAACAATTCATCCACATCGAGAAGCAAATTGAGCAACTGATACGGAAGCTGCAACAATGGATAATCACGATAGAGCATTATGAACAAAGCAGCACGGTTTGCTTTACAGGAAAAACGACGGTCTTTGCAGAATTCATCGCTGTAAAAAACTTTATCATAAACTTCGAGATTTTGCTTTTCACCTGCTGTCAGACTCGCATCATAAGTAGCACGATAATCAGTCCAGAAGTCGCCACCTTTTCCATTATAATCCTTCCACAATGAAGCATCTTCAAAAAACGGCATCCTTTCGAGCCATTTGTTTATCTCTTCAATTACAGAACTTCCTTCTTCTACTTTGCGGATGATCTCTTTATCTGCTTCCTTAAGTTGCGACAAATAATATTCCTTACCAAAACGATGCTCGAGTTTCAATCCAAGCATGGCTTCCACAATCTTGAACTGAATGCTCTGAAAACCGGAAGCAGGACGTAATAAATTTCGGAAATCAAGGAAATCGAGCGGAGTCATGGTTTCCATGATGGAAATCTGGTGAACAGCCACATCGAGAATAACACCAATCCGCTTTAAGCGATGAACTACTTTGTAAAGATCCGGCGCGTTGTCATTAATTGCGTTTTTGCTGAAAATACTATGAATTGAAGTCAGTTCATAAATGATTTGCTTGAACCACAACTCGTAAGACTGGTGGATGATGATAAAAAGCATTTCATCATGAGCATCAATCCCTTCCTTATCGCTTTCAGGCAACTGTGCATCAAGTATTTTATCCAGTTGGAGGTATTCTCCGTAGTACACGTCTTTTCTCATTGGTTTGGGAAATTATAGGACGCAAAGTTAATAAAATGGAAGTAGGGGAGTACGAATTACGAATTCTTTGTCGAACCACCGCGAATCTACAAATTACGAATATATCATTCAGATTAACAGATTTATCCCCTCAAATAAATTCGTAATAAGTAGATTCGATGTATCCCTTCAATGAATTCGTATTTCGTACTCACTTTTTCCTTATCAGGAACATCAATCCAAAAAACGTTATCATCCCATTCACAATGATCATCTCAAAACCAAACTTATATCCACCAAACCAAGTGGCGGCGTTTTCGCCGATCAAGTAGGCGATGGCAGGGGAGAGGAGACACACAATTGGAACCCATTTGTCGATGATTTTCCATTTGGTAAGGAAACCGAAGGCAAACAGACCTAACAACGGGCCATAAGTATATCCTGCAACTTTGAACAGGTTTCGGATCACCGCGTCGTTGTTGATTACTCGGAATAATACAATTACCAGGAGCAAAATAACGGCAAAGGATATATGAACAAGCTGACGAGTTTTTTTGAGCGACGCTTCAGTGGCATCTGGCTTTTTATTCAATCGTAAAAAGTCGAAGCAAAATGCGGTTGTGAGCGCGGTCAGTGCACCATCTGCACTCGGATAGGCTGCTGAAATCAATCCGATAATGAACATGAGTCCGGTCACAGTTCCCAGGTGGTTCAGTGCTATATTCGGGAACAGGTCATCGGTATGTTTCGGATCAATTGCGATCTGGTATTTTGCTGCATAAAATACCAGCACAGCTCCTAATATCATGAACAAAAAGTTTACTACCAGCAATACCGAAGAAAATGTAAACATGTTCTTTTGCGCTTCTCCGATATTCTTGCAACTCAGGTTTTTTTGCATCATTTCCTGGTCGAGGCCGGTCATGGCAATCGCAATGAAGGCGCCACCAAGAAAGTTTTTCCAGAAGTAATTCGGTGACATTATATCCCCCACATAAATAGCAGACAAGTCACTCTTCATCACTTCACCCAACAAATCTCCCAGTGAAATCCCAAGTTGTCCCGAAATCATAATCACGCTGAAAACTACCGTTACGAGCATGCATGTAGTTTGCAGAGTGTCGGTCCACACAATTGTTTTAACCCCGCCCTGGTAAGTATAAAGCAGGATCAATAACATGAAAGTCGCCACCGTCACAATAAATGGAACACCCCATGCGTCGAATACAAATGTCTGTAGTACATTAATGACAATATACAGTCTGAACGAAGCACCAATTGTTCTCGATAAAATGAAAAAGAAGGACCCAGTTTTATAAGCACTGTTTCCGAATCGTTCCTCTAGATAGGTATAGATGGAAGTAAGATTCATCTTGTAATACACCGGCATCAGAATCATTGCGATTGCAGCATATCCGAACATATACCCGAACACCACCTGCATGTATGAGAATTCGGTGGTAAAAACCGCACCCGGCACCGACATAAAAGTAACTCCCGAAAGGCTGGCTCCAATCATCCCATAGGCTACGATATACCAACGTGAAGATTTGTTTCCGATAAAATAGGATTCGTTATCAGCATTCCTGCTGGTAATCCAAACCACTACAAAAAGCAGTATGCTGTAAATCGCTACTACTGTCATTATTAATCCCGGTGTCATAGATATATCAGAGTTTAAACAAAGAACGCCATTATATGAAAATGGAGGGTTCCGTAGGGATTTCGTCTATTAACAAAGTTTTACACACAAGGAAAAAGTGACGGGTTACGAGTTACGAGTAGCGAGTGTAGTTCAAAATATGTAGATTGAAATGCATGTGATCCTTTCAAATACAGGTTTTTTCAATATTTTTGTGGTTAAATCAGTCTAAACTTGCAACACTATCCCTCCAAACTTCTTGAAGCTGCCGTAAATGAATTTTCCAGGTTACCCGGCGTAGGCCGAAAAACCGCACTACGACTGGTTTTGCACCTGTTGAGAATGCCTTCCCAGGAAGTTGAACGCTTTGGTAATTCGTTCATTAAGCTGCGTAATGAGATTCAATATTGCAAAATCTGTTTTAATATTTCAGAGTCCGAAACCTGTTCCATTTGTCGTGATCCGCAACGTGATCCGGGATTGGTGATGGTTGTGGAAGATATCAGGGATGTGATGGCAGTCGAAAACACATCGCAATACAAGGGACTTTATCATATTCTTGGGGGCATTCTCAATCCAATGGATGGAATTGGCCCAGCGCAGTTGAATATACAGGGATTGGTGCAAAGGCTTGAAACCGGACTAGTACGGGAGGTGATCATGGCTCTTAGTACAACCATGGAAGGTGACACTACCGTGTTTTACCTTTTCAAAAAACTAAAACCTTTTGAAGTGAATATTACCACCATCGCAAGGGGTGTGGCAATTGGAGGCGAGCTTGAATACGCCGATGAAGTTACCCTTGGACGCTCCATTTTAAACCGCACGCCATACGAAAACGCTCTCGCTAAGTAACAAAGTGGTATTTTTAACCGTTGTCACCCCTGTCCGAACCATTTGTATGGTATGAAGTTATCCGTAATCATCGTTAATTATAACGTAAAGCATTTCCTCGAGCAATGCCTTATTTCTGTGGGAAAAGCCATTGAGAGCCTTTCGGCAGAAGTTATTGTCGTGGATAATAATTCGGTGGATGGTTCAGTGGAAATGGTGCGTGCAAAGTATCCATGGGTGCAATGCATTGCCAACAAACAAAACACAGGATTTTCTAAGGCAAATAACCAGGGGATGGTTGTTTCGAAAGGGGAGTATGTACTGCTTCTCAATCCGGATACTCTGGTGGAGGAAGATACTTTTTCAAAATGCATTCAATTCATGGATGCTCACCCCGATGCAGGTGGATTAGGAGTGCACATGATTGATGGGAAAGGAAATTTCCTCCCTGAATCGAAACGTGGATTGCCAAGTCCTGCTGTGGCGTTTTATAAAATTTTCGGACTTGCAGCTATTTTTCCCCGCTCAAAAGTGTTTGGAAAATATCACCTCGGTTATCTCGATAAAAACAAAACGCATTCGATTGATATTTTATCAGGTGCATTTATGATGATGCGTAAGTCGGTGCTTGATAAGGTGGGCTTGCTTGATGAAGCATTTTTTATGTATGGTGAGGATATTGATTTGTCGTATCGGATTATAAAGGGTGGTTACAAAAACTATTATTTCCCCGAAACACGTATCATCCACTATAAAGGAGAAAGTACTAAAAAAAGCAGTGTCAATTATGTGATTGTCTTTTACAAGGCTATGATCATTTTTGCAGCGAAACATTTTTCGCAAAGTAACGCTAGGTTATTTTCGTTCTTCATCAACATTGCCATTTATCTAAGAGCCGGCATCGCCATCCTGAATCGTTTCTTTAAAAAAATGGCACTTCCTCTTGCCGATGGAGTGTTGTTCTTTACAGGGATGTTCATTCTCAAAATGTATTGGGAAAGTTCTGTCAAGGAATTGAATTACCCTCCCGTGTTTCTGTACCTGGTGGTTCCGGTTTATGTAATTGTATGGCTTGTTTCAATTTACCTGAATGGCGGTTACGATAAACCAATTCGTATAGGCAGAGTGGTTAGAGGAATATTGGTAGGCACTATTTCAATTCTTGTAGTATATGCCTTGTTGAGTGAAGAATACCGTTTTTCAAGAGCACTTATTATTCTTGGTACAGCGTGGGCCAGCTTGTCGGCGGCAGCATTGAGAATATTACTGGATTTCACAGGAAGCAAAGGATTACAACTGGAAAGCAATGAGAAAAAAAATCTTATCATCGTAGCGCTTCCCGAAGAAGGAAAAAGAGTGCTTTCCATTTTGCAGCTTTCTGGTTCACCAGTTTCATTTATCGGTTTCGTTGGAGTAGAGGAGCAGGTGAACCATGAAGAATATTCCGGTTATTACCTCGGACCAGTGAGCAACCTGAAAGAGATTACTTCTCTGTATGGAGTGAATGAAGTAATTTTCTGCGCGAAGGATGTTTCTTCACAGGAAATCATAAACCAGATGCTCTACCTGAGTCAATTGGATGTGGAATATAAAATTGCTCCTCCTGAAAGTCTGTTTATCATTGGCAGTAACTCCATAAACGATCAGGGTGATTTGTATCTCGTAGATGTAAATGCGATAACTACCCGCTCAAACAAAAGAAACAAACGATTGCTTGATGTCATACTCTCCGGCATTTTCCTGGTTGCTTCACCATTATTGATTCCAGTGATTAAAAATTTCGGTGGATTCATCGCCAACATATTCAAAGTGCTTTCCGGCAAAAAAACCTGGGTTGGATTTGTCGAAACTACCGACAATCAAGCCTCAAAGGAATTGCGAAAAGGTGTATTAAATCCCGCCGACGGCCCCAATATAGCAGTCCCGGACGCTACAACTGCTCATCGTCTCAACGCACTTTACGCGAGAGATTATAATGTAGGTAAGGATATCAGGATAGTTTCGAGATCTATTTCCAAACTAGGAAGATGAAAATCGGGTTGTTGGGTTGAACAACACAACAACTCATCAACCCAGCAACTCAACAACTCAAACAATTTTGATGAAAAAGCAAAACATTTTGAAATTGAAGGAATTTCTTGATGAGCTTGTTGCCACGTACAATTCACCGGAATTCATCAAAGAAGATCCCATTTCCATTCCGCAAAGTTTTTCCCGCAAGGAGGATATTGAAATCAGTGGTTTCCTGGCGGCGACAATCGCGTGGGGACAACGTCCTGTGATTCTCAAAAATGCTTTACGGATGATGGAACTGATGGATGCTGCTCCGTACGATTTCATTCAAAATGCTACTGCTACCGATTTTAAGAGATTCAACACTTTTGTACACCGTACATTTAATGGAATTGACTGCATTTATTTTCTGAAGGCATTACAACATATTTACAAAAAGCATGGCGGTCTTGAAAAACTTTTCAGCGAAGCACTCAATCAATCAGAAGGTGATATGGCAAATGCGATTCATCTTGCAAGAGAAACTTTTTTTAGTCGGCAACAACCCGATAGAACTGCAAAACATTTTGCTGATCCTTTACGGAATTCATCCGCAAAGCGAATTTGCATGTACCTGAGATGGATGGTACGGAAAGATAAAAGAGGAGTTGATTTCGGAATCTGGAATTCAATTCAAGCCTCACAACTTTATTGTCCCCTCGACGTACATTCCGGTCGCATAGCCCGCGAGTTAGGTTTGCTTTCGCGAACTCAGGATGATTGGAAAGCGGTAGTAGAGCTGACTGTCAACCTGAGGAGCATGGATGCTGCAGACCCGGTTAAATATGACTTTGCTCTATTTGGTATGGGTGTTACAAAATAATACCTATCAAAGTTGATTATCAAGCTTTTATGCATTACGATTTTTTTCAAATAATTTGAATTGCAATTTTTTTATTTTGTGAGGATTGCATTGTCGAAAAACATTTTTAAATTCGTACAAACTTCTAACCTCCAATTTAAAAGCAATTATTTTATGAGAAATTTATTTTCAATTATCATCTTGATTTTATTTTCAACTCTTACTGTTTGCTCCCAAAATTTAAATATTGAATGGGCAAAATCAACAGCTACTTATGGAACAGATTTCTATATAGATTCTACTGATAATGTAATAACAACAGGCTATTTTGATAACACAGTCGATTTTGATCCGGGACCCGGAGTTTTTAATTTGACCAGCAACGGGTCATGCTATTATATTACTAAACTCGATTCATCAGGCAATTTTTTATGGGCATTCATGTATTCCGCACAAATTACGGTTTCTGGTATTTATATTTTACCCAGTGGAAATTTTCAAGCTGTACTGGATGGCAATGCAGCAGCCTATGATATAGACCCGGGACCTGGAGTGGTAAATGTAACCGGTGATTGCGTTGTCAAGTACAGTGCAAACGGACAGTATATTTCTCATATTGCTATTTGGATTGAATTTATTGGAATGTATAATTCCAATTTTATCAGATTTGGTTACACCACTACAGCAATGGATATTGATCCGGGTCCAGGCACATTTTTTACAACAGCCAATTCGGTATTTATTGCGAATTTTGATACATCAATGAATTTTGTTTCTGCGGTTAATTATCCTTCTTCCTTGTATCCGGAAAAGTTTCAAATGATGCCTGGCGGTAATTTTATTTTTAGTGGTGAATATGATTCTCCATCCCTGGATTTAATTCCCGGACCAGCTGTTGTAAATCTTCCCCTTGTAATACCTAACCCTTCGTCATCCAGGAAAAATTATTTTGTGGCTACGACAGATCATAATTTCAACCCCATCTCGACAACTTCATTTGCCAGTATATCAATAGGAACTTTTTATGAAATTCATCCCATAAATGATGGATCCTTAGTGATCAGTACTGAAGTTAGCAATGGAGATACTATTTATCCTGCATCAGGAAATACAGGTATAAGAATAGTTAACAATACATCAGCGTTTATGAATTATGGATTTATTAAATATAATAATGGGGGTCAGTATGTTCGTAATATCAGATTACCGATTGAGGATTTGGATGATGTTGAAATAGATGGGTCTGCCAGGATGAATATTACAGGTGGTATTGGTTTTCCTGATACCTGGGATTTTGATCCGTCAGGTGCAGTTTATAACATTGTTGATAATGATCCGGGTTGTTCAAATATTTATATAGCAATGTATGATACCACATTCAGTTTCAAGGGGGCCTATATGATGGGTGGTGACTTTTGTAATGTGCCGTTAAAAATGATTTCAAAAAATAACGGCGACGTGATTTATTTAGGAGCGTCTCATTCCCATATTATGGATGTTGATGTTACTTTTGGAACTTATATTGTTCCGGAACCTTTACCAGCTCCCAATTCCGGATTCTTTGTAGCAAAATACAATACTTCCACATTTAATAATGTGTGGCCCGGAGATGCCAACCAGGATCTTATTGTAGATAATTATGATATTTTATCGATTGGATTGTATAATGGTGAAGCTACCGACAAGCGATTTACCATAAGCAATTTATGGCAACCTTATTTTGCTTTTATGTATGGAATTGCCCAATATAATGGCAGCGATATTCAACATGCCGATTGCAATGGAAATGGAACTATTACTATTTCAGATACAACAGCAATCAGGCAAAATTATGGAATGAGTCATGTTCAACGTCAAGCTCAATCTAACCGCGTTGCAGTGGGTCCCGATTTATATTTTCAAACTACGGCTACTGCTGTTGGACCAGGAAGTATCGTAAATGTAGACATCATGGTGGGCACTTCCAATTTGAGTTTGTACGGACTTGGATTTAATATACCAATTGATCCATCACTCATTCAACCGGGGACAGTATCACTCACCTTTGCTCCATCCTGGTTAGGAACCCCAGGAACAAACGCAATCAAATTTGGCAAATTCACAGGAATAAGTGTTGATGGTACGCTAGTAAGAAATAATCAAACAAATGCCACGGGCTTTGGCAAAATCGCTACAATGACATTCCAGGTTGCAAATTCTATTTCAACTCCAACCACATTTCCTCTTTCGTTTTCCAATTATCTTGCACTCACCGCTAACGGAAGTAATGTTCCTTTAACACCTTTGACAAATTCATTTATTGTAGATCCTTTGCTCGAAGTTCCAACCCTGGGAGCACAGGTATCCATGTCAATCTACCCTAATGTGACATCAGATGTATTTACATTGGAAATGCAGCTTAATAACGCTGCCGATGCTCAATTTACTTTGATAAATGTGGTCGGTGAATTGGTGTCGGAAATTGAATCAATTCAATTTGCAGCTGGCACATCTACAAAAGAATTTAATATATCCAGCTTAAGCAAAGGAATCTATTTTCTCAAAAGCTCTGTAAATGGAAATGTAAGCTACAATCGGATTGTAAAGTTGTAAACAGTTTGCATCCTAATAGCACATGTTGCAAAGTACGAGGTGTTAGTACTGCTTATTCTCCAAAATTAAAATCGAATTCAAAGACTACTGAATTATGCATACGCATTATTCAGTAGTCTTTAATATAAAATCAAGTTATTTTTTTTATAAAAAAATAACTTTCAAACAAAGTCGAGCGGAGCCGAGACTAAAACACCGTCATGGTGAGCGGAGCCGAACCACACACCGCGACCAGGCTACGCAACCTACACTTCGAAAAGTTCAATGCAATGCAAATTAAAACGGATATACTATTTCCTCTTAAGAAATCCGTATATCCGTAAAAATTTGTAATAAGTAGTCTTTTTAGTAGAATGCCCATTCGAAGAAATTACAATAGCTTCCCGGCTAAATTCGCCAACTCACTTCTCTCACCTCTTTCCAAAGTGATATGCGCATAAAGTGAATTGTCTTTTAATTTGTCGATGATGTGCGACAAACCATTACTGTGCGAATCAAGATAGGGTGTATCGATCTGGTTTACATCACCGGTGAAAATAATTTTTGTGTTTTCTCCGGCACGTGTGATGATTGTTTTTACTTCGTGTGGAGTGAGGTTTTGTGCTTCATCAATAATGAAACAGATATTTGAAAGACTTCTTCCACGAATATAAGCGAGAGGGGTAATATGCAACTTTTCAGAGTCCACCATGTCGGTGATTTTCTGAAATTCTTTGTCAGTCTCTTTATATTGTCCCTGGATAAATTTAAGATTATCCCAGAGTGGCTCCATATAAGGATTGATTTTCGATTTGATATCACCGGGTAAAAATCCAATGTCCTTGTTGCTTAACGGCACAATTGGACGTGCAAGATAAATTTGACGAAACTGTTGTTTCATCTGCAAAGCGGAAGCAAGTGCAATTAGAGTTTTGCCGGTACCTGCTACACCTTGTATTGTCACCAATCTGATATTCGGACTCAACACTGCATGCATTGCAAAAGTTTGTTCCGCATTCCTCGGCCTGATGCCGTATGCAGTTTCTTTTGTCACTCTTTCAAGTCGTGCATTTTCAGGATTGTAATATGCAAGCGCGGAATTTGATTCATACTTGCTGCGCAGGATATAATAATGATTGGCGATTGGTTTGCCTTTCTTTACTAGTTCTGAAAAAGTGCAATGGCCATCCTTGTACAAAATATCAATGTACTTTTTATTGACATTTTCTACAACCGTTTTGCCTGTATAAAGGCCTTCAATGTCTTTTACTTTTCCGGTATTGTAATCTTCAGCCTGGAGGTTCAGCGATTTTGCTTTGAGCCGCAGATTGATATCTTTTGATACCAGGATTACTTTACGTCCCGGACTCTGTTCCTTCAGCGAAAGCGCCGCGTTAAGAATGTTGTGATCTGCTTTTTTCTCACCAAAAATCTGGTTGGCATCCACGGAACCTTTTTCGTGCATCAGCACTTTTATTTTTCCGCGGGTAGGACCGTTTAATGGAATCCAGTCCTGAAGTGAAAATTGCCCTGAAAGTTTATCTATCTGCCGGATGAATTCACGGGCTTCGAAATTTATTACATCATTGCCTTTTTTAAACCGGTCTATTTCTTCGAGTACTGTTATCGGGATGGCTACGTCGTGTTCCTTGAAGTTGTGAAAGGCGTGGTGGTCGAATAATATGGCAGATGTGTCAAGGACAAATATTTTGCGGTCGATTTTTTTGGCCATCAGGAAAGTTTTAGAGAACGATGAGGTTAGACATACTAAGATTTGGGAATCAATTAGAACAAATTTAACCCCGACTTGATGGGTCGGGGCATCGGGGTTTAAAATTAAATTGACACTCTATTGTTCATAACGTATATGTGTTGGCTAATCATTATCTTTGCCCTTGAAAAATTAAAAAATTAGCCTCCGCCTCTGAATGAATATCAGTTTTGTTTATCCTGGATTTCTATACGCACTGGCCCTCATTAGCATTCCTGTTATCATTCACCTCTTCAATTTCAGGAAGTTCCGTAAAGTTTATTTCACCAACGTCAGCTTTCTTAAGGAACTCAAAGAGGAAACCACTTCCCGGTCACGGTTAAAACATCTCCTTGTATTGCTGGCAAGAATCCTTGCTGTGGCATTTTTAGTGCTGGCCTTCGCACAGCCTTATTTACCAGTTGAGAAGGGAAAGAAGTTAGCAGCCGAACGTGCTGTCAGCATCTTTATCGACAATTCCTTCAGTATGGAAGCCGTTACCCGGGAAGGAACACTTCTCGACCAGGCTAAGACCAAAGCAACTGAAATTGCAAAAGCATTCAAACCATCCGACCGTTTCCAGCTTCTTACCAATGATTTCGATCCAGTAAATCAACGCCTCTTTAGCAGGGAAGAATTCCTGAATGCGGTAAGTCTTGTAAAAGTGAGCCCTGTATCCCGAAAAACCCGCGAAATAATTTCCCGGCAGACGGATGCGCTCAACCAATCAGGCTCCCAGGATAAACAGATCATTCTCATATCCGACTTTCAAACATCCATGACAGACCAGGAGTTCGCCAGGCCTGATACTTCCTTCGGAATTACGCTTATTCCAATGGCTACGGGGCCGGTTTCAAACCTGAGCGTTGATTCAGTTTGGTTTACTTCACCTGTCGTTCAATTAGGACAGATGGCTGAACTGAACGTGAGGATACGTAATTATGGTGAGCTCGATGCAGAAGCTGTTCCGGTAAAGCTTACTTTGAATAATGTGCAGAAAGCAGTTGCGGGCGCTAATATAACTTCAGGAAACTATTCAGATGTGAAACTGACTTTCACAGCCGCCAATCCCGGATGGCAGAAAGCCATTGTTGGAATTTCAGATAACCCTGTCACTTTTGACGACCAGTATTATTTTTCATTCGCTATTGCGGAAAGTTCAGAATTGCTGGCACTCAATAGTGATTTGCCCGGCCCGTTTCTAAGTGCCTTGTTTGAAGAAGGGGGATATTTTAAACTCAGGCAAAGCAGTAATCAGCAAATTGATTACTCCTCATTCGGAACTAAAAATACAATCATTCTGAATGAATTGCCTGCTGTTTCAACAGGCCTTTCCGCGGAATTGAAAAAATACCTGGATAACGGAGGAAGTGTGGTGATAGTTCCCGACAGCATACCTGATTTTGTTTCATACAGTCAGTTTTTTAACACACTAGGAATTGCTCCTATAACTTCTCTTGTGATGAATCCCGAAAAGGTGGAGAAACTCATGATTGAAGATCCGTTATTCAGTGGAGTATTCAGCAACAATTTACCTTCAGGCGCTAATGTGGACCTTCCAACAGTGCAGGGATATTTTGTCCAGGCCGGAAGTGCTTCCGGTTCAGGTGAGATGCTTATGCAGCTTAGAAGTGGTGCTCCATTGTTGTCGAGGTACCGAGTCGGAAAAGGGGAGGTGTATGTGTTTATGGTTCCGTTCAGCGGTACAAGAAGTAACCTGGCACGACATGCTATTTTTGTTCCTGTCATGTACAGAATTGCATTGCTGAGTGAAAAAACAGGGAAGCTTGCATTTTCAATCGGTGCTGATGACCGAATCGAGTTGCCATCGGTTACAATTACCGGCGACAATGTTTTTCACCTGATGAATGAGAGTCTGAATTTTGATGTGATACCAGCACACCGTTCAACAGGAACTGGAACAGTGGTTTCACTGAACAACCAGGTGGTGCTGCCCGGAAATTACGAGCTGAAATCAGCCACTAAAGTGGTTTCTATGCCATCGTTCAATTATAACCGGAATGAATCAGTAATGAGCTTTCTCGATGCGGATGCGCTTAAGGAAATGATTGAAAAACTGAGATTAAAAAACGTAGCTGTTATTGAATCCAAAGAAGCCACTTTGACAGCAGGTTTTACTTTAATGAATGAAGGCATACGTTTGTGGAAATATTGCATCATCCTGGTATTGACATTCCTCGCAATTGAAATAATTTTACTCAAATTCTGGAGAAAATGAAACTACTCATCAAATCAGTTCTGATCCTGCACACCGACGGAGTTTCTGAAAAAGAACCAAAGGATATTTTGGTTTCCGACGGCCGTATTGAAAAAATAGGCACAGGAATAAATGCGGAAAAGGATACTGAGGTTTTTGATGCAGGAGGCGCATGTGTTTCCATTGGCTGGATGGATATGAAAGCCAATTTCAGGGATCCGGGTGATGAACTGAAAGAAGGAATTCCATCAGGACTTGAAGCTGCTTTAGCAGGAGGATTTACAGGAGTGGTGCTGATGTCGTCCACAAAACCTGCCATACAATCAAAAGCTGATGTGGAATTTATCAGAAATCGATCTAACGGTCACCTGGTGACATTATATCCAACAGGTGCGCTTTCGATTGACCGCGAAGGAAAAGATATCACTGAAATGTTCGATATGAAACAGGCAGGTGCTGTTGCCTTTACGGATGATAAAAGATCGATAGCTGATTCAGGATTGATGCTGCGTGCACTGCAATATGCAGGCAATTGCGGAAGCCTTGTAATCACTTTTGCTGATGATAAAAGCATTTCAGGCAAAGGGCAGGTGAATGAAGGAATTTCAAGCACTGTAGCAGGATTGAAAGGAATGCCATCTTTCTCAGAAGAACTTATGGTGAGCAGGGATTTGAAAATTTGCGAATACACCGGAAGCAAATTGCATTTCTCCACCTTATCAACTGCATCAGCGGTAGCGATGATAAGAGATGCAAAAAAACAAGGGTTGCCTGTCACAGCAGAAGTTTGTGCGCACCAGTTATTTTTCGACGACAGCTCTATTCTCGATTACAATACCAATTTCAAGGTAAAACCACCTTTCCGTTCACCGGATGATGTGGCAGCATTGAAACAAGGTGTAGCAGATGGCACCATCGATGTAATATGTTCCGATCACAATCCTGAAGATCCGGAATCGAAAGTTGTGGAATTTGATTTCGCAGCCTTTGGAATTTCCGGAATAGAAACTGCATTTTCAGTCGCTAATTCTGCTGTTGGTAAGAACGTTTCGCTGAACAGACTTGTAGATGCATTCACAGTAAAACCACGACAAATTATCGGGCTCCCATTACCCGAAATAAAAGAAGGTGCAGAAGCCAACCTTACTATTTTCGATCCTAAACTTTCCTGGACACCCTCAGAAAAAGAATTCAAATCCAAATCCAAAAACAATCCTTTTATCGGAATGAATTTGACGGGAAGAGCACTTGCTGTTGTAGCAAAGGGGCAGTTTCGGAAATGCTTTTAAAATAAGTAACGAGTGGCGAGTTGCGAGTGACGAGTGGTTAAATTACAAATTACAAGAAACAAGTAATAAGTACCTGGTCACTGAATAGTTCGGCTCCGCTCACTATGACAAAAAGAGCTTTGCTCGGCTCCGCTCGCTCTAATTTATATCTTGGGATCAACTTTACCTCGTCACGCGTCACTCGTCACTTCTTTTTGCACTTCAATTCCTTTTTACTTGTCACTTTACACTTGTCACTTCTTTTTTACTCGTCACGCGCAACTCGCAACTCGTCACGAATGCACTTTGGTCCAATAAAATAACCCGGTGAAGCTTGCGCGACACCGGGTTCCCCATCTTAATGAACAGAAAAGCTAACCAGTAACAATGACAAGATATTTGGAGGCTTTCCAAAATCTTGCAGGATCGGAGATCAACAATTTGGTGATCACACCCTTTTCATCTTTTTCCAGAGTATAGGAATCGGAGGGATGATTCGTAACGACTTTCGCGGATTTGTTATTGATATCAAATGATTTTATTTTCGTGATATCAATCTGATTAAATCCATCGTGATTAAAATCTTTTTTCAGAACCTGCTCTTTTCCCATTCCAAGGAAACCACCTTGTTTGTTGAGAATGTTGCTTTCCTTAAGTTGTTTATAATCGCCAATAGCCCAGTACGCAGTGTTGAGTTGACTTTCTTTTGTAGAAATTACTAATTCCTTTTCCTGGTTTTGAATCTGAAGATTTGCAACGTTTGTATTCAGACTATCAACAGTTAATCGTAATCCTTCCAGGTTCGCATTAAGTATAACAAGTTCACTGTCCTTAGCTGCGATATCGGCATTCAACTTGTCGATCATCTTTTTCAGTGATGCGATGTTGTAATTTGAATTGCGGAGTTTTTCGTTCAGTGTCTTCAGCATTGCCTTGTTCTTTTCGAGCAACTCGTTGATGAAAACAATATTCTGATTTATTCTTTCCCTGATGTCTTTATTGAACTCTATCTTTTCACCCGAGGCTTCTGAAATTGCTTCCTGGTTTTGAGTGATGCTGTCAAGATTAGCTTCAATCTGAGTGAGAGTCTCCAGGAAAGTATTGATTGATGAATCTTTTGCTTCTCCAATAAGCATGATAGAATCACGCTCCATCATCGCCCTTTCCATTTCAGGTTTGTAATCTTTACATCCTGCCAGCATTGAAAATGCACAAATGGGAATGATTAGTCTTTTCATGGTTTCAAATTTTGAACTGCTTTTAAAATTACCTAAAGTAGTCCGGCACCAAAATTAGAAGAACTGTGCCTTTGAGTTTACTAACGGTGTGTACTACTTATTCACATCGGTTTGTTAGTTAAATACCTACAAAAAAAGGCAGTCAATTACGACTGCCTTTATGTTCAACAATCGCTACCTGTCAGTGTTCCACCACAAACTGTTTCCTGGAAACAGCTGACGAGGATTTTAATTCAAGGATGTAAATTCCGGCAGGCATATTATTTACCTGGATGGAAATTATGTCGTTTGAACTCAACTTTGACACATCTTCAGAATAAACAACACGACCAGTAATGTCGGTTACATTCATTGTTTCAAATTTCTGTTGTACATCTTTCAAAGCAATGTACACTTTGTTGTTTGCCGGATTCGGATATAATTGTACCGCTGCATCATTCAATTCTTCAAGGCCAATAGTCAGCACCTGGTAAACTGCCGACAAAGTTGTACATCCATTTACAGTCACTGAAACTGTATAATTTCCAACTTGAGTAACAACCAAACTCTGGTTTGTTGCTCCCGGAATTATGGATCCGTTCAGCAGCCATTGATTTCCTGTTGGAGAGGAAGAAGTAAGAGTATTAAAGTTTTGAGAAATAGTTGGAATTGCTGGAAATGTATTCACCACACCAATTGCAGGAATTCTGTTACTGCGGCAACCTTCAGACACAATCCAGTCATACATCCACAAATAAATTGCCCCTGTAGCGAAATTTGGAGTGTAATACCCGGTGATTGACAGTGGTCCGTTAGGTGAAGTATAAGGATATACAGCACCTGTTGTGTTTTGTTGTAAAGTAGGTCCACCTGCTGCAATTTCAAGCCTGTAACCAGTTCCCACCGGAACTGAGAAACTAATAGGTACAATTGTGAGACCGGAATTGGCTGTCACGGCCTGGCTATACGTTGCCAGTATCGGACCACCTGCCGTTTGTCGAAGGTTAATAGTAACTGTCCCTGTTTGTGTAGGAGATACATGTACCACATCAATTGTCACCGGACGGATCACATCGAATGCCAAACCATAATCAGTGCTTGTAGTCGATTGCTGATTTCCAATACCTGGATTTATAGGTCCTGTATGATATTCAGTTCCTGCAAAAGCTTCCACATAAAAAGTTGTGGTTTGGGTAGCTGAAAATGTATGCGAACCACCTGAAGTTACCGGAATTCCACCTGCCGGTACAGTGTACCAGTTAAGATTCCCAACGCCCGATGCCAGTAACGTCATTGAACCGCCTCCACAAACTGAGTCGTTAGTGGTGGTAGGATCAGAAATAGATAAGACTACGATGTCAATACTGTTTGAACTATCAGGAGGACAGCTTCCGCTATAAACATATGCACGGTAAGTTCCATTTACAGTTGGAGTAATCGTATATGCCGGGCTGTCAAAACCAGGACCAGTTTCATTAACCCAGTTTCCACCTGAAAGCAACTGCCATTGGATGAATCCTGTAGAACCTGTCAATACCAGGTCAGTTGTTTTACCAAGACATACAGTATCCTGGAAAGTTGTAGCAGTTCCTGCTGCTGTTAGAGCTCCTACAGAAATGGTAACGGTGTCTACATTGGAACAGGTTCCATCATCGCCAATCACCACATAAGTAAAATTTCCCGGACCGGGAGGTGTGCAGATAACGACTGCGCCTGTTGTAGTGTTCAAACCGGTACCCGGGCTCCAGGTGTAGTTGTAACTGGAATTGTTACTCAAGGCAGTCAGCGTAGCTGAACCTGATTGGCAGAATGAAGTTGCTGTTGCATCTATACTAATCGTGTCAGAAGCACTAATTGTTACTTCTACCGGAACCAATGGACTTTCGCAACCAAACCCAGTGAATGGAAGAGTTAAACCAGGATTGGTTGTGTTGGTAGAAAGTGGTGTAGCAGCAAAATCGGTATTGTTATTATTATCCTGATTCACGATCCGCTGAAAACTGATAGTGCCGCTTGGATCGCTGATATCAATTCCGTCACCTGTCCAGATTGAACCCGGTGTAAGAGTGGCACCATTCACAACAACTGACATACTCTGAATTGATGCATCAGGGAAATTCATCACAGCAAAATCCCTTAT
>Ga0190274_10000515_pt1 | contig 23009 bp, 18 predicted proteins | sample Popmic531T_FD_133002 | JGI IMG/M metagenome (GOLD analysis project Ga0190274, IMG submission 133002) | Populus adjacent soil microbial communities from riparian zone of Yellowstone River, Montana, USA - 531 T | ecosystem: Environmental > Terrestrial > Soil > Riparian zone | place: USA: Montana... | reverse complement strand
TGATCGTTGCGGACACCGCCATGGCCTCCGGCTTCTTGAGCGGCCCGGTGACCGTCAGATGTCCGTCCATGACCGTCCGGGGATAGCTCGAGAGGTCGCCCGTCATGACGAACTTGAGATACGGATCGATGACGGTACGACTGAAGTCCAACCTGAGATTCGACGTGTAGACCTCGTCGAAGGCGATCGTGCCGCCCCCTCGTACGTCAAGGCGAGGCGAATCCACCCGCACATCGGACAGCGTCAGCACGTTGCCGCTGACGCGGAGCCTTCCCGAGAGCGGCCCGATGCCCTCGTCGCCCGCATAAAGGTCGGGAATCGATCCAGTGAACTCGTAGGACGGCGACTCGAACTCACCCTCGCCGGTCGCATCAAAAGTCAATCGCCCCGACAGCGGCGCGCGCTCGAAGTGGAAGCTATCAAGATGCTCGATGGGCACGTGCTCACCGTGCGCGCGAAAGCGGTAAGTCTTGTCCCATCCGACGTGGGCCTCGGCGCGAATGACACCATCGCCCGTAGTCCGATCGGGGGTCGGACCGCCACATGTCGAGACGCCGTCGCCCTTGCACATCTCGATATTCGTGATGTTCATGCCAGTGCCTTCGAGCGCGAGATCGGCCGTGGCGAAATCGAAGCGTTCACCCCAGGTCCGTCCGTTCTCGATTCGCATCCGCCCGGATCCGAACATCGCCTTGTACCGACCGGTCAGGTCGAGCGACACCTGCGCAGCCGTTCCGTCCATGGCCCAGTCATCGAGCCCGAAGGCATGGCGCAGATCGGCGACTGGCCAGTTCACGAGTTCGACGTGTGCCGCGATCTCGTCGGCATTGTCCTTGCGGAACCCCAGAGCGTAGCGGCCATTCGTCTCGATGAAGGTCTCGGGACTCTCGCCGATTCGGCTGTTGGTGATGTCCACGTAGCCGCCGTGGATGACGACGTCGGCGCGCGCGCGGCCCCAGGTCACGTCGAACACGTGTGTGCTCTGGCTGTCGAACCGGCCTGTAATCCTTGGAGCCGAAAAGGTACCCGTCATCTCTCCATCGAACGTCCCGCGACCGCCGACCTCTACGGCCTTGGTCGGTCCGCTGACGGCCGTCATGATCGACGTGAGCAGCCAGTCACTTTCCTGCCAGTCATGGCTCGTGACGTGAAACGGAAAATGAGACTCGCCGGTCGTGGCCATGCGGCCGCTGAACGACACGTGGGTCAGGGGCGTGGCCGCCACGGACTGATCGAACGTCACGCCGTCCCGCTCGATCGCGTAGTGAAGATCCGCTCCGAAGGCGAGCGGCCCGATCGATCGATGTCCGTCGAAGGGCTGCGGCTCGACAGCGGCGGGGAGGGGCACGGGCGGAAGCGCGCGCGGCGCGAGCGTGAGACCGGCATCGGGCGTCACGAAGGTATGGCCATCACCGTGGCGCGTGTCGCTGAAATGTCCGTTCCTCCACTCGAGATCGAGGCTGCCGCTGCCCCGGCCTGAAAGGTCCAGGCCCTGCCGCCCCACCGCCTGGCTTACATCGCGAAGATCAAGATCGATGTACTCCGCTGAAAATTGCGCGGTCGCGCCGCCGGGGGCACCAAATGGAGCCAGGCTGTAGGAAAAGCGCGTCCGACCGCCGAGCAGTCCCGACTCGGCATGGGTCACGGCAAAGCGATCCTGGGTCCAGACAAGCGCCCCGTGCAGTTTCTGAAACGCCAGCTCATTGATGCGGGCCGTCTGGCTCGTGAACTCGCCGGACAGGTCCCGCCCGCCTTCCTTGAACAGCTTGAACTGTCCGCTGAACTCGCCCTCGCCGGTGAGCCGCCACGCCTCCTTCGCGAAAAAGATCTCCTTCATCTTCGCGAAGTCCACGGTGGAGCTGACGTTGTAGGTCTGGCGCGGCCAGTTGCTGAAGTCCACCGTGCCGCTGACGTGCGACTGGCTGCCGTCGGTCAGAAGATCAAGGTGCTGCAACTGGACAATCGATCCGTTGAGCACAAAACGCGTGTTCATGGACGACCGCATCGGCGCATAGTTCTGGATCTGCACCGTGCCTCCATCAAACCGTGCCTTGCCGACGTACCTCTTCAGGTTTTCCGCCCGGACGAGCTCGAATGCGATGTTCGGGGCGACGACACTCCACGGCGTGGCATGGTCGTCGTAGGTGAACGACCCCCGCCTCGCATAGGTCGTCGTCGTGTACGTGATCGAGCTCGGCCGGCTGTTCGCGGACCGTGGTCGCGTCAGCCGCGGAATGTTGGTCCGGCCCCCCGCCCAGCTCTCGACCACCATGTCGAAGTCGTTGACCTCGATCTCGATGAAGAGTTTACGGGTGAAGACCGTCCACCATGGGACGCGGACGAAGATGTGCTTGGCCTTGAAGAACGGGCGATCCGACGGCGACCGGCCCTCGATGACCAGATCGTCCACGGCGAACCGGCCAGGTCTCACCATCGCTGAAAGCCGGCCGATGCGGGTCGGCCGCTCGAGATAGTTGGTGGCGGCACGCTCCGCCTCGCCCTTCACCCACGGACCAAGATCGACAGTGAAGAACGACACGAGGAAGGCCGCCAGCACAGCGACGACCAAGAGGATCATCCGCCGTACCCACCGCCACAGGATCACGCGCCGTGAGGGCGGGGTCGACACCGGCTGCGCTGCGACCGGCGGCGTCGCGGAATCGTCGGGCTGCCGGCGGCCTTCGCTCACCTGTCCAGCTTATCGCGACGCTATTCGATCACGACGAGCAACCGCCCGCTTTCGACCGAGGTGCCGGCCGTCACGGCAACCTCGGTCACGCGGCCTGGCCGGAGCGCGGTGAGCTCGTTCTCCATCTTCATGGCCTCGATAACCACGAGTCCCTGCCGCGCGGCCACCTCGTCGCCGGGGCGCACGAGCACGCGAACGATCCGGCCGGGCATGGGCGCAGCGATCCGCTGCGTGCCGGACCCGGCACCATCGCCGGCGCCTGCGGGACGGGACCGGCGGCCGTCGACGACGGCCGACAGGTCCACGTGGGGCAACTGGACAAGCAGTTCGCCTGCTGGGCGATCGGTGAGCGCGGCGTCGACGCTTCGCCCGTCAGCGTACACGAGCGAGAGTCCGAGATCAGTCGGGCGCGCGTCGAGCTCGACCGACTCGCCGGTGGCAGAGTCGTCGCCATCATGTATGACGAGGCGGAACAGGCCACCGGCCGGTCCGGCCTGACCGATCGGCTGCACGTGCACCGTTCGTACGCGGCCGCGAATCTCGATCTCGAACGTCATCGCAGCGCCTCGCGCCGCGCCGCCTGGCGCCACGCGCGAGTTGTCGGCGCAAGACGATCGGCGGCCAGCTGGTGAACGCGCAGCCAAGCAGCGAGCGCCGCGATGACAGTGGCGTCGCGTGTGTCGATCTCGTCTGGAATCACAAAGGCTTCGCGGGGTTCGGCCAGCCGCTCGTCCAGATACGTCGTACTGAAATCACTCGCCGCGAACTCAGGACGCCGCACGAGCCACCTGAAGAAGGGCAGCGTGGTTTTGACGCCGACGATGCGATATTCGTCAAGGGCGCGTTGAAGTCGACCGATTGCCGCCGTCCGCGTGTCAGCCCAAACGACGAGCTTCGAAATCAGGGAGTCGTAATAGCTGGGAATCTCGTAGCCAGCCGCCGCGCCCCGGTCGTCGCGGACGCCCGGACCTCCCGGCACCGACACCGCGCGCAGCCACCCAGGCGACGGCAGGAATCCTCGATCGGGGTCCTCCGCGTAGATGCGGCACTCGATCGCGTGGCCCCTCGGCGTGAGCGCCGCATCGGCCGACACCGTCAGACGCTCGCCCAGCGCAAGACGCAACTGCCACTGCACGATGTCGATCCCCGTGACCATCTCGGTGACCGGATGCTCGACCTGAAGGCGTGTGTTCATCTCGAGAAAGTAGAACGCGCCGTTCCGATCGAGCAGGAACTCGAGTGTGCCTGCGTTCGTGTAGCCAACAGCGTTTGCGATGCGGGCGGCGGCGTCGGCCATTGCGCGGCGGGTAGCCGGGTCGAGCACCGCCGAAGGACTCTCTTCTACGACCTTCTGGTGACGCCGCTGAATCGAGCACTCCCGTTCAACGAACGGGACGATGGTGCCGTAGGAATCACCAAGGACCTGAATCTCGATGTGCCGTGGATTGATCAGGCGTCGCTCGAGATAGATCGCGGCGTCTCCGAAGGCCGACGCCGCTTCTGACCGCGCGCGTTCCACGGCGGCTGCGAGATGGTCTGCGCGGTCAACCCCGCGCATGCCCTTCCCCCCACCGCCGGCGACCGCCTTCACGAGCAACGGGTATCCAATCGCATCCGCGGCGGTGCGGATCGCATCGAGCGGCGCGTCACGGCCGAACGCGTCACCGGTGCCCGGCACGGTCGGCACACCAGCCCGAGATGCCACGGCCCGGGCGGCCGTCTTGCCTCCCATCTCGGCAATGACCGCTGGACTGGGCCCGACAAACGTCAGCCCGCCATCGGCACAGGCCTGGGCAAAGTCCGCATTCTCGGCCAGAAACCCGTAACCCGGGTGGACCAACGTGGCGCCCGATCGTTTGGCGATCGCCACGAGCGCGTCGATTCGTAGATAGCTTTCCGCGGCGGGGCTCGGCCCGAGGTAGTACGCCTCGTCGGCGAGCCTGACGTGGAGGGCCTGTCGATCACACTCAGAGAACACCGCGACGGTCGAATAGCCGAGTTCCCGGCACGCGCGCATGACGCGCACGGCAATCTCGCCACGGTTGGCCACCAGCACTTTCATGGGGTGCGGTCGACCCTGCCGTCAGAGCGGAATGTTGCCGTGCTTGCGCGCCGGTGTCTTGTCGCGCTTGTGATCGCAACTGGCGAGCGCCGCGATGAGCTTCGAGCGCGTCGTCCGCGGCTGAATGATCTCGTCGACGAATCCGCGCGAGGCCGCCACGAATGGATTGGCGAGCTTCTCGCGAAAGTCGGCGATCAGCCGGGCCCGCAGTGCCGCAGGATCCACGGCTTCCGCCAGTTCGCGCTTGTAGAGGATGTTGACCGCGCCCTCCGGCCCCATGACCGCTATTTCTGCTGTGGGATACGCGTAGTTGAAGTCGGTCCGCAGGTGCTTGCTCGCCATCACGCAGTACGCCCCACCGTACGCCTTCCTGGTGATGACCGTGATCTTCGGGACGGTCGCCTCTGCGTACGCATAGAGGAGCTTGGCACCTGCCCGGATGATGCCTCCATGCTCCTGCTCGACACCGGGTAGAAAGCCTGGCACGTCCTCGAAAGTGACAATGGAGATGTTGAAGGCATCGCAGAACCGGACGAAGCGTGCGGCCTTGGTCGACGCGTCGATATCAAGACAGCCGGCAAGGACCGCAGGCTGATTGGCGACGATGCCGACCGATTGACCACCCAGATGCGCGAAACCCACGATGATGTTGCGCGCGAAATGGCGATGCACCTCCAGGAACATGCCATCGTCGACCACCGCGCGCACGAGATCGTGCATGTCATAGGGTTGATTCGGCTGCGGCGGCACGAGCGCGTCGAGCGCCGGATCCTCCCGGTCGAGCGGATCGCCGGTCGAGCGCTTCGGCGGATCGTCCAGGTTGTTCGAGGGCAGATATCCCAGTAACTCCCGAATGAGGAGCAGGCATGCGCGATCGTCGGCGACTGCGAAGTGCGCGACGCCGCTTGTCGCGTTGTGCGTCATCGCGCCGCCGAGCGCTTCCTTGGTCACGTCCTCATGAGTCACCGTCCGAATCACGTCCGGACCAGTCACGAACATGTAGCTCGATCCGTCCACCATGATGTTGAAGTCGGTGATCGCGGGTGAGTAGACCGCGCCGCCGGCGCACGGCCCCATGATCGCGGAAATCTGCGGCACGACGCCGGAGGCCAGCGTGTTGCGGAGGAAGATGTCGGCGTAGCCGCCGAGTGAGAGCACGCCTTCCTGAATACGGGCGCCACCCGAGTCGTTGAGCCCGACAACCGGCGCCCCCATCTTCACCGCCAGGTCCATCACCTTGGTAATCTTCCCGGCATTGGTCTCCGAGAGGGAGCCGCCGAAGACCGTGAAATCCTGCGCGAACGCATAGACCGGACGGCCGTCCACGCGCCCGTGGCCCGCGACCACACCGTCGCCTGGAATGATCTCGTCGGCCATGCCGAAGTCGCGGCAGCGGTGCGTGACAAGCTTGTCGAGTTCCTCGAACGTCCCGGAATCGAAGAGCAGATCGATACGCTCGCGCGCCGAGAGCTTGCCGGCGTCGTGCTGGCGACGAAGCCGGTCGGGGCCGCCGCCGAGTTCAGCGAGGCGCTCGAGCTCGGTCAGGCGAGCCGGCAGATCCATCAGACCTTGGCCGCTTGCGCCTTCTCCCAGTCCTTCAGAAACTTCTCGAGGCCAATGTCGGTGAGCGGATGTTTGAAGCACGCCTCGATGACAGCCGCGGGACACGTGCAGACATCCGCACCCATCCGCGCCGCCTGCACGATGTGCATGGGACCGCGAACGCTGGCGACAAGGACCTCGGTGCCGTACTCGAACTGGTCGAAGATCTCGACAATCGTGCGAATCAACTCCATGCCGTCGGTGGCGATGTCGTCAAGCCGTCCGACAAAGGGGCTGACGTACGCCGCGCCGACTTTGGCGGCAAATAGCGCCTGCGTCGGCGAGAAAATGAGCGTGACATTGACGCGCAGCCCCTCGCTCGCGAGCTGCCTCGTGGCTTTGACGCCTTCGCGCGTGAATGGGACCTTGACGACGACGTGCTCGTCGATCGTGGCCAGGTCACGTCCCTCGGTGATCATGCCGGCCGCGTCGGTCGCCACGACCTCGGCGCTCACCGGTCCTTTCACAATCCGGCAAATCTGCTTGATGATGTCGCGCGGATTGCCGCCTTCCTTCGCCATGAGCGAGGGGTTCGTCGTTACACCGTCGACAAGGCCGAGCGGCACGAGCGATTCGATCTCCTTCAGATTCCCTGAGTCGATGAAGAGTTTCATGGCAGTCGTCCTCTATCCACGGAATCATACCCCTGAGGCGCCCGGCCGGGACGCCTAGCGGACCGTTACCGTCTCTCGATTGGAGAGTTGGCTCACGTTGGGCGCGGCCGCCCGATCGACGGCGTACACCGCGTAACTGTACGTCGTACCCGCACGAACGCCGGCATCGCGGTAGGTCGTCTCGCCGATCGGCGTGCGGATGAGCGGTTGCAGGTTGTCGCCGACGCCCTCTCCACGCAGCACGACATAGCCGCCAAGATCGCTCGCCGCGACACCATTCCAAATGAGCGTCACAGAGGCATTTTCCTGCAACGCTCGTAAGCCAGTGGGTGCTGGAGGAGGATACGTGTCGACCGGTGTAATGCAGTGATCGGCGCCGAAGGCGCCCTCGGCCGTCACCGGACCGGTCGCGCGCAACGCGCGCACGCGAAAACAGTTCTCTCGACCGAACGCACCGATTGGCATCTCGACCTCGTTCAGCGTCGCCGGAGCCGTAACGAGATCGCCCACACCCGACTCACCGGCCGCGCCGGCGCGCGACACCTCGAACGACGTCGTCTCGGCTCCCGCCACGGGCGCCCACAGGATGCGAATGGTCGTTTCAGAATGCGAGACCGTCACCGTCTCGGGCGCCGCTGGCAAGGGATCAATCGGCACGCTCAGCACATCCGACGCTGGCCCCTGGCGGCCGCGGCCCGATCCGGTCACGACCACTGCGGCGATGTAGCGAACAAGGCCGCCGGACACGAGCGTCGGATCGAGTGGATCGGTGAGCGAGGCACGCTCGCCGGGTAAGGGGCGTCGGTCGTCGGGACCGGCCGCCGCATCCGCAGGCCGAACCAGGACGCGGCCAATCAAATTGCGCGGATCGTCGAGAAGTTGAGCGGGCGTGGCCGGCGGGTCCGCGGCCGGGGCCGTGAGGCCGTACACCTCGATTCGATCGAGGGCCACCGGCGTCGACCCATCCATGTTGGCGGCAGGCACGGTGAAGGTCAGGTCAATGTGATCGCTGGTCCGCCGGGCAGCCAGGTCGGCGACGCGCGGCGGAAAGCGCCGGAGCGGCGGCAGCGGATCGCCTTTCTTCCCACAGGTCGAGGCCAGGGCCGCGATGAGGACCAGGGCCGCAGCACCACTCCGGCGCATCCGGCGCTCGGTCACAGGATGTAGCGCGATAAATCGTCGCTCCTCACGATGTCGTCGAGCATGCGATCCACATACGCTTCGTCGATCGTGATGGCCGCGCCCCGCGCATCCGGCGCCGCGAATGACACCTCGTCCAGCAGACGCTCCATGACGGTGTGGAGGCGCCGTGCGCCGATGTTCTCAGTGCGCTCGTTGACGACGGCCGCCAGTTCCGCAATGCGCGCGATCGCCTCTGTCGTGAAAGTCAGCGTGACTCCCTCGGTCTCCATGAGCGCGACGTACTGCTTGATTAGCGCGCCCTTCGGTTCCGTCAGAATGCGCACGAACTCGTCGCGACCGAGCGCCTCGAGTTCCACCCGAATCGGAAACCGTCCTTGCAGCTCCGGGATCAGATCGGAAGGTTTGGAGACATGGAACGCGCCGGCTGCGACAAACAGGATGTGATCGGTACGTACCATTCCGTGCTTCGTATTGATCGTCGTGCCTTCGATGATCGGCAGGATGTCCCGTTGTACTCCCTCCCGGCTGACGTCGGGTCCGTGACCGCCCTCGCGGCCGGCGACCTTGTCGATCTCGTCCAGAAAGACGATGCCCGACTGCTCCACGCGTTCGATGGCCGCCCGCGCCACGCTATCCATGTCGATGAGCTTCTGCCCCTCCTCGGCCGTGAGGTACACGAAGGCTTCCGAGACAGGCAGCCGGCGCCGGAGCGTGCGGCCCGAGAACATGCCGGGCAGCATGTCGCGCAGGTTCACGCCGATTTCCTCGACTGACGATCCTTGAATGACCTCGAACGACGGCATCGCACGATCACGCACTTCGATCTCGACCACCTTGGTATCGAGACGGCCGGCGCGCAACTGCTCGCGCAGCCGTTCGCGAGTCGTCACGCCGTGCTCGTGCGTCATCTGGGCTTCGGCTGACGACTCGCCAAATGACGAGGGCGGCGGAGGCGGCAGCAGCAGATCCAGCAGCCGTTCCTCGGCCGCCTGCCTGGCGCGATCGCGCACGTCGACCTCGCGCTCCTCACGCACCATCTTCACGGCCAGCTCGACGAGATCGCGAATCATCGAATCGACATCACGGCCGACATACCCGACCTCGGTGAACTTCGAGGCTTCAATCTTAAGAAAGGGCGACTGCGCGAGACGCGCCAGACGGCGAGCAATCTCGGTCTTGCCTACACCGGTCGGGCCGATCATCAGGATGTTCTTCGGCGCGACCTCCTCGGCCATATCGGGCGGCAGCCGCTGGCGCCGATAACGATTGCGCAGGGCAATCGCCACCGCACGTTTCGCCTTGGCCTGACCGACGACGTATTTGTCGAGTTCCGCGACAATCTCACGCGGCGTCAGCGATTGCGCGAGCGACGTCCCAGCGTCGCCGGAAGGCAGGTGTGACATGTCAGAGTTCTTCGAGCACAATGCGGCCGTTTGTGTAGATGCAGATGTCGGCGGCAATCGCCATGGCCTGTTCGACGATGACCCGGGCGCCAAGATCGGTGTGCTGCACGAGCGCCCGAGCGGCCGCCATCGCAAACGGGCCGCCTGACCCAATCCCCATCACTCCATCATCGGGCTCGATGAGATCGCCAGTGCCCGACAAGAGGTACATCGCTTTTGCGTCGGCCACGAGCAGCATCGCCTCGAGTCGGCGGAGCGATCGATCGGTGCGCCAGTCGCGAGCGAGTTCGACGGCCGCCCGCTCCAGATTGCCCCGATGTTCGTCAAGCTTCGTCTCGAAGCGGCCAAAGAGCGCGAACCCATCGGCAGCCGCTCCCGCAAACCCGGCCAGCACTCGATCGTGGTACAGGCGCCGCACCTTGCGTGCCTGGTGCTTGACGACAGTCTGGCCCAGCGTGACCTGGCCGTCGCTTGCCAACACCACATTGCCCTTGTGTCGCAACGCGAGAACGGTGGTGGCGTGAACGGGAGGCGTCGACATGTTGGTGAGGAGCGTGGGACTCGGGGTTTGCAGCCAGGACCGTGACGAGATCCGCTTCGCATCGTATCGCAAGTCGTCGCCGAGCGCGGACGGGCTCCCCCCGCCGAACGCGGCCATTCGGAGACGCGCGCTTCAGCCGGTGACAAAGATCGCCGGTGACCAAAAGGCGTGATAATGGCAGTGGAGTTGCACCGCAGCGATATATCCGTTGTGCTCTCGTCTGGAGCGACTCATGACCAGGTCAGCCTCTCTTGCAACCTCGATAGTCGTTGCCATCGCGCTGGCCTTGCCGGCGACGGCGACCGGACAGGCCGCCGAGCGACGCCGCAGCGGTGGGTCGTCCGCATCGCGGCCGGCCTCGTCACCCTCATCCCCAGCGCCCGCGCGGGTACGCACGGCGGCGCCGGCAAGCCAGCCCGCACCCTCGACCTCTCAAGTCGCGTCACGCACACGGGGAACAACCGGAACGTCAGGGGCCGGCGCGGCATCGGAGGCCAGCTTCGATTCGGGCGGCAGGAGCCGCGGTGTTCGCGCAGCCCAAAGCACGGCTCGCCCGCGGCCGCCGTATAGCGGTCCGGGTCCGAACTCCAATTGGTACTACTACCCCAGTGCACATCCGAGCTACGTCGGGTACTACCCGGGCTACTACGGGTCGCCAGGCTATGGGTTCCACTTCAGCGTGGGGTTCGGATACGGCTACGGATACGGCTACAGCCCGTATTGGTACACTCCCCATTACGGTCTTTACCCATACGACCCGTTCTTTTACGGTTACGCACCCTATTACTACCCGCCTGCTGGGTACGGATTCTATTCGTCGTACCAGTCATCGGGCTCGAATGCCGGCGACCGTGACGATGGCTACCGGCCTGAAGTCCAGCCCCCAACGGGATCGCTCCGGCTCCGCGTCAGTCTAACAACGGCGAAGGTCTACCTTGACGGGGCACTCGCCGGCAGTGTGGATGACTTCGACGGACTGACGGGCCATTTGAAAGTCGAAGCCGGCACGCACGAGATCGAGTTGCGGGCTGACGGGTACCAGCCCTACGCGACGAGCGTGACAATTGATGCTGGGAAAACTCGGACCGAGCGGGCGACGCTGAGAAGAACTAGGCTCGCCGCCGCTTCGCAAAGAGCAAGTACAGCGGCACACCGGCTGCAATGATCGCCAGGCCCCCAATCGCGGGGCCCGGCCGATTCCATATCTCGTTGAGGACCATCAGAAAGCTGGCAAGGACGAAGACGGCTGGTGCGACCGGATACCAAAGCGCCTTGAACGGCCGATGCGCGCCCGGATCGCGATGGCGTAGAACGAATACCGCGAGGACGGCAACGCCCGAAAACAGCACGATCGCAAAACCGGTATAGGCAACCAGCTGCGAGAGGGTCGCCGACATCACGAGCACCGAACTCCAGACAGCTTGAGCGGCAATCGCGAGCACCGGCGTGCGGTACTTGGGATGGACACGCGCCGCCGAGGCGAGAAACACGCCATCGCGAGCCATCGCGTAGTACACCCGCGGTCCCGAGAGCATCATCGCGCTCACGCTCGCGGCAATGCTCACGATGGTGAAGATGCCGAGCAGATTGCCCGCGACAAAACCAAAGAGGCGTTCAGCAACAAGATCGGTGAGCCGGCCGTCCGGCAGGCCCGCTAACTCCTGGATTGGCATCGCGAACAGAAACACCACGTTGAGCGCAAGGTAGATTGCGATGACGCCAAGGGTGCCAGAAGCGAGGGCCCGTGGGACGTTACGACTGGGATCGCGTATCTCTTCGGCGACGTAGGCGGCCGCATTCCATCCCGAGTAGCTGAACATGACGGGAATGAGCGCCAGAAGCCAGTTGGCACTGGGCACGGGCACGGCCTGGATACTCGAGAAGTTCCCGAAGTCACCGGCGCCAAGTGACAGCGCCAGCGCGATGAAGACAACGAGCGCCGTGACCTTGAGACCCGCGAGGACGTTGTGCACCAGCCGGCCCGAGCCGTGCAGGTGCACGAGCGACAGCGCGGCAATGGCTGAAATGGCCACGATGGCTTGCGGCGTGACGATGAGCGGCACGTAAGGCAGGGGCAGCGTCAGCCACGGTGTCCGATCGGCAGCCGCCGGAATGAATCGCCCAAGATAGTCGGCAAGAGCAACAGCACCGGCGGCGATGGCACCAGAGAAGCCGGCCACAAACGACGTCCACCCCGAAAGAAAGGCGGCGACCGGGCCGTAGGCTTCGCGCAGATAGACGTATTCGCCACCGGCATGCGGCCTGAGCGTTGCCAGTTCCGCGTAGGCCATGGCCCCCGCAAACGCCAGCACGCCGCCGAGCAGCCAGACGCCGAGCATCGCCGCTGCCGAGGGCGTCATTTGCGCCACGAGGACCGGGACGAAGAAAATGCCGCCGCCGATGACGTTCGACACGACGATGGCGGCCGCGTCGAGCGGCCCGAGGCGACGCGCAAGGGTCGCCTGAACGGGGAACGTGGTCGAACTGGCCGCCGAAACGTTCACGGTTGGGCGGATGCAGCCTGGGGGATGATGCGGCGGTCGATCTTCAATTCGCCGATCGGGACAATCTTGCCGCCCCGCTTCGCGAAGATCTTGACGATCCAATCCTTGAATTCAGGGTTCGTGAAGATATCGGCGCGCGCGCCTTCAGTCGTGTACCCAACCGTCGAGCGGACGAGAATGGGGTCACCCGAAGCACTGGGGGCGATAGCCTCGGCCCCAATTCCCTTAACCTCGGTCGAGTCCTGCTCGCCGTCGGCGCCTTCCTGCCAAAAGCTGACAGTCAGTTGCACCGAATCGACAGGCACCGATCCGTTGTTCTTGAGGCGGAAGCTGAGGCTGGGCACGAGCTTGTTCAGCCCGTTGCTGACTCCGAAGTCGTACCAACCCGAGAAAGTATCCGCGATCTCGAGCTTCGTGAGATCGGCCGCTGGAGCGCAGGCGGCCGCGGCACAGGCGACCAGTCCTGCCAGGAGTGCAGGAACGAACCGGGACTTCATGGACCGGGCGATTGTAGCTCAGAAGCTCGATACCTGAATGCGCGTCTTCGCCACATCCCTGGTGATCTTGCCCTGGCGAAAATCAATGAGATCCGCCCCCCTGATCGTCAAGATCAATTTCTTTTCGAGCAGCAGGAGGGGGTTGCCGCCCGATGGCATGGCGCTCACTGTGAGTGTGAGCTTCTCACCTGGCGCAATCTGGAGTACCGCCGAGCTGTCCAGCATCGAGTCGATGAGGGCTTCTTTCACGCTGGCGCCGTACTCCTTGTCGGCTTCAAATGCGCCGGGGGCGCCCCCCAGCGCTTCAACGGCAGGACCGGCGGGTACGTCGCGCCGACCAGCGACCGGCAACGCCGGATCGCCTGGCCTGCCGTCCGGATTCCTCGACCGGCGGGCCTGCTGCTGGAACATGTCGAACACCATCATGCTCGTGCGATCGATGTTCGGGACCTGCACGTCGAAGTGGTACCCGTACTCCTCGAGTTTCACCCCGGTGACAATCGGGCGTTCAGTGGGCGTCAGGACCGTGTCTGGCACGACGACCCGTGCCTTTTCGGCTAACTGCTGACCGCCAACCTCCACGGCCGCCACTAGCCCACGTTCGTACTGAAAGACTTGCGATCGCGCCACGCCCTCGGCAGGGAGAACCGTCTGAGCGGCGGCCCGTGCCGTTGCGGCGGCGATCACGACAACACTGAGAAACAGAACTCGGCCTCGCACGTTCGTGCCTCCTCGGAACCTAGCGACTGAGATTGACCGGCTGCTGCAGCCGCGATAAATCGACGCGGGTATCCGCATTCGCAAAACGCGGGTTCTTCAACCCCCGGATGTCTCCCGCAAACTGCGCGTAGAGCTGAAACTGATAGTCCTTCCAATCCCAGTACTCCCGTTCGAACTCCGCCAGCTTCATTGACAGTTGCCTGACGTCCACGTCCGCGCGTGCGGCGCTCTGTGACACCGGCTGACGCGATTCAAGATTCGCGCGAACGCGCGCGGTAATCCGCGCCTCGAGGGCTGTCAGATCGGCGGCGGTCACAACCGACGCCGCTGGCTGAAAAGGAGCGGCTTGGACGAGTGTCCGTGGTTCGGCCGGCCACCACGCGCGAGTGGCCACGCCGCCGGCCGCGCCGACGACGAAGATTGCGCCCGCGGCGACAGCCATTGCCCAGGCAGGAACGTCACGCCATGAGAGTCGCGGCCGCGGCGGTGCGAACGGCCGCCACACTGAGCCGTGCTCGGGCACCTCCCAGGCCAACAGGTCCTGGCGGACCTGCCGGAGCGCGCCCAGTTCCTCGCGGCACGCCTGGCAGGTCGCGAGGTGCGCCTCAATGAGTCGGCGCTCGCCTGGAGCGTTCTCGTCGTAGACGTAGCCAATCAGTCGTTCACGTTCGTGGCACATGATCGTTGCTTTCCTCTTATGAGCTGCTTTCCCACGTGGCGCGGCGCAAACTCGCCTGTTCTGCCTGCTGGCGCTCCAGCCGAAGCCGAAGCACCGATAAACCTTGATAGAGCCGCGTCTTCACCGTACTCAACGGACATTGCAACTGGTCCGCAATTTCCTGGAACGTCAGACCGTGGTACTCCTTGAGGAGAATCGCGGTCCGCTGTTCGTCCGGCAGATCGGCCATCGCCTTGGCCACCGCCCGGGACATTTCGCGCCTGGCAACCAGATCCTCGACCGATTCGGTGGGCGCCACCTGGGCATCGGCCAGGTCCACCGGATCCACCCCCTCAGGTACCGCGACAATCGGGGTGCGGCGCTCCTTGCGCATCCAGTCCCGGCACAGATTCAGGGTGATTCGGTACAGCCAGGAGGAGAACTTCGCCTCACCCTTGAAGCCACGCAAGCCGCGGTAGGCCCTGAGAAACGCCTCCTGCACGACGTCACGGGCGTCTTCTTCTCGGCCAAGGGTGCGGTACGCCAAGGCGTAAATCGGCCGCTCCCAGCGCACGACCAGCTGGTTGAAGCTCTCCAAATCGCCAGCAGTCGCGCTGGCGACAAGCTCCTCGTCGGTCCGAATCATGTAGGCGCCAGGACCGTCGCCATCTCGGGCAGGGACATTCGATGTGCCGGTCCTGTCAGCTTAGACGGCCAGCACCCGGTCCCAGTCTGTACTGCATAGGAGCCCAGTCCACACCGGGTTTCGAGTTCGGCCCCGGCTGACGACGTCCCAGAATGCTACACTTTTCCTCGATTTCGCCCGGTGGTCGCCGGGGCGCCGAAAGCCTTGCTAGCCGTGCCAGTTCCGCGTTTTGTCCCATGATCCAGCTCTCCACGCTCACCAAGACTTTCGGCGAACGTGTCTTGCTCGATGGCGTGACCTGGACGGTGACGGATCGAGACCGGGTTGGGCTCTGCGGACCTAATGGGGCTGGCAAGACCACTTTGCTTCGGATGCTGGCCGGGCTCGACGAACCTGACAGCGGCAACATCATCAAACCCTCGGGACTTACGGTCGGCTACCTTCCGCAGGACGGACTGGCCCATTCGGGCCGGTCGCTCATCGATGAGGCCTCGCTCGCCTTTGGCCCGCTCCTCGACGCACGCGCCGAAATCGACCGGATCGAACACGCCCTGGCCGATCCCGCCCTTCCCGACGGCGAACACGAGACGCTGCTCGTCCGCTACCACGATCTCACTGACTATTTCCGGCGGGAAGAGGGACACAGCATTGAACTGCGTGTCACCCAGGTTCTCGAAGGGCTTGGTTTTACCAAGGCCGACTTTGGCAAGCCGGCCGAGACCTTCTCGGGCGGATGGCAGATGCGCATTGCGCTGGCCAAGCTGCTCCTCGGGCGCCCGACACTCCTGCTCCTCGACGAGCCGACGAACCACCTCGATCTCGAGGCCCGTAATTGGCTTGAATCCTATCTCGAGGACTATCCCCACGCGGTCATTCTCGTCTCGCACGACCGCTATTTCCTTGACGCGGTCGTCACGCGCATCTCCGAGATCTCATTGCGGACGATCACGGACTACGTCGGCAATTACACGAAGTACCTTGCGGCGCGCGATGCCACGCTCGAACGTCTTCGCCGCGCCAAGCAGGATCAGGACGACGAAGTGGCGCGGATGCGGGCCTTCATCGACCGGTTTCGATATCAGGCCACCAAGGCCGCACAGGTTCAGAGCCGGATCAAGATGCTCGAGAAGGTTGTGCCGATCGAGGTCCCGCCCGAACGCAAGCGCGTCCACTTCACCTTCCCCGCTTGTCCCAAGAGCGGGCGGACCGTGCTCGAGCTCGCCGACAGCCGTAAAGCGTACGGCGATCTGGTCGTCTTCGACCGCATCAGTCTGCACATCGAGCGCGGCGACCGCATTGCGCTCGTTGCGCCGAATGGTGCCGGCAAATCCACGCTGATGCGGATGCTCGCCGGCACCGAAGCTCCCGATCGGGGGGCACGGCGGGAAGGTCATCAGGTCGTGATGCAGTACTTCGCCCAGGATGAGGCGACCAGACTGCCGCCCACACGTACCGTCCAGGAGGTCATGCAAGATGACTCGCCCGTGGGCATGGTGCCGATGATTCGTAACATCCTGGGCGGGTTTCTATTCTCGGGCGACGACATCTACAAAAAGGCTGGGGTGCTCTCGGGCGGCGAACGGACGCGCCTCGCCGTCGCGCGCATGCTGCTGCGGCCCGCCAATACACTGCTGCTCGATGAGCCGACCAATCACCTCGATCTGGACTCAAAGGACGTGCTCCTCGAGGCGCTCGAAGACTTCGGGGGGACGCTCATCATCGTGTCGCACGACCGGTACTTCGTGGATCGGCTCGCAACCAAGATCGTGCTGGTCGGCCACGGGACGATTGAGGTTTACCCGGGCACCTACGAGCAGTTCCTATGGAGCCGCAAAGAGCGGGCCGCAGGCCTCATCCAGGCGCTGCCCGGCGCTGGGGCGACAGTTCGGCAGGAACCGGAGCCGCCGCGGCCGGCGGCTGGTTCCGCGCGATCCAAGTCAACGGTCTCGCCCGTCCCGCAAGCCGCCTCCGGTTCGCGCCAGCAGGCGCCATCCTACGACGAGAAAAAGAAGGCTCACACCGAGGATCGGCGGCGCCGACGTCAGGACCAGGCGCGCGACCAGCGGGTCACCGATCTCGAGGGGCGAATTGCAGCTCGGGAACAGGCCATTCGAGACCTCGAAGCCCAGATGGCCTCCCAGGGCTTTTATGATGACCGCGCCCAGGCGGAAGCCGTGGCCGCCAAACACCAATCCTTGATGTGGGAGGTCGGTGACCTCATGCATCAGTGGGAATCCCTGCAAACTACCGATACTCAAGAGTAAGGTTGCCTTCTTCGGGCCTCGATTACATCTTTGTAAGTCAAGGCGAAATCTGTAATCATTTGGTCGGCTGCGGACCCTCAGTACGCCTCTTCACGCACGTTTTCGTGCTTTTCCCAGCTTTCCATCACGGGCACGTCCCTTGCCTTAATGGGATTTGCTCGGGGGAGTAGCGTTCATGGCAAGCCAGTCCAGTCCAATTACCGCCGCGCGGAACGGCAGAAACGCGAGTACCCGTTTGCCTGGACCGCTGGACACTGCCCCGACCTCGAACCAGGAGCTTTTTGGCGATAAGTTCTTCCGCCACTTGGTCTTCAATCTGCGCACCGGGGTGCTGGCTATCACGCGGGCCGGCGAGGTGGCGGCCGTCAATGACTTGGCGTACCGCGTGCTCGGTTTGAGCAGGCGGGCCGATGACATCGGCCGGCCCTTCGCCGAAGTGCTCCACGATTGCCCCGAAATCATCCGCGTTCTGCAGGAGGCTTTCGAGAACGACGACCTTCCGAACCGAGCAGAAATGCGACTGCGTCGGACAGGCCGGGCGGTAGGCTACACACTTTCACGAATTCACGACGACCATGGTGCGCTTGTCGGAGCGACGCTCTTCTTCAAGGACCTGACCCGCGTCGAGCAGATGGAGGAGCGCGGCCGGCTCCGCGATCGGCTCGCGGCCCTTGGCGAAATGGCGGCCGCCATCGCGCACGAGGTCAAGAACCCGCTCGCCAGCATCGAAGTCATGGCGGGAGTGCTGAAGCGACAGACGGTTGATCAGCCCGAGTTCCTGGACGGCCTCAACGACATCATCAAGGAAGCCAAGATGGCGAATGCCATCGTGGTCGAGGTGCTCGAATTCGTGCGCCCGATTCAACTGCAGGTCGAGCATCTGTCGCTGGACGAAGTCATCAAGGAATCGATCACACTGGCCGAGGGGAAGATGCGCCGGGGTTCGGTGTCGATTCACACGGATCTATCGCCCGATGTACCGGAATATGTCGGCGACTCTCACCAATTGCGCCAACTGTTCTCGAACCTGCTCGCCAACGCCTTCGAGGCGTTGGGCGGCCACGGGCATGTCGAGATCAAGACCTCGCTCGTACCGGCCGAGGAGGAACCTGTGGGCGCCATCGAACCGCTGCCCGCACAAGTCGTCGTGGAGGTCCGCGACAACGGTCCAGGTATTGCCGCCGACGATCTCGAACGCATCTTCAATCCGTTCTTCACGACCAAACCCCAGGGCACAGGCCTGGGGTTGGCCATTGTCCGAAAGGTCGTCGACGCACACGACGGCCGTATTGACGCTATCTCGGCACCCGGGCGGGGCGCGGCCTTCCGCGTCACGCTGCCGGTCGTGTCGTCCGCTCGCAGCATGGGGAGACTGTAATGGGACGCATTCTGGTTGTTGACGATCACGACTCGCTGCGCCGCGGCCTGGTCCGCGCGCTGGCCAATGCCGGCCACGAGGTGGAAGAAGCGGCCAACGGCACGGTCGCCATCGAGCGCCTGCAGAACGGCCAGTTCGAGGTCGTGCTGACCGACCTTCGAATGGGCGGGGCGGACGGCATGGACGTCTTGCGCACGACCCGCTCGATTCAGCCCACGGCGGCCGTGATCCTGATGACCGCGTTCGGGTCGATTCACACCGCCGTCGAGGCCATGAAGACCGGCGCGTTCGACTTCGTGCAGAAGCCCTTCGAAATCGAGGAGATGGAACTCAAGATTGAGAAGGCGATCGAGCTGCGTCATCTCAAGTCCGAGGTCGAGTATCTCCGCACCGAGCAGCAGGACCTCTACGATTTCAACCGCATCGTCGGCGCGAGCGGCGCGCTGCACTCGGTGTTGAGCATCGTGAAGAAGGTGGCGCGGAGCAACTCCACGGTGCTGGTGCGCGGCGAAACCGGCACAGGCAAGGAGCTCATCGCGGGCGCGATTCACCACAACTCGGCGCGCGCGACACGAGCATTTGTCAAGGTCAACTGCGCCGCCCTGCAAGAGAACCTGCTCGAGTCCGAACTCTTCGGTCATGAGAAGGGGGCGTTCACGAGCGCCGACAAGCAGCGCATCGGCCGCTTCGAGCAGGCCGATGGCGGCACGCTGTTTCTCGACGAAGTCGGCGACATGAGCCAGAGCACGCAGGCCAAGATCCTGCGCGTGCTCCAGGAGCATGAGTTCGAGCGGCTGGGCGGCACGCGCACGCTGCGCGTCGATGTCCGCATCATCGCGGCCACCAACCGCAATCTTGTCCAGATGGTGCAGGAAGGCCGCTTCCGCGAAGACCTGTTCTATCGCTTGAACGTGGTGTCGGTCGAGATGCCGCCGCTGAGGGATCGCAAGGACGACATCGAAGCGCTCGCGCTGTTCTTCGTGCGCCGCTTCGCCGCCGAGCTCAAGAAGAAGGTCGAGGGCATCCATCCCGAGGCGCTGAAAGTGCTGATGCGCCACCAGTGGCCGGGGAATATCCGCGAGCTAGAGAACGTGATCGAGCGTGCCGTGCTGCTCTGCGAAGGCAACCTCGTGGAGTTGGAGGACTTGCAGATTGGCGAACAGGCGTCCTCAGGGTCCTCGGGCGACCGCGGCGCCGTGGTGCGAATCCCGCCGACTGGTATTCCGCTCGAGGAGATCGAGCGCCAGGCGGTGGTTGAGTCACTTCGGATGTCGAACTGGGTCCAGAAGGACGCGGCCGAACTTCTGGCCATCAGCCCCCGCGTCATGAACTACAAGATCAAGATTCTGAACATCGAGATTCCGCGCAGCCGACGGGTGCTGGCAGAAACGATCGCGAGCTAGCCGGCCCCAACCCTTCCTCTTTTCCGCTACGAACGCCCGCCTAACCTTCCCCACCGGACAGACCCGCCTTTGGGTGGGTCTGTCTGTACACCTCGAGCAGTCGCGCGACATCCAGGTGCGTGTACCGCTGCGTCGTGCTGAGGCGCGCGTGGCCCAGCAGTTCCTGAATCGCCCGAAGATCGGCCCCCGCCTGCAGCAGGTGCGTCGCGAAGGTGTGCCGGAGTGCGTGGGGGCTGATGCCCCTCGCTATCGCAGCCTCGCGGACATACCGACGAACGATGCGGTCGATACTCCGCGTCGTGAGTCGGGCGCCGCGCAGGTTGAGGAACAGCGGGCGACGCGTCCGGCGATGCCGATCAACGGACCGGCGGGCAACTGCCTGACGAGCCGTCGGCGGTGTATGCGCCATCATGGTCTGCACTGCGCGGGCGGCCGCGTGATTGAAGGGCACGAGCCGTTCCTTGCCCCCTTTACCCCGGACACGGACAATCCGCCCGCCAAGATTTACGTCGTCAAGATCGAGATCCGCCAGTTCGCCCAACCGCAATCCCGACGCATAGAAGAGCTCGAGAATCGCGGCGTCGCGGCGTCCGGCGGCCGTCGACGCGTCGGGCGCCGCGAGCAACCGGTCGACCTCGTCAGTGGCCAGATGTGCCGGCAACCGATGCTCCTTGCGTGGAGCTCCCACGAGCGCGGTCGGATCCTCTCCGAGTACCTCCTCGCGCAAGAGATAGCGCGCGAAGGTGCGCAGCGCCGCCAGACGGCGCGCGCTTGATGCGCGGCTGTTGCCTCGCGCGTGCAACTCGCCGAGAAAAGCCCTGACGGCCTCGGTTGTGAACTCGGCAATTGTCACGTCGCTGGTTTTGCCGCCGTGTTTCCGTCCCAGGGACTCGACGAACAACTCGAGGTCGGTCTGGTAGGCGCGAAGGGTGTGCTCGGAGAGGTTGCGGTTCAGCCGGAGGAACGCGAGAAAGGCACGGACGAACTCACGCATGGCTGACACCGAGCGAACGAGCATCCGGCACCGACGACATCCAGTCGTCGAGCGCTGCGAGCGCACGGTCAGCCATCGCTAGCTGGCGTTCCTGGCGGCTCTTCGGCGGTGCGTCGAGGGCTGGCATGATACCGAATGTAATATTCGACGGCTGATAGTGGGCCGGATCGGCGCGCGAGACGTAATATCCAAGGGCGCCAATGGCCGTCGTGCGTGGCGGTGCGTTGGGCACGAGTCCAGCGGCCAGACGCGCCGCGTTACGCCCGGCGATGAGACCCGAGGCCGCCGACTCGACATAGCCTTCGACGCCGGAAACCTGGCCGGCAAAGAACAGATCCGGGCGCAACCGCGTTTGCCAGGTTGGCTCGAGGACGGTCGGACCGTTGATGTAAGTGTTGCGGTGGATCATCCCGAACCGCACGAACTCGGCTCGCTCGAGTCCGGGAATCATCCGCAGCACGCGCGCCTGCTCGGGCCACTTGAGCTGCGTCTGAAAGCCCACCAGGCTGTAGTGATCGCCGGCCAGCGTATCCTGACGGAGTTGCACGACGGCGTACGGCCACCGGCCCGTTCGCGGGTCGTCCAGCCCGGTCGGTTTCATCGGTCCAAATCGGAGCGTGTCGACGCCACGGTGCGCCAGCACCTCGATGGGTAAGCACCCTTCGAAAAACTGGGTGTTGTCGAAGTCGTGCACAGCGGCCTTCTCGGCGCAAACGATGGCCTGATGGAATGCCTCGTACTCGGCACGCGTGAGCGGGCAATTCAGGTAGTCCCCTTGCGCATCGTCTCCACACGCCGGCCCTTGGGCCGCGACCTCTCGGCCGCGAAGGCTGCGGTTCCAGCGCGAAGCGCGGAAGACCTTGCTCATATCGATCGTATCGGCCAGCACGATCGGGCTGATGGCATCGAAGAACGCGAGGTGCGTCCGGCCTACGAATGCCGCAATCGATGCGGAGAGACGGCTCGAGGTCAGCGGGCCGGTGGCGATGATGGCCGGGGACATCTCCGCCGACTCGGGTACATCCGGGATCTCGTGACGCTCGATACGCACGAGCGGATGTTCGGACAGTGCGTCGGTGATTCCCTGAGCGAACTGAGCGCGATCGACGGCCAGCGCCGAGCCAGCCGGTACACGCACGCGCTCGGCCACACGCATGACGAGCGATCCGAGTCGCCGCATTTCTTCCTTGAGGAGGCCGACGGCGTTGTCAAGCTTGTCGCCTCTGAACGAGTTGCTACAGACCAGTTCCGCGAGATTGGCGGTCTGATGCACTGCTGTTGGCTCGCCGGGGCGCATTTCGTGGATCGTGACGGGCGCTCCCGACGAGGCCGCCTGCCAGGCCGCTTCCGACCCGGCCAGTCCACCGCCGATGATGTGGATCATGCCGGCGCGGCGGCTTCCTCGAGTTCTGCGCTTCGGACGTAGTCGCACGCCTCGTTGGCGCAGATGAGCTGCCGGCCGTGACGCTTCGTGATTTTTTCGGTCAGGAACTTCCATCCGCACTTCGGGCACGGCTCCAGCACGGGCTTGTTCCACAACGTGAAATCGCATTTCGGGTAGTTGGCACACCCGTAGAACACCTTGCCGCGGCGCGACTTGCGCTCCACGATCTCACCCTCGTCCTTCGGGCAGAGCACGCCTGTTGTTTTCTGCTTGACGTACTTGCACTCCGGATATCCGGTACACGCCGTCAACTCGCCGAAACGTCCTTGCTTGACGACGAGGTTCTTGCCGCAATTCGGGCACTTCTCGTCCAGGATCTGATCAGGTTTGGCGGCCGTGACGCCCTGTTTCGTCGAGATGATCTTCCTCGTCGTCTTGCACTCGGGATAGCCGGTGCAGGCGAGGAACATGCCGAAGCGGCCGCGCTTGAGCACCATCGGCCGGCCG